>Ga0209145_1000162_pt1 | contig 12917 bp, 9 predicted proteins | sample WorMetfiPIANOSA2_FD_187396 | JGI IMG/M metagenome (GOLD analysis project Ga0209145, IMG submission 187396) | Marine gutless worms symbiont microbial communities from Max Planck institute for Marine Microbiology, Germany - Olavius filocauda... | ecosystem: Host-associated > Annelida > Digestive... | reverse complement strand
TGGCTAAGATCAGGCGGTTCAGGCTTCTTAAATATGCTTAGTTAGCTTTAGTAATACGGTTACCTAGCTGAAATCTTGCACCCCCAATTTTTCCAGGACACCCCCCCCCAAAAAAAAACAGAAATCCTGAAAAATATACTGAATCCCGGGATTACGGAATTGAAGAATGCGGCCGGGAGTGCAAAGCTTACTCGGAGGGATGGCCAGGCTGAGTTAGCGTAGGTGACTGGTGACACGTAAATTACGTGTCACCAGTCACCTACGCCAGACGTAAACAGCGAAGAGAAGCAGTCCAAGTAGCCTACACCGCAGCACGGAGTGACGGTGGACGAGTATCCGCCGATCTTCACCGCAAGTTAAACGCAACTAGGCCTATAATTATTGTTACTAGCTACTACATGCCTATCTTTTCTGTTGCTGTCTTAATCTCGATGCTGGCTAAAATGAACCAACATATTCAACATAAGCCTAATCAAATCAAAACAAATTTAGTAGCGAATCAGAAGCTGTTATCTCTAGCGGCTGATGCTGTGTACATTTTTGCTTAGCGCTGACCTGAGTTTCGCTTCTATAAAGTTAAATATCGATCGAGGCTACACAAGTTGTCGCCGTGAAAGGCAATGAAGCGTTGTTTTATACCGTTTTATATATGCAAATATACGGCAAATTGATCAGCTGTGACAAAATCAAGGACTGTTGAATTTGTTCTGACGCGCGATGAACGACGTTATCTGTACAAAATGGAGAACGACTGAATGTCCGTTAACATGTGCCAGCAAAAGCTTTACCAAAAAGTAGCATCAGCAGACTGTAATAATCTTTACCTCTGTAGCTTTTGAGCAAACGTTCTGCAGTGCATTTGATCGTGGCTCAGAAGAACAGAATTCTCCAATGCCAAAAAATTATATGGAGATAAATGTAATCACTAAATGTGCAAAGCATCAGCATATTGTACATAGTGTAAAAACTTAAAGCAGAGCATATAATTCAATTTATTGTAAATTTCTACGACAAAATTATACGAACTGTATAAAAATTGAAAAAAAAATAATACAGATTGCACAGCAGGGAATTGTTAACATTCTAAAATTGTCTTCTACAAATTCGTCAGTCAATACTTTTCACTCAATATTACAATATAATGCAACTAACATACAATCATAAATAAATATATAACTTCGTGTAACTTCATGCTATACGTGGCTTCGCTTTTAAACAATATATTACTAATTATATCTGTCAACACGTGTATCATACAACAGTAAACACACTAATTGCACTTGTCTTCGTGACTGAGATAGTAAAGAGAGAGAAAATAAAGTCTTTCCCGAGCCACATGGGCGCATGAGGCGGCGTTGATCTACTTTTTTTCAGCCCTCAACTAGACACGAGCTTATATGCCACGAGACCATTGATACGGGGCTAGTACATTGTGTGCTGTCATTGGTGTGCCTGTTTACTCCCCGGCTTTCGCTTGTACTCACTGTGCCTACCCACGCAGGGCTGGCCAGGCTGAGTTAACCTGAGTGGATGATTACATATCGAGATAGTTTACCCGCCTGCAGATGGTTACCCATTCCAGTAATAACCGGGCCCGACGTGCAGCAACCACGTTGATCGAGACCAACGCGTTATCAAGAAGCCAACACGTCACCTGATTGTAGAAATAGCACAAACAGCAAACATTATACCAAACACATGTTCTCTTATCAAAACTCTGTTATATACACTCAAAAATATTCATTTAAGCACACAAGAAAATCCATAAGTTGCAACAAAATTCTGCAAAATTATCTTCTCAACAAAAAAACTGTGCTATCTTAAACGTAACACACATCCTGTGGCTATTAATATTGAGGTCAGTGGGCATGTTTCTGTTCGTGTTAACTGTGGTGAGAAGTGCACTAATGCAGGGCGAGAATAGCTGTCAGAATCTGACTTTGTCGCAACATTTCAATGAAAATAAACTCGAGTTTAAGTTTCTAGTTGGAAACGTGGACGCGGCTTGCAAGGTTTGCCACTAAGTGACTTGAGTGACTCCAGGCTCAGCAGCAGTATGAACAACATCAGTAGCGGTATGTTGCCAGGCAACGTGTTGTATAGCAAGCAACGTGTTTAACACAAAACAATAACACAACGCAACAAAATGAACCAACCAATTAACATTAACTGAACGACGTAAAATAACACTCGTTAGTGTCGCAACATTCTGCTAGTGACCGATCAAGGGACGGAAGACAACAAAAAAGACCCAGTCACGAGCGTTCCTGCCGTCACGTGTGACAAGGACGTCACCGAGGGTCAGAGAGTCATGAGCGTGGTCGGTGACAGGCCGCCAGAATGCATGGCGGCAGACACGTCGTCGTGAAGTCGCTGACCGCCGGCTGAACACGAAGGCGCCCCGGTGATCGGTGTCAACCCAGTGTGACCGTCGACCATGCAGTCGAGACCGAGACTAGCGAACGTCATCGGCGTCGTCGTTAGACCAGTGCCGCTGGCGCTGCTACTGCTGGATGGAACAGACAGTGGCAAAGAGCTCGGTCTATCGACCGCTCCAGCACCTCTACGAACTGCTCGACTTGAGCAATTCTCCACTGGAGGACGATCGACCTTCAACGACACCGGGGCCGCAGCAGTTGCGGCGGCGGCTGGCGCGGTGACGCCGGTAGCAAAGGGTCTCGACTGTGCAGATGAGGCTGGCGCGGTCGTCGTCGTCATCTGGTTGACGTGGTTCCGTGATGGACCACCGCCGCCGTTGACGATATGACGGCATCGCGACGCGTGGGATTCGAGCACGAACTCGAGCTGATGACGCTGACGCTGTAGATTTGAGATTTCCTTCTCCAGCTGCAGCTTCTCATCCTCAAGACTCTCAGTCTCCTATATACACGGCATGTACAGTATACACATAGCTAGAACCCACACAGTCAGAGTAACGCACGCACGCCACCTAACAATCCATCGTCAACTTTTCAAAATGTGTTTCTCCTTAACATGTATAACAAATATACTGTAGCGTTCTACTACATTTCTTAATGCAAGCATTGAAACGTAACTGTTCCATGAGCCATGGAACATGGAACACTCTTATCCAAATATTTATTATACATGTTGAAAAATGCATTTTGAAAAGTTGAATTTCAGCCCATACAGCATTGCCGTTGCAGGCAATAAACAGTTCCTATTCACTGTGTCGCGTTCGCGTTCAACAATTCCGCTGACAAGATAACAGATCACAACCGTACAAGATCCTATAACAACAATAGTATGATTACGATCAAGAGAACATAAAATAACTAGTAGGAAACGTTAAACAATTAATTGCTCAGGCTTGGTGTCACCGTGTCAGCTAAAACTCAATCCTAATTCGCGACAGCAACTATAGTTAACGTCGCAGCTTTTCATCCACACACACTATATCCTATGACGTCGTATCCTTTTACTGCTTAACAACATTACTAATAATGAGAGACATTATTAGTTATTACTCACACACACAGGCAGGCTACACTAAATACTCCCATGTTGGACTGTGGCACGTTAGAACTTAAAACTAGCAGCCCCAAATGGGTATTAAGACAAAACGGCATAATGTTTCTAATGTTAAGCAATAAAGCCAACAACACCATCGTCGATTCTGGGACAGCTCATTTATTGCTGCTTTTCGTATGGGTTTCGTACGACTTAACAAATTCGTAAAAATTGTCTTTGCACGACATAATCAAATTAATAAAAAATACTCTTCGTTGCTTCGCTGTGGCATGCTAAAACTTAGCCTACATACTCACCTATTCACATATTTATCCGGCGACATGCATCCGTCAACATATATGTATCTCGATACAAGTTGCCGGGACACATGTTTCCAGGCAAGAGGCAACATGTGTCCTATAGTGTAAACGCAGCTTAATGTAACGTCAATGACAACGTCATCAAACTTACAGCAAGCAGCTGATTGGTCAAGTCTACACGACGCTGGCGACATCTTGCGGCCGCCACTTTGTTTCGCTCACGTCGAATCCGTCGTCTGTGTTCGTCCTCCGCTGTCAACTGCGTCACATTCACACAAACATATCATCAGTATGTACATGTACGTAGCCAGCGATGAAGCAGTGGACTCGGGCACGTAGCTGCTAGCTAGGAGGGGCAACTGCATCCAAACTGCCTTCTTGCACAAAAATTATTGACAAATTTTTGACTTCATTTGCAACCACTGTACCCTCAGTATGTCACAAGTGGGGTAAAAAACAAAAAAAAATCTGCTCGCTTCGTTTGTTTCCTACCTCCATTCTCAAAACGGTGGCAGCGCCCGTTACTGCGACGGTTAGTTGAGTACACTTAACAGTAGATTTTGTCGTTTCGCACATAGACAATAGCAGCGTATTGTTCACATTAGTTAATTTATGCAGTCATAGCATAGCATCTCTTATACAGGACTTATATGGTCAATTTAACCCTAACTGGCATGAATGCGACGCTAGGTTGTGAGTCGTAGACATCTGGCTTTACTGCACAGCAGTTGGCTGTGTCGCCAGTAATGATGGCTTATCGGCAGAAAACGTTCACTTTTTATTGCACCGGTCGGTCGGGTCATCGGGCCGATACGGGTCGTATGCAAGGTTAACTGGATAATAACTCGCTGGCTATAAAGTTAAACTCCCACTCAAAATACGACGCAACACGTCTTCTTCAGCTAACACTACACAGATGCACGTCTGCAGCCATATCCTGTATGTCCACTTCTTGAGCTTCTGGTTCTGCTCACTGGCAGACTTGTCGCACAGCAGAAGTATCGGTCCGATGCGATGTCTCCGCTCTTGAACCGATTGAACTTCAGTTTAATAACCTTTTTTGGAATTCATTATAACTTTATTATACAGTACAGTAGATCAGCACAGGACGATTGTGAAGATTCCTGCCCGCCATAACTAACCGTAAGCTTGTTAGTGTAAATTAATATAAAAGAAGTAACTGTAAAAACTAAGACTGGCCCTAACCCTAATCCTATCCTTCTGTCCTTGTTAACATCCCTGGTCATAGGTTTAGTACATTTACAAAATACCCGCAGTTAGCGATGGCGGCCCCAGCTATGGAGGACCGTCACCTCACGGGACGGGCACATTGTTGATAGACTAAAGTTTAGAGTAGCTAATATATGAAGTTATAAAACATGGACCATGCAGTTGGCCTTTATAGCAGCCGTCAACCACTCAGCCTGTAATAACGTAATCGGCATATTAGCGTGGTGAGTGGCCGCGCTTTTGTAGACAGTAATCCATAGATTAACAACTTGCCTGCAGACGCTATAATTGCTTTTACAGCAACGTTAGTGCATTTGCCGTGTATATAACATGTTAACTTTGTGACCTTGACCTATGACCTTTCAACGTTCAACTATAATAGGCCTACATTTCTTGATACACTGCACTTCACGGTAACATTTCTATCCAGGTTGGAGATCGTGTTGTCATTCGTTCCAATTACAGAGCATTTCGCATCTGAGCTTTATGAGGTTTGGTGACCTTGATCTTTGACCTCTAGACCCAGAAGCCTGCGAGGTACGTGCCGTGCCGTGGGGAAAGTGTTCATATAATCTAAAATTTCTGCAACCTTACGTTCTTGAATATACAAGTCAGGACCGACAAAGAGATAGACAGCAATATGTTGACCTCGTGACCTTGAATTTTGACCTCTTGAACCCAAAATGGCATGTTCGGTTACATTTGCCATAGGGAAATTGTGTAGCCAACGCTTAATGTCCCTCTCTTATGAGATGGGAATATAATAATGTAGTAAGGTTATAAACGGTTCCACAATATCGACGACGTTTATCTGTAAAGTGACTCGTTGCTGCATGTGCGTCCATAACCTGGCAGCGCATGAGAATCCGTATCAATTCAAAATTAAATTTTGCGTATTTTTTCTGAAAAATACAGAAAACTGAAGAAAAATAGACGACTGCTGTTCAAATGCAACGTTTGAAATGCAGGCCTTTTGTGGATTCTGAGAAATGGTGTTGACAAAATGTCACCCGCCCAGCCATTCTCAGTCACAATCATTCAATTAGCGCAATTATTTTGAAGCGGCAGAGCTCCAGCTGTACAGTGTTGAGAACAATAACATCAACTGCGGCGCGACTCAAGGTACGAGTGGCCAGTGGCGTCACCAGGAGGGGCACGCACGGCCGTGGATTTGAGGTGTTTTAGGGCACGCGCTGCCCCTTTACTACGAGGAAAAAACAGAATAGGTCTTTTGTTCAATTAATTTTTACTTACCATTTACTTGTATAGTTTTTTTTTATTAAAACATAAATACACTGAGTATAAATTGAAAACATTTCGTTAAAAGTTATAGCCAGTCATAGACAATCTCAAGAGACCCAGCAGTAAGGAAATATGGAGCCTCCTGTAACACATGCACAATTATAGTTCGGGCAACTTATAGGCGTATCCATAAACTTGCGGAGTCGAGGAGGGGCACGTGCCCCATGTCCCAAAGCTGGTGACGCCACTGCGAGTAGCGGGTTCTCGATTGAGTAACAATGATCTTCACGGCAGTGTAAAATATCGGAGCGAATTTTCGCACATGCAAATAGGCTGCACGTTATTTTATTTTCGAATATAAAAATTCTATCAGTTATTAACAATGCAAAATAATGACTCTCGGATAATGGGTCCGGCGTTTCGCTACATGAACGAAAGACACTCTATAACAGAGCTTCAATATCGACGCACTGTTTTATTGCTGGCGATTTATTACCCACAGTTTTAATGCACGTGCGTCGATGCCGCACCTTCTCTCAGTACTCAGTAGGCCTACTTGCAGCACTGTACCATATTGCATCAACACTACGATCACCAAGCTGTAGACGGAGTCGGTGCAGCAACACGCTCGATAGAGCTGAGGAAGCGAGGACGGCAAAGTGACTGCAACAGCGTCGTGTTAAGTGTTGTATGATACCGTCCGATTAATGCACGTGCAAGCTACGACTGGTGGAGATTTTATTATCCCTGTAGCCAGTAGAGGCGATGGGGGGATACAGCGACGTGCTGTTCCGTATACGTCCGTATGCATGTGTGTGTGTGTGTGTGTGCAACACTTTCACTGTTTACACGATAATTCGAAAAATACTGGAGCGATCAGCTCCAATATTTTGTGGACACTCTCGGGACTCTTGGGCAGCAATGAGTTTGCATTTGGATTATGTGCCTCTAAGTGGGATCAATAGGCTGAGAAATCTCGCAGCGGGATCCGTGAAATATTCGTTTAATAAACGGCTGACAAAACGCAGCGTACAGTGAAAAGACGAATAAAAGAATATAATAAGCGTCCAAATACAGAATGCGCTCTGCATAAAGTTACTGCTAGATCAAGCAAATTAACGGTGTTAGTTGCACGACAATAAGTGGTCCACCAACGAGACTTTTAGAGTTTAGACGCTTTCTAACTCACAAATAATCATGGTTCGGAAATCTGGGTCAGGCTAATCAGATGACCACTCAAAATTTCCTTACTGGTACGTGAACTGCAGTAGGTCTATACTAGTACTGTACCATTAGTGTATTACTGGTGAAGAACATTATACACGTGATGGTGATGTATGCTATTGCTAGATGTACAGTAGGCTACATTCACACTACTCGAAGGCCCGCTATATTAGCTTACCGACTAACATTCGACTTTTGACCCACGTCGCCTTTCAGTTTCAAAAAATACTTCCCGCGCGCCACTGCGTACATAGTGTGAATCATGCTAGTAATATGCTGTATGCATGAGACCAAACACCAGTAAATCGATGTGTATGTACTGGATGTCGATAATATGTCGAGCGCGATCAATAAACTGTCAGGTCGCTTGAGCTGTGATGTTTAACTGGGTGTCAACACTGCAGACTGCTGTGCTGGGTAAACAGTAGCTATATACAGCTGGTGAGTCATCGAGCTCACGATCGTATGAGTCATTCTTGCCAGGTTTGCCTCACGACGTTGTTGTTATTTTGTATCAGTGACAATACGAGACACGGCAGCGAGCACTTGGTCGTCACAAACTGGGCACGCTGCGACCTTCTGACCGTTTTACCTCACCGAACTCATTCGAGCAATAATAGCTGCACACGGGACAACGCTTTGTTCAAGCGCCTACTCATGCCTGCGTGGTGTAATTTCACAGTGGAATGGCTGGAATTCTCATTGTTCGACTTCTCCGTATGCATACTGCACCGAAGCGTCCCGTGGTTCAGGTCGAGTTGACGAGTTAATTTGTGTCAACAGCGCAAAATTCGGTTTACAAATGACTTCTTTGTCCAGTCCAGCGGCGACATGTAACATTGTCGCCGTCGGTCGTTGACCGGATTTTCGTTGTTAACATTACACATCTCACTCCAGCTTCAGCTGCACAGTGCACAGGAGGAGCTGGCAACATTACGTGATACCTTGTCATGCCATTTAGGCCACTTTACGCTCTCTTCTTCACATCGGCGATATTAATAACTCCTTCACATGTTTGTGTCAGTATTCGGCTTCGTCAGTAGCTAGTAATCAATTTTCGTATATCCTTTTGAGCCGCATTTGTGTAGAGGTCAATGTACCGTCTGAGTCTGGCTTCACAGACGTCCAAGATGACGCATTTATTTCGTCATTTAAGGTTAATTTAATTCAGCTGTATACATATAAAATTAGTTTTAGCAAACAGTAGTACTAGTACGTTCAACGTGAGATAAAACACACAAAATTAATCATACTTTGTCGTGTGGAGAGCGGCGGTTCCGGGCAACTGTTGATTGAGCGGCGTCATTCATATGACCACGAACTGTCAATCACAGACCATCCGATTCAAAAGAACACTTTTACACCAGCTATAGCCTACAATAAAAATCCCCATTCGTTTTCTCGTTGCTTTTATATTCAAATGTGTGCACATAAATGCATATTTCTGACTGATTTCAAAAGCTATCAAGTTTTTACTGTAACTTTTACATCACCAGCTGGTGACGCTGCAGAACAGATGTAAAAGTTACAGTAAAAAGTTGATAGCTTTTGAAATCAGTCAGAAATATGCGTTTATATGCACACATTTTAATATAAAAGCAACGAGAAAACGAATGGGGATTTTTATTGTAGGCGCCCCTCCATTCACTCTTTGCAAGATTATGACACGTTTAGGGTGTCAACCAGCTGCTTTCTGATGATGCACTGATATATGTTTTGGCGAATAATTTCATAATAATCTTATGGTATTTTGTGTACGCAAATTTATCTTAACTCATTACATTAATAATTTAAGACTGAGTAGGCTATCCATGGACATCTCTTTCAGCCAAAATCCTGACGACACCACAGCATGTTATTTTTTGTTACACTTTGAAGTGTCAATAAACATCTGACTGTGACCACTATTTCACGTATGTCGTAAACCATACAGATCCAAAAATTACACGAAGATTATAAGTAAGTAAGTAAGTAACGTTTAATTGCCACATGACAGTTGCATATGACTACAGTGACAAATGTACACAGTACAATGTGCAGTATAAGTAGCAATAAAAGTGTAGTTAATCGTCGTCACTAAACAAACACCCTGTAATGAATGAACGTTTGAAAGTCGTGTATTTACACACGGACAACTCACAATTATGATGACCAGGCCTTAGCTGCATAGGAAGCTCTTAACTGGTGGCAACAAATGGTGGAGATTATGATCACTATTGAAAATCTCTTTAAATAGGGTTGCATCCGATCGGCATTTTTACGTAACTGCTGAAAAGTTAATAATGTAGCAGTAAGTATTGCTAAAATGTGGGAATAGGAATGCGTGCAAAAGACATTTTCCGCAAGCAAAACGCTGGTTGCAGATATCATCACACAATACAGACATCACAACAGAAACGAACACACTGCGGTGGATACCATGTCGAACGCCAGCGAGACCAGAGGCAGAGTTAGCACCGTTACTAGCGGCAGATCTCGACGTCCAGTCGAGGTCACTACAAGTGTCTGACGAATAATCACTCGGGTCACTGTACTCTTCCTTGATGTTCACTCCGCCAGCTCCAAACTCGCCGTACACGCCTGCATCAACACCATTAACATGTAGTACTGGTGCATATACAGTTTATAGAAAAATAACTTAAATTTAAATTTTACTTTTTTCTGACGTTAACATTACGAAACAACATTAAACGTTAAATCAATTTCAGAAAAATAAGCTTTTAATATTATATTGTCATCTACACTATGTACAGTTTTCTTTACAAATGTTGCACGTTCCTGTTCCCAATTTTGACTTAATAGGATCAAACAGTGAACAACTGGAGTCCATAAAGAAAACAGAAACTACACGCTCGATCGCCTGAAATGTTTTTGCACTTTGTGACTCTGTGACCTTTGATCTAATATTAAATAAGTAGCCAGGACTCATGATGGATTATCCCTGTGGCAAGTTTGGTGATTGTAGGTTCAGCCGTTTTGGTTCTATCATGCGGACAAACAGACACACAGACGCACAGACAGACGCGGATAAACGCTTTACTCATAGCGAAATAGCAAAATTAACCTCGCAAGGCAGCACTGGCGTGCATCAAGGGCGGAATGGCGGAGTCATGTCTCCAGGCGTGGGCCGGACTGCCGCCTCGCCGCTGTGTCCAGGTCGGCATGTGACTGGAGCCTGTCATCGATACTGTTGTCATCGTCGAGTTGACTGGGCACGCTGATCCCGCAGCAGTGCCGCCGTACTCACAACGGTCGGGATAGGTCGACGACGTCGAGCACCACGTTATGTGATTGCTAACTGCACGCTACAAATAAACACCACACGCCACCACTAAATTCACGGTCCATAACGACTAGTTTACTCGCAGTCCCAACAAGTCGGTGTACTGTGATTTATTGAACCGTATAGAGCGCACAGCTGCGATGGTTTCAGCACGAACAATAGCGACATCATCAGTATGTTACACACGGTGCACATACATACATCCACTCCACATCCGACAAACTCTGCAGCCATACGAAGTACACAACACAACCAGTGTTTACATCACGGTTCAGTGCCGATACTGAAGGGACTAAAGGTTAGGGCTTCCCAGAGTATAATTTCAGCTATTTGGTGGTTTCAATCCCAACCCTCCCGACAATTCAAACACAGTAACACTGTACAGAACTGTGTATTCAGTACAGTATCAGTAGCAACTGCAGCATGCAGCATACCACAATCAACCTGGCTGTTTGTATGTGTGTGTGTGTGTGTGTGTGTGTCAACCCAGAACATCAATATCTCAAAAAAAAGTCGAGCGATAATGAGTGACGCATATATGTTTTTTGCCCTTCATTTATTACGCCCATGACCTCCGTAGGGAGGGGCATTATATCATAATGGGAAGTGTCTGTCTGTCTGTCTGTCGCGTGCCTCAACATAAATCGAGAACGGAAAGGCCTAGGAAGCCCAAAATTGGCAGGATGGGTAACCCGTGAACCTATTTAAAGGTCAAAAGGTCAAAGGTCAAGGTCACTAGGCCGATTAACGATGTCACAGATAAAGCACTATACGCAGGTCAGGAGCATTACAATTTTCTTAAAATTTGCTTCTTTCGATTAACTTTGTTCACAACAAAGAAGACTGAAAGCAACAGAATAAAGAAAAATATAAATTGACGTGAAAATTCTAAAGACGTTATAAGACGTTAGACAGTACAGCCAAATCTGCTGAATTCATTTTTTACACAATTGTAACGTAATGTAAAAAAGACGAATTTCGACAGTCGTAGGCAGCACAAGCAGCTACAAAGGCTGTATACATAGTCATTACAATTATACATTCGGTAAAAAAAACTTGTGGAATTAGGCATTTCATATTCAAAGTAAAACGTTTCTAGAAAGTCGGTTGACAAACGACGGAGGAAATGCTATGAGTAAAAATAAAATATTCGTAAAATATAATGGTCTTTGCTTGCTCTATAGCTACACAGTGGGCGACCACAAAAAGCAGACAAATAAACTACAGTAACCGGAATCGTAATGAGAGACTACGTCACCGCATGAACACATATCATGTGACACTAGCGAGCTATAACTACTGTACAGCCATTACAATTAGAGTGGTCGCTCTTGTATGGGGCCAATTAAAATTCGTGTCCTACGCTTTATAGATTGTTTATGCGTCCCGCCAACTAGAGTTCTGCAGTATGTCAAAAAGTCTTAAGTTTAAGTTTAAGGCCACTTAGCTCCAAGCCTTGGCATCACAAAGCTTAGGTTTTAAATGCGCCTTAACAGATGACCGCATGTCTTCACACCCGGTAGATATAGCCCTTACGAAATACCACTTGCCAGATCTTGGCATTTAAAAGGCTAAAGGTCAAGGCCACTGGGTGAACATATCGTACACACTACACGCGCCAAAAGCACTGAAGTAGATAACAATCAGCGTCACAAATTCACAATCAAGACGTGACTGGTAAATGTGTCAACTTCATAGTACGGTGCAACAACTAAAATTATTTCAAAAATAAGGTTAACACATCCAAACAAATAGGCGTAATTCTTGCAGAAATTGCAGACACAGTCGAATGTCGTATCGGCTATCTTGTTTAATAGCATTACTCCATTAGACTACCTTTCGTAGCTGTGCAGCTCACTCACGACAGGTTACACTGGGTAGTGGTACCCTAAACTATCTTAAAGTAAACATTTGGGGATCGTCTAGCGGGATTTTCTTTAATTGTAATTCACCAACGAAATTAGTAAATAACATAAATTAGTTGGGTATAATGGTTAGATCTGATCGCATATTGCCTGAAGCGATAGGCGTCGTGAGTCGTGACCCACCGATGACGTCATTTACAACGGTCTTGTAATGATATCATAGTTCTGTCACAGCAAAGCATTACCAACAAAATCACGACATAACAGCCTATTGTGTTTGTT
>Ga0209145_1000160_pt1 | contig 12930 bp, 6 predicted proteins | sample WorMetfiPIANOSA2_FD_187396 | JGI IMG/M metagenome (GOLD analysis project Ga0209145, IMG submission 187396) | Marine gutless worms symbiont microbial communities from Max Planck institute for Marine Microbiology, Germany - Olavius filocauda... | ecosystem: Host-associated > Annelida > Digestive... | reverse complement strand
GCGCTATATAAATCTACGTTACTTACTTATTTACTTACTTACTTACTATAAAACGGCAAAAACTTGTTTACGTTCACTTTTTTATTTTTAGCTGTTACGTTTTTAAAATGTTGTACAAAAACGGATGTGACAGTTGACACGGTTGATTACAATCATCAGAAGTACAGTACTAATGTGACAGAATAATCGCCAAACTTTTCTGAAATGTATAAACGGACTGGATTTAACTGACATTTTCGAAATACAGATCGGTCTCCGAGGTACTTGACCTTGACCTTGACTTCTTGGCTGCCCAAGGTTATAAAATCACAAGGTCACCATGGATGACCTCTTTACTTGTTCAACATGTACATTGACAGTATCTACTCTATGATGGCAGCAGTTGTACGGTGCACTGTTCGATTGTTACCGTTCATGCTAGTGCTTGGTCCAAAGCCCAGATAGGTCGCCTCGCCAAGTTCCAGTTCTACTTCAACCGCTTCCACCCTTCGTAGATCATCCACTTCTGTCAGCACGTACCTGTACAACCATCGCACCTATACTGAATGAATAAATGATGATTTTATTTACGTGTGATCAAAAACTGGCTGAAATAAGTTTAGTCCTACACACGCGTCAACTAAAAGAAGATAACGAAAGGACTAAAACATAACGCAGAGTGGTACGGAGTCCGTGAACTTGCGTGAAGGCAGTCCGGTTGAAGTCCAGTGGGCAGTCCGGTGGGTAGGAGAGGATCTATGGTGGGAAGGATTTGTGGAACCGGTGAGTTTTAAGTCTGGAATGGAAGAGAGAGAAAGTGGTGGTGACAGATGATGAACGAGGTTGACGGAATGAAGCAGGAAGATTATTCCAAAGACTGAGTGATGCATACCGGAAAGAGCGATCTGTGATTTTGACTTTAATACTGCAGTTATTCTGCGGCCCTCCTCCCATAGGAGTATTGCACTCCGTCCGTCCGTCCGTCTGTCCTATCTGAGCTTGTAACTTAACAACGGAAGGCCACTCAATGTTCAGGTTCCTCGTAACAATTGGCAAATGTAACTCGCGGTGCTATTTCGAGGTGAAAAGATGACAGGTTGAGGTCACCAAGCCTCCCACAGCTCAGACCCGACATGCGCCATAGGATGGACGTAATCTTGAAATTGCATGGTGAGCCTCATATCGTGCTGGCCGTTGCGCTATACATCTTGTTGTTGGTAATACGCTGGCCGTTAATCTAACCAACTCTAACCTAGAACGATGCCACATCAGATCAACAATACTGTCGACTATGACTTGGTTTGCATTGCAATGCATATGCTGACGAAACTGACACGTCTTAGGAGGTATATTATTTCTCGTTCAGCTAAAAAATAACACATCTGGTGACGATAGTTAATATCGTGCTATTTCCATGCAATAAAAACCCATTTTACTTAGGCCTACTTATCGTATCACAAACTACCGAAACTACTAGGTGTAATAGTCATTCCGTTTAACATTTCGTACGAAATTCTAAGGTATAATTTACAGTTAAATAGAACAATATAGAATATGTCGACAAATAATTACGCTGTGCTGGCAGAACTGACCCAGGACGATAGAGTAAGCGTAGAGTATGCCAGACGTTGTCGTCCAGCCGGGTTCCTATTGATATCGACACAGTTCCTGCACTATAGTCGTGCACTGAATGAACAAGACTCACTTGTAGTTGCCCGTTCAACAGCGACGTCTGACGTACAAACAGCAACATCGGTCGATGTAGCGAATGATCATTAGACTGGATTATCATTAGACTTATCAGCTATATATTTATTTATTAGCTATATATATTTATATCTATCGTTTTTCTTTTCTTTTATCCATTTCTTGTTCAGTTGCGGTTTGTCAACTCATAATAAACATGATGATGATGATGATGATGATGATTTAAATACCGGTAATAATAATAATAATAATAATAATAATAATAATAATAAGCCTACGACAATTTATAAGACGCCGTAACATGTCAGAGTCACTACAAGGGTTCCTAACGATTAATTAATTAATTAATTAATTAATTAATTAATTAAATAATGCTTGTCTGATAGACTGTTAAAGATGACAGTAAGCTTACTTACTTACTTATTTACTTACTTACTTACTGCAGTACGCAGTACGGAATAGCAAACTGCTAAACTTTATTATTAAAACCATGTTATTTGTGTTTTGTGTTTCAGTTTTGTGCTGTTTTTTACCGACGCAAAACCGTTTAAAGATGCTCATAACAGTATGAAACAGCAAACCGCTGAACTTTAAGTACCTTTTTATACTTTTTGAGTTCCAAGTAAACGTACGTAGATAAAGGCATAGATCAGTCAAACATAAGCTACTAACTGCCGACCTGTATATAACCTCGCTCAGTAGCCGCCGACGTCTCTGTGTACGTCAAGATACAGTTTGACTTGAGAGTCTTCAACGTCAACTGAAGGTCATACGTGTGTGCCGTCAAGTGTTCGATGCGTGCAAACGCCGCGTCATGAGTGAACTGAATGCAGCTGACAGTTAGATCGTGACATCCCAACATCGCAGGCCCGTCGCCGTGGTACTTGACCTTGACATTGACCTTCTGGCTGCTCAAGGTCACAAGGTGTAGCGTGCCCGTCGCCGTGGTACTTGACCTTTTCCTCTTCACTAGTAAAGTTCAAAAGGTCAAGGAGGTTGTCTTCGTTAAAGAAGACGTCACGTAGGCAGCCAATCAAATTCTTCTGACTTCTGAGACCTGTCAGTCATATACTACATCAACATTATGCATCTCAACCCAGTCATAGACGGTTTTCTGTGCCTTGCTGTCTAGCAGCTCTTTCACTGGTGTTTTTCAACCGCTTAACTGTACTATTTGTGAGCAAATAAATGCATGCATGTAATCCGCGTCTGTGTGTGTGCATCTTCCTCTCTGTATGTGTCTGTCCGGACAATAAAACCAAAACGGCCAGAACTATAATCACCAAACTTGCCACAGGGATAGTCCATAATGAGCCATTGCTACCCATTTAATATTGAATCAAAAGGTCGAAGGTCAAGGTCACAGGGTCACAAAGTGCAAAAAACATATTTCAGGCGATCGAGTGGCCGGTGTGAGTTTGCACTCTATCGAGTGCCCATTGTCTAGTTTGTAATGTTGCAATTTTTTTACCCCAACAGAAAGTGGTCAATTAACCGTTCGGCTCGCGGGCGGTCTCCAAGGAACCGTTGGAAACGGCTAGTGCGGCACGTTATACAGTACAGTCCGGATGCGTTTCCTGACACTCAGTCAACTGTATCGGAGGACTGAGACAAAACATTAATATCACACGTTAACATATTAAACTTTAATAATAATAATAATAATAATCATAGAGGTTCGAGAGACGAACTTTTTATTTCAACGCGTCTTCAATCCCCAACGCTGTTTTGTTTGATGACAATTTACCGACCATTGACTGCATGGACTGCGTGTCGTACGTTTCAGCTTAATTTTTTAGTTCCTCGGGATTATATTTATCGAGGATAAAACATAGTAAAAATAATAATAAATAATATTATCTAACACAACATAACAACAAGTCGTTCTACAATTCATGCGACATTGTTCTGAAATGCAAATGTTGGATTTATTAATTCAGTCCATACTGTCGCGCGATTCGTCAACTTTAACAACTAAACTAAAACTGCACCATTCGTTTGTCCATCGATCACTAAACCAAACATCAACTGTGGGTAAAAAGGAAGATAAAGGAGGATAGATTTGTATAGCGCTCCATTGTGAGAAGCTCGCCTCTTACACTGCAAACACATCATACCTGCTTTTACCTCGTGAGCGTTCACCAGACGACGCCACCACTGTCTAGTGATAGCAGCCATCTGATTGCAGCATACTACTCATTTATCGACCACAGGAGGATGAAATGCTGAGTTGGCCTAGTTAGCTAACCTAGGCCTATAGCGCGGACGGTTAAACCATCAGCTGCAGGTCACGGAAAGTTCGCCGGTCAGAGAACGACGTTCTACCACTGAGCTACACCACTAACTAAAGATGGTAGTACTCGCCGAACGTGTTGGCTGAGACGTCCATGCCACCGTAGTAAACGCACGGCGGAAGTTGTAGTTGCGCATCGTCATGTCGCGCCGCCATTTTTTCACTGACGTCATCAAGCGTTGCTGAGATCACGTGACCAGTGCCCGTCGCCGCAACTCGCACGCTGTGCCACCTATACAGAACATTTACTGATGAAATCCTCTTTTAACAGTTAGGATAGTGCTTTACATTTTATTTTTGCCGCTTGTTGTAACCATAGACATGATGAATATTAATATATTCTATCCCTATAATTGTAACTGGCTCGAATTTACAACGATTGCACGGAATGTTGCGGCGACGATCGCGCTGTGTATTCACCGCGTTACTGAAACTTGGGTCTGGCAGCCGATCGACATTTTGGAGTCTACAGACTACAGTCTACACATCTCATAATCGAACCTGGTATAAACTAGCTATATGCAAGCCATGGTTGACAAGGAGCACCTGTCGTCGTCAAGCGCGTTGCCAAGGGTGACGTAGAGTTCGCTGAAGGAGACCGGATTGGCAAAGACAGCGGAGACATGAAGCGTAGCGTTGCTAAGAGAGACAGCCAGGTGACTGTAGATTGGGTATTGCTGGCGTCCATAGAACAATACACCCTCCGTTGACGTCGTCTGCACACACATCACAAACATCATGATTATAACGTCCTGTTAGTTTAGTATAACAGTATTGTTGTTGGTACGCGGTTTGGTATCCATGAACATACAAGTGACTGACAATAAACTAATGTACGCCGATGAAGTACGGTAGCATGTAGAACTTAGTTAAAAATGTAGAACTTTACAGTCGAACCTGCGGCTTTGTACGCAAGGAAGAGTGCAAACAGACCAAAGAAAAATGAGGTTTAACATTTAATCTAGAACAAAAATGACTTTCAAATAGTTCGTGTGATGTCAAAAACTTTGTGTCATATAATTGGACAGAAAACTTACAATAAAAAACAACCGACGTCTTAGCGCTGCTAAAAACTGTTTACACTTTTATTATCATCCCTAAAAAGTCTACAGTATTATGTTATATTGCAGAAGTACTCGATGGCCTGGAAACGGACTCAACACTAATGATTCCGTTAATAACCTTGAAGACGAAAGCAATGCTTTTCCAGTCTTGATACGAAGACGTCATGTCTGCGTCATAGACGTTGTACAGCAGCCAATCAGAGCCTTGCAATGTAATTGCTGCAACAACAGAAAACTACAAGATTATATTGACTCTCAATGGGCCAATTCAATGCCGGCGACAACATTTCTACTATAACTTTGGTGTACATGACATAATGACCTTGAAGCATTACCTACAATGAAAATTTTCACCATGTTTGAAATCGATACGGTCATCCGTTACCGACTTATGACGCTTTTGCTGCTAGCAAGTTGCGTGACCTTGTGACCTTGACATTTGACCTTTTTACCTTGTTATGTGTCGCGTGTCATGTGGTCAATGCAATGAAAAAAGTACTCAGCTTTAGCAATGTTTTCCAGTCAGAAATCTGATGCCATATTCGTTTTCATCGATGTGGATAATGTTGCTGTAACTTAATGTTAATCAGCGCGGAAATTAAGATGTCTATGATTATTACGACAACAGTTCAAGTTTCTAGTTTCTACCTTGTTGACAAACGGCGCTCTCAGTGGACACGAAACAGTCACAAGAACTGGTGACGTAATTATTGACGCATCGGCGAGGCGTGATGACGTCATCGCATTTGTTTCCCACGGTGATCACGTGACAGTGATCCGGGCATCCGTCCTTCATGACCGACTTGCTACGCGTCAGCTCCAGTGATGTCACATGCCCGGAATTACCGGATAACGCGACGTCACCAAGGCATCCGACGAAATGATTGCCTCTCAGTCTCAGGACCGCATCACCTGACGTACCTAGACGCATACGTACGGCGGCATCTTTGTAACGATAGCGTTTACCCAGCGGAAAACCACAATAATGTAGCAGAATAACAGCGCACAAATCTAAAATAAGATAACTAGTCATTAGCATTAATTGTCATGTCGTATACTTATATTTAATAGAAAGCATAAACCTACAACATGACCTAACTGTCGAAGACACAGACCTGATATATTGGGAAAATGATCGTTTGTATCAGTGTGATAGCTGCATCTTAAATAGTTAAAAACATTTTTTGAAAAATACGCGAAACAATTAAAAAGAATTACAATCACATCACGTGGTTTACAACATAAATATCTGTTGACTGACCACGACTATATGAGGGCAACGTTATAAAGATTTCTGACCTTAAGCTTGCGCGACCAAGTTTGATCGATCTTCGAGGCTCTATGCAAGGCATCAGCGTCCAACGCGATACCTCTGAGTCTCTGCAGTGACTGATAACGAAATGGCTTAATTACATTCGAGGTGTTTTTAAAGAAAATATATGGATCAACATATTAAAAGGTTCACATACGAGTTTCTTTTAAAAATGCTGCCTGTATTGTACGAAAAATGGCATAACTAATTACAGCTAACTCCATCAACTCATAGATACGGTAATGATGTCATGATAGCTTTATAGAATAACAAAAAGTCGTTACGAAAATTACTACGGGCGCGGGTTTCAGAGAAAATGGCGGAATCAGGTTAAAATCAATAAATTTTGCGTTGTTGAACAATCAATCAAACTCATGCATATGCATACTCCGCCAGTTTCTATCCTCTGACTGCATTTATTTGTCATAGCGAACGTTTTCGTTTTATAATCACTTTCTTCTGTGATACAACAAAATAGACGTGGCTTGGTGATCCGGACGACAGCGATATGGTTTCCCACGAAGTTGAAATGTTCCTCGAGTGGCCTGTAGCCTCGCGGGGAAAGTTCCGACTTCGTGGTGAAATATATCTCGCTGACGCGCTGTCCACGAGGACACATTATGTACGGTATACTGTTGTGATACAGATCTGCGACTGTGATGCTGTCGCACCTCCCAGCGATATAACTGACGTCACGGGGTTCCATGACTCATCAGTCAGTGACGTGATCGCTGACGTCATCAGCGTCATCAGACGGTGTTCCCTGCTTGACGCGCTTGTGACGTCAACAGTCAACAATGCAGTAAGTAGGTCAACTGTGACGCTCACGTTGTGCCATCTGTCATCACTTAAACCTAAAACAATAAACAAACAGTAGATATGTCTGCGCATAATTACCAACTATGATTTTTTCGAGTCCATCTGTTTGTCTGTCTGTTTGTTCGCAAAATAACTCAAAAACGAATGATCCCAAAGAGTTCAAACTTGGTACAGGGCTTGGGATACCTTAGAAGTGGTACTGTTTGGGGTTCAAAGGTCAAGGTCACAGGGTCAATAAGTGCATTTTTCACATTAATGTCCGGAGCATAACTCAAAAACGAATGATCCACAAATGTTCAAACTTTGTATGGAGGATGACCTTGAGATATCCTGCAAGTGATATTGTTTTGGGTTGAAGGGTCAAAGGTCAACGTTAGGTTAGGGTTAACAGCAATACTGCGTGTGTTGGAACTCTATGAGCGCCTTCTAGGTATGCTAAAACATTCAGGCATAACATGCAGGAGCTGCTGACCGTGACGCTCGTAAGGTCGAGTATACCTATAGACATTCTTCTTCAGACAAATATGGTAAAAATAACCTTTGTCTGTAAGAATGAATGAGAATAAGAATGCAAATGTTTAACGTGAAATCAAAAACCGACAGGAAGTCATTTTAGTCTACTGAATGTGTACGAACCAAACTAAAAGGTTAATGGAAAAAATAAAAAAATAAAACCATGGAGCAGTCCCGTGTCCTTGAAGTCAGTCGGAACTCGCTATTGTCCAGAAGTTGCTGTTTGTGACTTGTGACGATAAAAAGTATATTATTATTATTATTATTATTATTATTATTATTATTATTAAAATAGGCCTATAAAAGGAAATAATTTAACATATGCCGTCTTAGTGCCAAGTGTAGATAAGTTCAAAAACAGACTAGACACATTTTGGTGTGCACAGAGCTGGATATTTAATTATAGAAAAATTAATCGGAATCTGCAGAGAACAGAGAAAGACAAAGGAAAACGTGGATTGACAATGTGAAAGAAGATATAGAGAGGAAAAAATGCAGACATTGAAGCATCGATGGAACTGATACGGAAGTTGAGGCATTTCGTGCAGCCTCATCGTGAGCTCGGCTGACGGACGAGAACAATGAAGGAGAAGAAGAATCGGAATCTGCAATAAAAGTCTCATAAAAGCAGATGGATTTACACTCATTTAAGAAACGAGATTTCATTGCGCGTGACATGATCATGAAGTACAGAGGCAGAGCCTGCACTCGTGGCTGCACGTTGTTATGTTGTAGACATGGCGCACTATAAACGCTGTTAATGATGACAATGACTTAGCAAGTACACATTATTTAACACAACATATAAACCATACTTAAAGATAAGTCTTATAAACTGGCAGATTCACTGGATTATAGTTTAGTCTAGAAAATACGAACATACTGCGTGTCTTATATAAATTTTCTGTCAAACTACCAGAGACACTATGATGTGTGAGTGTGACTGTCTATTAGGGTTATACCCACATAATGGGCGTATTACACATTTCTTTGCAGTTCCCTGTATTTTAGTTTTGTTTTTATTTTTGTGTTGTAATGCATCGCTGGACTTTGTCTGTTGTAAGCGCGGCAATAGTAAATTTTAATTGTAATGTATAATGTAATGTATTCATGGCACTACACAGTACACATACATAGGCCTATAGTTAACACTTCCATTAAGTTAGAATATCGTATTCCGTTCCATTTTGAAAACATATCGATCGCATGATACATCATATGACATGCACCAAGATTCTGATATTCCTGTAGTCACTACACGCATCTCATCATCCCTGCATTCCCTGGTGTCTTATTCGCTGTTGCCAACTTCGGCAGCGTCATAAACCACATTTCTCCAGCAACATTGTAACTGCACTGTGTTTCAAAAAAAAACTACACCCTTTTTATGTTTGCAGTAACTTTTTTACTCGTCAACCAATTTTCGTAATTTTTGACAATAACATGCGCGAGAAAATTTGCAACAAAACATGTATTGTATTTCCACCACACCTAATTTGTAATTAAGTCTGACTAATACTGTATACACAGCTGCCGTATAGTGAGTTCCTGCGCACGCCGTTTCTTCAGAGATATTAATTGAAAATGCTGATGAATAATGCTGTACACTAACGGGTGATGAATGCCGGTATCCCTTGCAATTTAACGCATGGTTTGATGCATTTAATGCACCTTTATGGCTCAAAAGCAAGTCATTCACAGTATCAACGTTTTCCACTGTATGCGCATTCTGACGTCGTCCACTTCCTGGTTGCCTAGCTGTGGTAGCGATGTTTCTCAGTTTCTTCAGTAGATAATTGAGACCATTAACGGTCCAACCTTTGTCCGGAAATTTACTAATTTTTTAGCTCTGTAACCTTTGAATTTATATAAATTTTGACTAAAATGCGACCTTCAACGTTGAACACCAAGTGTTTTCTGCTACACTAGCAGTACCAACACTTAAGCTGGTTCTCAACCGTAAGACATTTGAACTATCAATAACAACCGCGTAAGTCTCTGCATGTTACTAATTTCTTTGGCTACATTTTTGCCAAAAATTATCAACATCTTCTCATGGTCAACAAAGTTATCGCAAAAATGAAAAGGGTGTAGTTTTTTTTGAAACACAGTGTATATAGGCTAACTGCTCTTATATCAATATTTCAGTCCAGTCTTTGACGTCGTCAACCCGTGCTCTTAATGATCTTTTTCTGCCATCCTGTATATCGTGCGTTGTTTCAGTGAGAATGTCTTTCTCCATATCACACGCACGAACTAATGAAATTTCCTGACCACAAGGAAGTGAATAGGCCGAGTTGCCTGCCTCCTACCTCTTAAGTATGTTGCTAGACCTGTTGGTATGTGTCCAAATGCTTCAAAGGACATAAAACGCTTCTCGTCTGCATTCCTAAGGGCGTAGACCGCTGTCCTGTCCCAAACGTCATTACAGTCTACAGCAGTGGACGCAATCTACGAAATTTTTCGGCTTATCTTATCGCTCTGCAGTTCCATATACAACACACAGATAAGGCTACACTGCGAGTCGTCATGTTACCTTCGTTTCTTTCGGATTTGATTATGTTGATTTTTGCCGCAAGAAAACGCAGCTTCTGAGCCTCCAATTACCGGGGTGTAGTGTTCCCACACCTGACGACTTCATAAATTGTGCAATAGGCATCTACGAGTACCGACGGGGACTCAAATATGAAAGCACAGTTCCACGAGCTCTGATTTTCCGCCATAACTATTGATTATATATGCTCTTTTTTGTTATTTTTATAAGTATTGTTATGTTCCCTTTGTTTAGTTAAGTTTATTTAACATTTATTGTTCTTTCTCTTTAATGCTACCAATATATGGTGAATAAAGATTTTCATAAGGTTTGTGCATTATTTTGTGGTTCTGACCGTCCAGTAAACTATATGATCCGTACGCTAATATGATGCACGGTATCGCGTCGTATCGTGTCATTACGAGCGTCTAACACACCATTCGTTTCCACAATACGCGCCACCGCCTCCATTGCTGCCTCCGCCTCCTCCTCCTCCGCTGCTGCTGCTGCTGCTGCTGCCACGGATGTTCACGGCGATCCAGCGATAGAACCAATAATTAGCCGTGGCGTTTGCTGGCGCCTAATTTCGTTTATCGAGCACCGCGCGATGGGTTTCTTTCGGTCGAGCTGTTGCGGCTCAGTGTGTGTGTGTGTGTGTGTGTTGGTAGACGGCAGCATCTATAGTCTATGTACCGCGATGTCGATTTCCCAAAAACGATCAATAATTTCACTGTCACAATACCGCGTACCAGACTGCCTGCGATAATAAAAACAAATACGCTTTAACCTCTCCATTGCCAATTAATAGTACATTATACCTAATAACACCTATCCTAACATTTTCTAAGTTTTATTTGGCGTACCACGATCAAAACATATAACTGTTATAGTTCTTGGTATATTTTGTACGCTAGATGGTACATATGGTAGTTAATCTCCAAGGTTATGGGGTTAACCTATTAACTATTACAAGAAATTTAAACGTATCATACCTGTCTTTCATGCAGCTGCTGTTTTATTTAACTTTCTACTTATGTTACGGTAACTGGCATTCGATGTCCATGTTATGTCGGTTAAATTGTTCGGTAACAGTGATGGTGACAGGGTTCCGAAAAAATAGAGCTTTCATTTTTAAAACTAAAACTATGAAGAATTGCACAGAACAATACTATCACTGTTTTAAACAAATGGCAAAGACGGAAACGACAATAGATAGAATTTTTCGTGTCTTTTTTGTACCGGTATCATTTTTATTTATACTTAACGTTCTGTATGGCGTGTTGAGAGCTTAATAGCCAGCGAATTATCGACCGAATAGCAGCACAGTTTCGCAAACGATTGTCTTAAATTATTGCAACAAACGATGAACATGTTGAATATTGTTCTGGGTTAGGATTATAGCGTTTATTATACATACATTGAGACTGTTTTTGACATACATATTTTGACAAGTAGCTAACGAAGTACCGGTAGCTCAGCTTAGCTGCAGTATAAAAGCCTCAAAAATCAAATAGCGTGATGTGGAGAGAAGAAACCAGAAGGAACGTATTAAAATATTCATTTATTAAGTCGCTGAAGGAAGATGGAGAGATGAAACGAAACCGCGACCGGAGACATGAAGCAAACTGGGTCATTATTATTGTGACGTGCAGAGCAATGTCCTCCCGGAGCCGCGTGGACAGCGCTGGTCTCCGTTTTTAGCCCTCAGCCAGACAACAGCTTACGCCGCTAGACCACGAACTACGTCGCGTGGCCTGCTTGTTACAGAAGTTTGGAAGTTCACTAAGACATACGTGACATTGTCTGTCAATTTGTCACTCTCAATACAATACAATATGTGTCAATATTTGTCCTTACAGCAGAAGGACGGCGGCTTTGGGCCAAAAAGCGGAGGAATCATCAAGGGCGCGAATTAGTTCTTTTTCACTGACAAATCTATTCTCTTAAAATATAATCGTGACTAATCGTTCTAGTTTATGAAGTCCACCATGACAAATAAAATAGTCACAGTGAATTATCTGCACTTGATAGTCTAAAAAGTAGGTAGATACTTTTACACTCCAAAAAGTTGGCCTACTTCTCGTATCCCTTAAATATTAAGCTTTTCCTGCATGATTCAAGCATTTCACGCCATTTAGACATTAATGAATTAGCACGCGCTCAAAAGCTTACCGGAAACTAAGTTAATCAATTGCACAGGTGTGAGATGAGATCGGCAAAGAAGGCAGTCCGACGTTATTAATAAGGATTAATTAGTGCAGTGGTCCAAGGTAGCTGCCGATGTGTGATACGATCAACATCGGTTGATATACTGTCTACTGACTGACTGCATCGAGATGACCCAAACGTAGTGATGCTTCAGATGCAGAATTTCGTTTCTGATTCGAGCAGTTATATAGCCTAAAACGAAGTTTCAGTTATAATATAGCTTTTTTCCAACTTTGAGCATGTTGTGTAAAACCACGATTAATGTTTAGCGCATATTTTTGGTTAATAAGCGAAGAATTAACGTGGCCAGCAAACAGCCAAACTGTCACGATAGGTAGTATAAGTTATTATTATATTCATTGTTGTTGTTGTTGTTGAATGAATGAATGAATGAATGAATGAATGAATGAATGAATGAATGAATGATGTTTTTATTAACGTATGATAAAAAACTAACTAAAAGCCAGTTAAGTCCTACACACGCGTCAACTAAAAGAAAGAT
>Ga0209145_1000159_pt1 | contig 12934 bp, 13 predicted proteins | sample WorMetfiPIANOSA2_FD_187396 | JGI IMG/M metagenome (GOLD analysis project Ga0209145, IMG submission 187396) | Marine gutless worms symbiont microbial communities from Max Planck institute for Marine Microbiology, Germany - Olavius filocauda... | ecosystem: Host-associated > Annelida > Digestive... | reverse complement strand
GTGGACAACTTATAGTACAGTAGGTTGACAGCAAGTAACACTGTTGTCTACCGACAAACATAATAAAAATAGACAAAGCACTATAATAAACCAAATACTTGTAGTCTATACTAATGCTATCACCGCTATAGTTTCAGCTACTCACAGTATGTGCGGCGCTTTCGTGCAAGTGGTTTAGCAGTAAGTTCTTCGGAAACGACCTGGAACTTTGACTGTCCGGTTATCGTACGCAGCTTTCCATCCGATGCAGCATACTTAGCCTATATAGGGAGACACGCAGACAACTAACTTGGTTAGTCACGTCGTATACTGTCAGAGTTTTATTGTTGTTAACTGGCCATTCAACTAGCAATACCGTGCATGCAAATGTAATTAGTTTAGATTACTAAGTAAGGCATAAGAAGAAGTGGAAACCTATACACATGAGCTAACATCCTTCAAGTTGCTGAACTTTGAGGTATTGTGGATTGCACTGAGTGGTTGTTAATATTGAACTATACTCTTACCGTCACTCTTAATGAACCAAACCCTCTTACCAACTGAGCTACAATCATCGTAGTATGCAGTTTATAATACCAAAGTAAGCAACATGTTCATGTGGAGCTAGGTGTCCAGCCGACCCTCCTAACAAGCCACGTGCCTGCAGCCGTCAGTAATTGCATTTGCGGTCATGCAAATGACATTCTGATGTGCGGAATCGTCGCTAGCACATAGGCGTGGAACATGAAGAGAACATTACCTGGATCTGGACGCTGTAGTGACCAGGTGTGAAGTTGCTACCGGGAATGGACAGAGACAGTGAACCGTTGAGACGGTCAAGTGCGACGGTGCAGTTGTCACTGCTGTCAACGAAGTTATCTGCAGCCGCTGACCTCCGTCCGATATCAGGCTGTCTTACTGAGCACGTGACATCGATCACCAGTACTTCCTTTAGGCTTTCGTCGTGCGACATAACCACGGCGGGAATTTTGACGTTACTACCAGCGACGTAGTGACTACGCGCCGCAACTTTGAAAGATGTCTGATGCTCTTCAGCGAATCCGATCGGCGCCGAAAAGACAGGGACCATGGCGATGACACCAACAGTCGGCGGCTGGCGAGCGTGGTCCAGCTCCTTAGACGTGTTGAACGTGACGTTTTCGATGCTGCCGGTCATTCGCACTCGGGTGATGTTCGGCGGACTGCTGTCGAACGAACGGCGGATGGTGGCGGTGAAGTAACCGTCGGCGTCGGTAGCCGGCTGGACGACGTCGATCATGCGTCGCGATGCCGTGCCAGGCATGTCCCAGTCGACGATCATGTTGCGGACCGGATGTCGGGCGAAAAACTCGAGCGTCACAGTTCCGTCTTCGTCGGTTCGCGGAGTCACGTACACGTTGCGGTCGAGCGGTCCACGCGTCTCCGTTGCGGCTTCCGTGTCTGCGGACGACGATGCCGCATCTGTCGGTCGTGCGTCGCAGTCGCTCGTTGGAGTACCTGCTCGTGGCAAAGCAGATAATGACGACGACGGTAATTCCATCTCGGCGGACGCTGTATTACTTGGCTGTTGACGGTTCAGATGAACGACTTTGACCTGTGCGAATGAGTCGTTCTCGTGCTCGACGATCGTCAGCATGCTTGTATTCGGTAATGATCCGGCGAATCGGTGCGTCAACGTCGCCGTGTAGTATCCAGGCATCTCGTCCGGAACCAGATCTACGACACCTCGCGTAAACGACTCGTCGTCTGAGCCCCAGCTGACGCGGACGTTGTTGACGGACGTCCCAGCGAGCAGGACAACAGCTACATTACCGGCGTCATCCACGTGAGAGAACACCTCGAAGTCAGTGATTCCAGTCTCTGAGTGGTCCGCGACGTTGGTGGTCTTGGAGACGACAAAACAAGCACTGTCTTTAGTACCAGTGAGAGTGGCGGTAATGCGCTCTGGTACCGGCAGTGTCGTTTTCAGCGTCACTTCAGTCTCGTATATGATCGAGCCGTTGGCTGGGCTCCTGTTGAGTTCAACGTAATCGGAGATGACGAGGTTGTCTGCATTGACTACCATGACATGCAGAACTTCCAGTTTGTCGACAGATTCAATGCGAAGGACGGCAGCGCGCTGATTGGGAACGCGCCGCGCTGTGACGACGAATTCGACGGTGACAGGTCGCATGTCAACGAGACGCGTCTCTGCGAACTTGTACGTTGTATTGAACACGCGACCAGTCAGTCCGACGTCGAATTCCTTCCGACCGTCGGCGACTGCATCGAGATAAATCAGCGTCGCCGCATACAGCGTGGCGTTGTTGGCAACGTCGACCGCCGCCCAGACTGGCAACTGGTCGTCAGTGAACGAGACGAGATCGATGAACAGTTGGTTGTCATAGCTCCATTCGGCGACGACGTCACACAGTCGATGCTTGCTTGTGATGAGGATCGTCCCTGTACCCTGGTCGTCAACACATGTCGTAAACTTCAGGTCCTGCAGTTCAGTCTCCTCGTATCCAATGGGGATGGTCGTCCGCGACAGTTCCACCGCGTTACCGCTACTGTCGTTGGTCAGCAGGCAGACGTCGTATGTGTCCGGACGACGGTACACGTGCGACACGAACGTGCGGTACGAAAACAGCTTACGTAGACGAGGGTCGATCCAGTCTGAAAGCACACTGATCTGCATTAGCTCTTTATGGTTTACGAGATGGCGTTTTCCGTCGCCAAACACCAGCGACAGTTGGTCACCGGATGTCTCGTTGACTAGCAACAAGAACATGACTTCGCTGTTGGACGAATAGCCTTCCTCTTTGTCGGGATACAGCAGCAGTCCGCCGGTCGGTGCGCTGACGTTCTCCAACACCAGCTAAACACGTACATTATCACACTGTCATCTCACTGACAAGAACTACATTCAACGCATGTTGTACTTGAACTCGTATTAGCTGTTTGACTTTGCATAATTGCATTAGTAATTCATTCTAGTCTTGTTCAATGTTTTAATGTCTATATTTCATTGTACTCGCACTGCGTTTTGTCAGCCGTTTTAATAAACTAAGATTGTATTGTATAATGTATTGTATAATCACACGTCCGTTACTCGCTTAACAGCTTAACACTGCACAAATGTAGGCCTACTTGCCACTAAAACTATCACTACTACCATGGCACTTTTGTAAGATTTAGTCTATCTCAATTGACACTGTAGCCCTGTACTTTCTAATGTAATATGCTAGTTTTTGTACGTGTTTAGTGTGCAAGTGGTCCAGCTCGAGGCGACTAGTTGCAACCTCATCGTTAGTAGGGAGCAGAAGAAAAAAAGGTGTGTAAAACCGTATTGTACAGTTGATGTATTCAGCAGGCTACTTCGTTACTTGAGTGAATGGCAGAGGCGCAGTCACGTTTTCAAAACTGGGAGTGTCCACTCTGCACAATTTCTGCCATCGAATTAGAAAATGTTAGTGGGTCCGAAAAACGAAAGGCTGGAAACTACTGCCTTACAAAATAGTAAAAAAACTAAAACTGCATAATATTTACACAATAAAATTCATTAACTCAACTATGTTTGCAAAATTCCAATGTAAGTATAGTTGAGAAATCATACATTATACACTGTGAACCATAAAAAGGTGGCAGTACATTTGTGGTCATAACTCTGGAAAATCTTGATGGATTTTTATAATTTTTGCACAGTTGTAAGCAGGAAGAAATGTTTTACACGAAAATGACAAAAATGTCTACCTCACATAGATAACGTACTTACGCTACCTAGTGAAAATGAATCATCACATTTCGTACCTTTATAATGCACTCTTAGAGCCAGATTGCATAATCCACCGATTGAGGTCTGGTGAGTTCGGTGGCCACATGTCTGGTGCCATGGTCTGTTAACTGTTATTCAGCAACGTGTAGGCCTATATGAGACCAGAGTTCATGACATCGATGAGCTGCGACAGCGTCTACTGCATGTGTGGCGGGCTTGGAGCAGTCGCTGATTGATGACGCAGTTGACCAATGTCAAATGCGCTTGCGTGTTTGTGTTCGTGGCTTCGTTCCAGTGGCGGACATTTTATTTTGAACATACTTTGTGACTATAAATTTGTTTTCTCTGTACTTGATGAACTTTATGTTTCACAGCATGCTTGATGCAGTGTGTAATATTCAAAGAGTGCATTACGTACAAAAGTATGAAATGTGATTGTGATGTTTTTATTTTAACTAGGTAGCGTAAGTACGTTATTTAGGTGAGGTGGACATTTTGCCATGTATGTATAGAACATTTCTTCCTGCTTACAAAAGTGCAAAAATTATATTTAAAAAATCGATCAAGATTTTCCAGAGTTATGATCACAAATGTACTGCCACCTTTTTATGGTTCATTGTATACTGTCAAAATATCTACGACAATGGCTGTGCTTATATTACCTGGATGTCTGCCTTGACTGTCCAGAGTTCATTAATTTGGCTGCCGATCGTTAGGGTCACTGAGTAGTTTCGTGGCTGTCTGTAGGTATGTTTCACCACTCCAACACTCCACGTGTCTGGATATGGCACCTGATCCGACAGCAGTGAAGCGTTGCCGAGCGTCACTGGTGAGCTAGTACCGTCGTCGAAGTTCAGCACGGCGTCGACAGCAGCAGCGCGTTTGACGCCAACGACGAACCTGACGTCCCAGGCGGTCTCGTTTACCCGTCGAACTGACGCGCGACGAACGTCGAACGCTCCAAGCGACTGAGCGAACAACTTCGGAGACCCGACCGTCAGCGCGGAAGTACGGCCGCACGTTGCGTTACAGACTGTCGTATACGCTGATGGAGTGAAATTACCGAGTTCAGTGTACACGTGCCAGAGAATGGTCGCCTGCCCGCCATTACGGTAGCACTCGGCGGCCCAGGACGGTGGCTCAGGAAGTTTGTCAGTTCGATGACCTACTGGAACGTTAGACGTCATATCATCACCGAAGTCAACAACGACGTCTGCGAGGTTGTACGGCGACAGCGCGACGACGATGAAACTGACGTTCGTCGACGTTCTGCCGTCTGAGTGACAGAGATGAACGCACTTGTCATCCACGACGTTTACGTCCAGACTCGACGTCACCACATCCGTGGAGTTCAGTGGTCCACGAACCTTTACATCGTTCACAGTGAAACATTTAGCGTTGTCGTAGTGTTACTACAAATGATTATCAGTATGCCAACAACAACAACAATAATAATAATAATAATAATAATAAATGCCTTCGACACATTCGTAATTAAATTTCACTTCCGTATAGGAATAATATGGCCGTGGACAGACTAATAACATACGCAGTGTGAAAGTACACAGACACAAATAAGTATTTTACCTGGATTTGGCGTGGGAAGGGGAAGATTAGGGGTTGGGAGACGGAGTGCCATAAAGCTGAGACATTTATATAAATGCAAGGCCAGGTGAAAATAAATTATAAACTAGAGGCTGGGCACTCTATAGAGTGCATAACTCACGCCGGCCACTCGATCGCCTTCAATATGTTTTTGCACTTTGTGACCCTGTGACATTGACCTTTGACCTTTTGATTTAATATTAATTAAGGAGCAAGGACTCGTGATGGACTATTCCTGTGGCAAGTTTGGTGACTGTAGTTTCAGCCGTTGTGGTTTTATCGTGCGGACAGACAGATAGAATCACACACAGAGACGCCGCTAAACGCCTTACTCCCGCGGCCGCCGTCAACATATCATATAAGTACTTATTTGAACAAAAATGTGACTTAAAATATATAAATTCCAGCATCGTATAAACCGACATGCTGTTGATGATGGCATTGTCTGATCAGGGATATTCCAAAGCGACGAGGTAAAGTTAAATATATTTAAAACAACTGTGCAAATTTTGTCCGTTTGTATAGAGGTAAGATGCGTACGGTGAGTTGTGCACGATATCGGCCGGCGCAGCGGTAGCGGTGTGACACGACGGCGCGATATCTGTAGTTCGCTGAGAGGTCGTCTCGCCCTGTGTTGTTGTCAGCACCCAGCGTCACGTTGTCGACTCGTGCAGACCCGTCGCCGAACTCGACCGTCGTCAGCACGCCGCGCACCACGTTACCAAGCCGCACGACGAACTCGACGTTCCAATTGCGGACGACCGTCGCGAACGGCACGGAGAACAGCAAGTCGCCGATGATGTGGTCGAACTGACGTCGACAGGACGAAGTGTGAGGGTGACGTGCGGAACTCGTCAGTCCGTTGTCTGTTAACACACTCTTAACTTCGAGCAAGTTTCAATTACACAACATGACTGTCGTCTTACGAAAGAAGAAACTGCAGCAATGACAAGTCAGAGAACCATCCTAACAGTCTAGTACAGAAAGTCCGATTATATGAACATTATTCATGTCCAACTGCATACAATCACCTACGATGTCGTATGATAGACTGTGACTAATTACAATGACATTTTAGAGTATCATTACCACACCAAAGCAGTAATAAAATGACCCTATGTCTAATTACACGTAAGTCTGTGGCTACGGTTGAAAAATATATGAAAATCAAATCCCGCCTCCACTTTTCATCAGTTGTTAGGACGTGGACGCTCATCTAGAACCCTCGGTGTGTTACGATGTTTGAGAGAGGTCCAATACTGCAGGTATTATTTTAGATTTGACGAACGAAGTGAAGACAGACACGTGATGGGAACGTAGCACGGCATGGCAGTGTCGTACTGCTCGCCGGGCAGGTGGTCCGGTAGGAAGCAGCAGCCGCAGGCGAGGCAGCGGTCACGGTCGGTGATGTAACCGTCTCCGCATCGACGGCGTTGCATCTTCTCTTGCGGGAGCAACAGACACTTGTTTTCGCCATCGCTTTTACGACCTACAAGTCATCCATGTCGACTCACAGATGAGTGAAGTAATATTGAGCAACAAAAACTGACGCCTATACATTACATACATTACACACATATAATTTTATAATTTTGGCGCAATGCGTTAATGGTTACATGTAAAATATAATATTATGATTTATTTGAAATTGCAAAATTCCAATAACTGAACGTTAAAATCGGTAATTTCATGCTCGACATATAAAAACATATTGTTGACCACATGTTATCAGCTCAAAGACGAAGACAGAACTGTACCAGGCCGATGTTTAATAATTTCAGAGCATTGTCTATATACATGTACACCGTGTTCCAAAAAGGGTGCCAAACTCATGGCGGTAACTTCGTCAAATCTCAACCGATTTTCAAAATTCGTTCACCATTGGAAATTTTCAATAAATGTATGTATTATTTCTCACCACATCTTAAGTATGTTGCCGCACTACCTTTGGGAATTCAAAAATTCAAATTTGTCATAAAATTGCCAAATAAAATTAAAACTCGCATCATATTTGTAAACAAATAAAAGTTTCATTCATATGGCTGAATGGATATTGTTATAATCACAACAGTTGCTCAAATTGTCCAACGTTTGATCGCACACATGTGCAAAGACGCCCACGCCACTCATCAATTGCATTGTAAATGACGCTCTGATCCATTCCATGCCAAACGTGCAGCAAACGCTGCTATTACTTTTTTTATGATTTTTAACTGCTTGAACACCCACCTATCATTAATCGACGAAACTATAAAGATGGTAAATTCAAAGTTTGCTGGCGGCTTTATCTTACGATAACTGTGGAAACTTAACTGGTTCATGTAACATTTTTTGTTTGCATTTTCTTCCTGATTTGCGACAAATTTGAAATTTAATTTTCCAAAGGTAGTGCGGCAATACGGTGTGGTAGGAACTAATACATGAATTTTATTGGAAATTTCTTTCTCTTTCAGTGGTGAAAATTTTTGAAAATCGGTTAAGATTTGACGAAGTTATATACCCACATCAGTTAAGTGGCACCCTTCTTTGGAACACGGTGTATACTGTACCAGGCCGACGACTGCTGCTCGTTGCATGACGTCGCATGCGTGACAAACCACTGGCGCCCGCTTTGTACACAGTTTCTGAAATAATCAGCAAATAAATGTCTACAGAATAGTGTGCACACATTATTAGACAACGTGAAATAATATCATCAGCGACTCTTATGAACATATCTGTAAATGCATAAAAAGAGTTAATAAACTTTAAATATTAAAATGCCCGTTAAAATTGTACTATAATGCGTGCAACATATTGCAAGTGGTACATAACATGCGACGCACTCATATAAACTGCAGCTGTAGAATGTAAGAAATGACGGATTACATACACCAACAAATCTGCTGTAACGGAGAACTCTGAAAATAAGAGAAAAATAAATAAATAAAATAAAAATAATATGTGATTAATATGTGTAATATGTCATTTCGTCTGTTGGTGTCCCTGATAATGGATTCATTCTCACTGTAGACCTGTAGCATTATCTGACATTCTTGATAATGTGACATTTAATGAAAGTGACGTGTTACGCTCCATTAATAAACTTAAGAATAATTTGTCAGCTGGGCCTGATGGCTTACCACCTATGTTATTCAAGAAACTTAGACACTGTCTTAGCAAGCCACTTGCTGTGCTGTTTAGCCAGTTAATTTCTGTTGGATACGTGCCTAGTTAATGGTTGAATGCAATTATTGTATCAAAAAAGGTACTGCTGGTAAACTGTGTAACTACAGACCAATCTCTCTCTTACACTTTTTGCTGATGATGTAAAGAAGTATATGAAAATTATTAACTGATGTTGTACAGTTGCAACGTGCGGTAACTTTTTTGGTCGACTGGGCACATGAGTGGCAGCTAAGCATTTCTGTCGATAAATGTTGTGTTTTAAATATTGGACTTCAAGCTATTGCCTCTCACATAACCATCAGTAACTGTGTATTACCCACTGCACCACAGATACGTCATTTGGGCATCGTAGTTTGTGCTGATCTATCTCCCACTGCACACATCGCTGATATTGTCACAAAAGCGCAGAAGCGCGCGAACTTGATCTTACGTGCATTTATATCACGTGAAGAAAATACTCTTATGCGTGTATACTTGGTGTATGTAAGACCACTGTTAGAGTATAATTCAGTTGTGTGGTCACCTGACACCGTCAAGGACATTGCAGCCATTGAAAGCGTCCAAAGACGTTTCATCAAAAGGCTCCCAGGTCTTCGCAGCTACAGTTATCAGCATAGACTACATTGTCTCAAATTACAGAGTTTAGAACTGAGACGTTTGTGTGCAGATTTGGTGTGGGGCTACAAGATACTGTTTGGAATTGTTGATGTGCAACCTGGCGAATTTTTTTTAGTTCAATGTACGTCCTTCTCGAGGTCATCAAACAAACTATAAAAAACGAAATGTGTCGTGCGTGCGGTCCAGCTTTTTAGTGAACGTCTTGTAAATGTGTGGAACTCTTTACCTGACAATACCGATTTTAGTACACTTCCTAGGTTTAGGCGCTCTATTCTATGAGTCAGTTTTACCAAATTTCTTAAATGTTTTTTAAGTGTCATAATGTTTTATGTGTTTTATGTGTTTTTACTTTTGTGTGTCACTGTTTAAATTACTTTATTGTATCTAGTTTCACTGTATTTACTAGTTTCTAGGCCTATCACTATAAGGCTAGTGGCTACCATAAGCGATATGAGCCTGGTATGTCTTGCTCATTGTTTTATTGAACTGTTCACTTGATTGACTTACCGTACTGCTTTTTGAGCGAATAAAATAATGATGATGATGATGATTATTATTATTATTATTATGTCTATAGTAAAAGGAGGATCCGCGTCGTATCATCTCATCCATTTTCAGAAGCGCGAGATGTGGTATATGTTGTCGAGACATCGTAGTTTAGCCATAAATGGAAGCCAGCCTTTGCCTTCTCAGTCATACTCATTTAGGCTACTGACTCTGAAAGGATATGAGGCTGAGTTGCTCAAGGACGCTTGTCATTGAGTTGGCCGATAGCTTGTGGTTCTATCGTTGCGATAGCTGATACATGATCGCTCTGCCGAGACTAACCAGTTGCACTGCGATGTACGCGAATGTAGATGTGGTAGCCAGGGCGGTCGTGCTGCAGACGGTAGCCGTCGACAAAGTTGCAGGCTGGTCGGCGCAGTCCGGCTGCGTTGGCGGTCATCAGTGGGTTATGTCCGGGCAGACGGCCGAGGCCCATGTCCAGCTGTTGACCGTCACGGCTTGCCGATACCCAGAGGTCTCGGTATGCATCGCAGCGCAGCGGGTTGAGAGCTTCGGATGTCAGAGTGACGCACGACGTCGAGTTGCAGCGTCTGCAGTCACGTCAATCAATCAATCAATCATTCACCAGTGACGTCATCTCAGCGGCGTATGATGCGGTGTACATTGCTCAGTTTACTATTGGTCTCTAACAGAGCAACTCAACAACTAGAGTTTTGTTGTAGCAATGCTGCAAGCATGAACACAGCTTAGTGGACGTTTACTGATTTTATCGTGTAATGTATTTCTTATTTTTTCTATGTAGCCTAGTATGTTTAGTTGTTTACTTCTAACTATGGACTTGTATCTGAAATAAACCTGAATGAATAAATAAACCCAAACATCAAAGCAACTTCTCAGCACGTAATGCATTATGATTATGCAATGCATTATTATTATTGCATGTACATCTGTCTGTTAGTTTCTCACGCCGACGACAGTCGCGGGAGTAAAGCGTTTAGTGGCGTCTGTCTGTATGTGAATCTGTGTGTCTGTGCATGTCTTTCTGCAGCGTAACTCAAAAACGAATGATTCCAAAGTATTCAAACTTGGTATAGAGAATGAACTTGGGATATCCTACAAGTGATGTGGTTTTAGATCAAAAGGTCTCATTACGTTTAAATTATTTGTATATTATCTAAATACTATTCTCTGTTAGTATATGTTGTCCTTGTCTTTGCTGACTGTAGCACCATGACGACAGATTCAACACGTGACACTTGCACTAGTTGCCGCTTGCCTAATTTCGCTGCGTTCAGAGCCGTTGACGCCCAAGTGCAGAACGAATTCCTGGTGACTAGGCTTGCTGTTGCACAAGACCAGTATCAACTGGGCGCCCGCCGAGCACGACGTTGTCTGGAGATCATCAGACTGGACGTAGAGTTCAAAGACAAGACTGAACGCAGACGTGCTCAGGCCGACGACCGGCTGCATAGCAGTTGCAAGGATCGACGACGAGTTGTACAGCAGAAGAACTGCATCACACACACATACACGCCAGTAAAAGACGCTGTTGGGTTTGTGTTGTGTATTGCGCCAGTGTAGATGTTACAAAAGAATGAATATTAAATTGTTAAATAAATTCAAATAACAATCAAGCATATAACTGCTTAACTGCTTGCATGAGTCGTTACTGCGAGTTATTTACGGATATGCAGCAATTTTTGCATAAAATAACATAAATAATGTGTAGTAATACTTGGCCAGGGACAAATATTTATGACTTTCAGAAATGCTCAAATTTCGCATTATTTTAAAAAGTACGTGTTTATGTCATACATAACTTAAGAATGCATCGACAGCAGTAGCGAGAAACGGGCGTATTTCTTGGCGAAGGTACATGTACACCTCGCCAAGATGGTACACGTACACCTCATTCACTAGCATGTTAATATTTATAAACAGAACTTGAAATCTAACGACAACATTTTTTTGTAATCTGAAAACCATATCATGTAATGATAATGATAGTCAATAACGGACGAAAATCATTCAATCGTCTGGAGACGAATGACGATATGATAAGTTTATAAAATACGATTGCCATAGATTAGACTGCACTACTGAAACTAAGTGATGGATGAAGAACCAAAAAAGAAACCGATCAGTGTAATGCAAAAAATCCGAGAAGTGCACAAAAATATTTGTATCAAAGTGAAAAATGCATCGATATCTATTACTTTTAATCTTTGTATATTATAGTCTATATCCTGTAGTCTCGTATTATTGTATAATATTGCATTATCTTAAATCTTTCTTGTTTCAAGTTCGTAGCCATTTCGGCGAATAAACTTCATCTTTATCAATTGTGTTCAAAAGTGACATGATGTTGATGTATACTTGCCTCTGACGTCCGCTTCGTCAGGTCGTTTAGCAAGTCGATCAGCGCGACAGAACGCACAATTGAGACCGATGTCCGAGGAAGCACCTTGGCTCGCCTCAGTAGGTGGCCAGCGCGCCCAGATCCACTTAGCGTACGGCTCGAAGTAAGACTGGTAGTCGACATTGAACGCTGGGTGGTCTCCTGCTCCGTTTGATGCAATCGTGTATGCACCTGGCCAACTGGACACGTTCTCGTTATCCTGTGTTTAATAATATCGCAAACAGATCGCGCGTCAGCTGCATAAACACTAACCGTAGCTACAATTTGGCTACCTCAGGAGAGTCACGCCGTTATGTCGTTGCGTTCAACCCGTTTTGCGGGTGGGAGCATTTGGCTACGTCAAGAGAGTCTAAGACACATTTGGCCTCCCATGGGTACGCCCCTGGGACAATCGCGGTAAATGTCACATGGATGAAAAGAGGATTCAATGCTTGTCAAAAGCATCGCAGCATGTACCTATCTATCTTCAACCGTTTCCCAGTAATTCAACCCTTAAGTTCAAAAGTTCGCCATTTTAGCACATTTTTGCACATTTTGACCTCCCTGGGTACGCCCCTGGGACAATCGCGGTAAATGTTACATGGATGGAAAGAGGGTTCAATGCTGGTCAAACGCCTCGCTGCATATACCAGTCTATCTTCAACCATTTTTCTGAGATATAGCAAGTTATTGGTCGAAAACTGTTTAGCGCCCCCGCAGGGGGTGACCCCGTCGGAATTTTGTGAAGATGTTAGATGCTGGTAAAACTAGAATGATTGGGCTACCGCGTATGGTGAAAAAAAACTATGACGATATGTTAAGCCGTTTTCATACAATACCAGCGTGTTACGGACAGACGGACAGACAGACGGACAGACAGAATTGCTATATCAATATCGCGCGTC
>Ga0209145_1000158_pt1 | contig 12948 bp, 9 predicted proteins | sample WorMetfiPIANOSA2_FD_187396 | JGI IMG/M metagenome (GOLD analysis project Ga0209145, IMG submission 187396) | Marine gutless worms symbiont microbial communities from Max Planck institute for Marine Microbiology, Germany - Olavius filocauda... | ecosystem: Host-associated > Annelida > Digestive... | reverse complement strand
TGTCTGAAACATGAGTAAGAAAACAAAATAATAAATATGAAACTAAAACTTAAGAAACTGAATAACATTCTCCGTAGTTTTCATTGTCAGCAGTTGAGAAAAACTCCGCTTCTGACAACATTTAACTAACTATATTGTTGACAGTTACTATACACACATCATTTTAGCTATTATCACTAAATAGCAACCAACAGCTTGCTTCTTCCTTCTGCTGTTCAGGTCATTTTCCATTTCTGCATGTGTAATATGTTTCCAACTTTGGGCATTTAAAACAGAGCATATTTCTGATACAGAATATAACTTGTACAAGCACAACCATGTAGTACTTACGGTAGCATTTATAAAAACTAATCCTTGACTCTTTAAGCTCATTCACTATCTCTGGATTCTTTCAAACAGCAACACAAATATTACGCTCACCTTTCTGCTAATGGACATATCTGCACGCCTAATTTAATTCTCTAAGAGACGGACAGGTATTACAATTTTATTGTTTCTTTAAATTGGCAAAATTTACGATTGTACCTGAACTTGTTGCTGCAGTTCACTTGTTAGGATTTTCTTCCATTCATGTGAGCTGATGTTGTAATCTAGGTTCGACACAACCAGTTCCACGCCACCTGTTACATCAAATCGTGGAGACTCCGTACTGCTTCTGGACTTAACTGAAGCTGGGTATGGCGATGCTGTGCTTACAGACTGCAATATTCGCAGATCATTCTCTGAAAACTCTCGTCTGAGTGGGAGAGTTGCATTACTTGTGTGTTTTCCACTCGACAGTCCGGTTCTGATAATTGACGAAGGCTGAAACAGTGGGCGAGGAACAAGCGCAGGTTGAGAGCTGTGAGGCACTGGAAGAGAACCTCCAATATTGGGTCGTCGAGCCCCCGGAGTTCTACGGAATGGTGGTGCCTTGCCACCACAACCACCAGTATCAGCAAGTCCACCATGCTGACCTCTGCTAGGAGACACATGCCAACTGTGTGGTCTTGGCGCTGCCATGCTATATCCACTTTCCAGTGGATTGATAATAGCTTGGAAAGGAGTAGCTTCAGGCACGGTATGAGCACCAGACATCGGATTGAGGACGTGGCTTGGTGGACGAAAGTGACCAGCATCTCGAGCATGGAAGTTCTGATTGTATGACATATTATAATGCTGCCTAGCACTCATGCGTCCATCAAATGGTGTCTGTAAAGAACTGACGACTGGCGTGACATATCGGACACCTGCAGTCATATGCGAATATTGCAGACCTGAACGGCGATCCATCACGGAACAGTCAGTTGTGGCAACACTGGAGTCAACAGCTGGTAAATCCTGTTCTAAGCAACTGTCATCACGATCAGTCAATTGTGAACCTCCAATATCAGCACCTGTATTTGCAAACACACATCAGATGTCACAAACTGATAGTCGACCATCTCAAAACTGAACAAGTTCAGTTGTCACAGCAAAATAGAACAACACATTATACAGGTTGACTCAGCCGTACAACCTCCATAGGATAGTAATGCTGGTTGAAGATGATAGTGGCCTTCAGGCAGACTCATACCACAAGTCGGTTGGCTTGGTCTAAGATCAGTGGCCACTTGGCAGTTCTAAATTCATCAGATAAACCGGGTGAACTGTCGCAATGGATCTGCCATGATGACAGCAACGTAAACATTTCCCTTGACACTATTATTAATATACTAGCTACTAGGCCGACTGCTGCACAGCCGTGACCCAACAATCGGCTCCTTTGGAGCCTCTTCCTCAACCTTGGCCTGCTGCACCTGCAAACGGCGCTGCGCCGCCTGCCATAACTGCAAATTTTGTTTCGTTAATTAAACTAATTAAACTCCAAAATACATGGAACCAAGTAGCCTACTTTAATTTAATCATCTATTTGCACTTTGTGACCACGTGACCTTGACCTTTGACCTAATATTAATTGGTGGGTGGACTCATGATGGACTATACCTATGCCAAGTTTGGTTTTATTGTGCAGACAGAAATCTGACAGACAAGACAGAATCAATCACACACACACACAGACGCGGATGACCGCTATACTCACGCGACTCCCGTCAGACTGAGTAACTACCACAGAAACAGAAATCTACCAGAAGTACTAAACTTATTCAATCATACATGTAGAACAGACTATGAACTTACATGGCTTATTGTCACACTGAGATTTTTTCCTTTTAGTTTTCTTACTGGGAGTTTTCACAGCGTCAGAAGCCACTGATGTTTGTACAGTATCGTGTGTGTTCACGTCCTTGGTCGGCATTTCCTCATCAACATCTATCTCCTCCACCGGGCCGCACACAACTATGTCATCTCCGTTTGAAGGCACGCTGCATGCAGTTGATTCAACCTGGCTGTTATCGCAAGGCCGTGACGCTAGTTCAGCAGGTGCCACTGCCAAGCCACTGTCCTCTCCCACGCCCTCATTGTCATCGGATGAAGACAATTTAACGCCGCTGTCGTTCGACGTTGACGCCGAGCACATATGTGGAGAAGAATCAACGGTTCTTTCCCGCCGCACTTTCATCGACTTAGTATTGCAGGCGCCGTTCAACGATGGTGAACCACGGCCAACAGGTGCAATGGACACGGGGCTAAATGACGCACCGGCGAAGTTAACTTTAATTTTGCTACCGAACACGTCTTCGCCGTCCATTCGCTTCTTGGCCCTGTACAACATACAGAGACAGACACAGTGTGAGAGACTTACCAGCGTGACACTGTTATGCAGGGCTGCAGCAGCAGTTTAGACACGCCCGTCACATCCGCGTTTTTCAAGGCACAGCGATCAACTAGTTACTTCTACAGTGAATGTAGGCGAAACAATCTGCGGTTCCTCCCACCTCACGTTCGGTGTGTGTTTATTGCGCTCCGCCTGCTACGCCGCGAACGACGGAGCGTCAAGGCACGTGAAACTGGCGGCAAAATGACGTCACGTCACGGTCCAGTGAACACGCTCAGCTGATCGCATGCATCCGTGTCTGTGCGTCTCACAAATGCACTACAAATTGCCGACCGTCTTCTAGGAGTATCGTCGCTCGTCGTTTTTACCGATAGCCGCTCCGGCGCTCACGTTTCTATTACGGTACTCGGCCTCCCACGAGGCTGCATTGCGCACTGCACTCCGCAGTGTCCGTCTTGTAAGTTGTAACTCGAGAATTAACCAAACAGTGAGCATTCAATAGAGGTGCAAACTCACGCTGGCCACTCGATTGCCTTCGGTGTTTTTGCAATTTGTGACCCTATGACCTTGACCATAAAATCATATCACTTACAGGATATCCTAAAGTCATTCCTATATCAATTTCGGACACGTTCGTTTTTGAGTTATCACGTGAACACACAGACAGACGCCTCTAACCATAGTCAGTTTGTGGGCCGCTTAACTGGTCGCTAGCGATAGACCATGTGACTCCATCCTTCTTGTCCGTCTCCAGCCGCTGAATCTATGTGTACCGTGGCCGCAAACACTTGACCGCGTGTTCAAACCATTTGTTATGAAGAGCTGTCGAATTTACGCGTTAAAGCGCGATTAAAAAAATTAACGCCGATAAAATTTTTAACGCAGGGTCAAAATTAGTTTAAAATTACAAAACCATTACCGCTACAAAGGTCCGAAGTTTAACTTTACTCGTTTATAGGCCTACTTTCCGGTACAGCTCTGTGCGGTGTGCGCCGCCGCTATTATGGCCACGCCGAATCCGCCGACCGTCAGGCCATGGCTCGACCGACCGCCGCCGACGACGACATTTTGTAGACCGGCGCGGCGGCGTGACTGTATTATACAGTAGGCCTATAATATCAAACAATACGATGTGGCCATGGCCATCAGTATGAAATGGATGGATCTGATATACACTGTCTTACCCTTTTTATTTTTGCGATAACTTTGTTGGCCATGAGCCGATTTTGATAATTTTTGGTAAAAATGTAGCCACAGAAATTGGCGACATGCAGAGCCTTACGTGCTTGTTAGCGACAGTTCAAATGTCTTACAGTTGAGAACCAGCTTAAGTGTTGCTGGTGTAGCAGAAAACACGTTGAAGATCGCATTTTAGTCAAGAATTTATATAAATTCAAAGGTTACAAGGCTAAAAATAGTAAATTTCCTGACAAAGGTTGGACTGTTAATGGTCTGAATTATCTACTGAAGAAATTGAGAAACACTGGTACCACAGCTAGGTAAAAAGGAAGTTGACGTCAGAGTGCGCGTACAGTGGAAAACGTCGATACTGTGAATGACTTGGTTCTGAGCGATAAAGGTGCATTAAAATGCATCAAACCACGTGCCAAATTGCAATGGAGTCCGACATTCAACACTCGCCAGTATACAGCATTATTCATCAGGATTTTCAATTATTTAATGTCTAAAGAAACGGCGTGCACAGGAACTCACTACAGCAACTGTGTACATTAGTCAGACTTGCCGCTCGTGTTACAAGGTAGAGTAGGAGCACAAATTAAATGTGGTGGGAAATACACGTTTTGTTGCAAATTAACTCGGGCATGTTGCAGTAGTCCAGCTTACTGATAACGAGTGCACAAAGCATAGTTAACAGGGCTGAAGATGGCAGTGAATGTCGCACAGAACGTATCTGCCAAAGTGTAGCAAAACACGCCTGAACGATTGCAGTCACGTGGGCAGGCATGGTGAGGTCAGCATCCATGTAGACCCGAGATTCCGAACGACGGAGACTAGTTATACAAGTGTACTACCGATTCGAACAGGTCTGGTCGTATGTATAGAATAGACACGATGATTATGATGATGATTGAGTAGAAGTAGAGTAGGGTTTAACGTCAAACCAAACACAGTATAGGTCATATCGGGGACGATTTTTACGGGTCAGATGATGATTGAATATAACATCAATGATCAGTATTGGATAGTTATTTAAACACATATATTGCTGCTTGAACACACTTGGAAAATGACAACAAATTGCAACTGCAAATGCTGGTGCACACTGTACAGCTCAAACAAGAGTATTGGCCCTAATAACCGCCGAAATGCTATGCAACAATCATTTTGGCCTATGTCCATGGCACATAAGTTTCTGTTAATTCTTGCTTACTAGATGACACACAACAATGATACAGCAAACTGGCTAACAATTTGACAGAAGGCTTTCTCATTGCAAGCATATCAAACAGTAAATTTGTTTGGAATCTTCTCCAGCTGAAATACTACACCCATTTTATAGGCCTACAGTATTTTTACATTCAGCCACAGCGTTCTACGTCAAACAAATGAAGTGTGTTCAGGTATTTTATAATCGATTAGTGGTGTGTTAACATGTCAGTTTCATAACTACATTACACTGACCTACACTGATGCACAATGCCCTCTCAACGGGTAGGCACACAACATAAACACATGTTGAACTCCCATGAGATTTCATTTGACGTTTGAACCACTTCATTCCGACTGCAGCACAACTGTTCGATCAAAGTCAGTTACCATACTGCAAAGGACTCAGCACAAAGGAAGCACTTACACAGGACTTCTGTTATGAGATACAGTTATACCTACCTGTAAACGACTCAATCTAGCTTTCAGTCCATGACAGGAATCAACTATATGAGACTACATAAACTGCAATTTATTAAAACATAAAAAATTACACTTGTAGTATTAAACTCATTATAGAAAATTTCTTTAATGTCTCATATATGCAGTCTCATTCATAAATGTTCAATATGACAAATAACCTGAGCATGGCTTCATGGTTGGGAAAGCGAATCAGTGCCCGACCATCATGCATAATTCGGACAACTCGACCACGGCAGTTGCTTCCAAGCTGCATCAGACGTGCTCGAATCTGGATGCGGCTGTTCCCATTGCCATTAAATGTTGGCAGATTACTTACTATTAACTCAGTAACACCTCCATTGACACCCTTTTGCGTGCAACAAACAATGCCATGCTATCAACCAAAAGCGAAACAATGCTTGTGATCAAATACACACACACACATGCCATTTTACGGCCCTCTTTCCAGGTACATCTGTGTGAGCTGGTGCTCTCACAAAGGAGAGACTTACTGGAACATCCATCGGATTTTTTTGAGCCGGATGTCCTTCCTGCCACTCAACCTGTAATGTCAAAGCACTACAGGAAACCCAGTGGTTTGGTCATCTTTTGTTTTACAGACATGGTAACAGAACTCCATTCCAACCAAAAATGTCAAAGCACTGAAGGAAACAATCACTGTATAGTACAAGTAAGTATAAGTAGGAAAAATAAAATAGCTACGTCTGGTACAAGTATTACGTGCATACAAAAAGAGTATAATCTTATACTCGGATCCAAGCAAAGTACAAAAATGGTAGAACAAATCCCTCACAAATAGCTAAGCATCATTTCTCAAAAACTACCTGCTGCAACAATACAATGTCACCACAAAAAGATGGAACGATTATAAAGAGTATGCCAAACCTCATCAACTCTGCGGTCCGTGACATCGGCAAATAATTCAGGGAAATTGTAGTGCTCATGAGCACAGCTCAGTAATGCGTCGGTGACCTGATGACGGTGAATAAGAATCACTCGAAGGTGATGCCGATAACGAAGGTCGGATAATTCAGGTGCAAAATTTACATCACCTAGACGTCAACAATAGCAAAATCGTTGAACCACAACTCACTATCACTGTGAAATATTGATTCAAACACAAAAACTAATTGCTGCTACTGCTACTTCTATTCCCATTTTCTTTGACAAGACTTTTTTCTGTGCTCAACATTGGGTGGGCCAAGTTTCATTAGTAGTAGTACTCAATAATGTTTTTCGAGCAAACCCAATAGACATACACACAGTCACACACACATACACGCCATTTTAATGGCCATTCTCAAGGTGAACCTGCGTTAGCCACTTACCCCCTTATTTTCTTTCATTTATTTTGAACTAGTAAAAGGTAGAAAGATTTGTACAGTATAGAGCCACATCGTAAGAAACTCACTTCTGAAGTGCTCAGGCAAGAATCACAGTTTTTACACTGCAAACACACCATGCCTAACTTCACCTCGTAAGCGTTCACCAGACGGCACCGCCACTAGTCCACTACTAGTAATAGCAGCCATCTGAATCTGATTGCAGCTTACTACTCATTTATCGACTCCAAGAGGATGAAATGCTGAGTTGGCCTAGCTAGCCGACCTACAGCGGACGGTTTACCCATCAGCAGAGGTCTAGTGCAGGCCAGGACAAGTTCGCCGGTCAGAGATCGACGTTCTACCACTAAGCTACACCGCTAACCGTAACCATATAACCTAACTAGTGCATCCTCTTGGAACAAATATCATATCCTCTTTGACACAAGTCCTACTTAGACATCCTCTCTGTCTGGTTCCATCTATCTCCATCATCATAAATGCTTGAAATAAAATACTGGAAATAAAATATTGTACATAAGCAGAGCTGTTACACAAAAGAAAATTCTTTCTAATATGCAGCGTCTTGGTTAAGTTTAAACTGTACAAAAAGTAGTATATCAAACAATCAAGGGATGCAAAGGAATAAGAACTGAACAAACCAGATATAAGAATGACAGTGGCTGGTGTGGGATGTTCGGCTGCAAAGCGGCGTAGTGCCTGTCGTATCTTATCATCGGCCGTGTTCTTACTAACTGCATTGATATGTATCACTGTTACCTAGAAATCCACAACATCATCTGACTGATAGAATCACTTCAGATGCCACCAAACTGTTGTCTATGTCTACAAGTGCGACCTGCAGCTACTCAACAATATCAACTGTTGTTAAGTTTATCAACAGCTACGTGAGACATCTTCCCACAATAAAATAAGTACGGCAATGCACAAATGACTATCATCTAACCGAGAACATGGCTGAACACATATCTTGGGAGGTAATACCCATCATTAAAATTTATGGACGAAACTTGTCGATATTCACTATTACAGTTAGTCAGTTTTGACAATAATTACATTTATTATCTCATTACAACTGTATAAACAAAACAAAAAGAAGCTTGCCAGTTTCTAAATGTTGGTCAATGGATGAATAATCATGATTGCAATTATAAAAACATAAGTGAAGTCCAGATTTCTACTTCCATTCGTGAGAAACGGATTATCCAGTAAACAGATGTAAGACAAAATTCTATTTATCACTTCACAGTGCCAACAATGCAGTTTGCAACTCTATGTCTTCAATCTGCTGCATATTGTAATAGACACCTGCTAAATCATTTGCCACATAAATATATTCTTTCTGGAACTTGCAGTGGAATAAACATATTCAGTAATGCAGAATACCTGTGCATAGTTCAATTCCTGAATGACGTCGCGATTCTCCTTACTGATATCACAAACACACATAAAATCAGCCTCACGATGACCAGTAAAAAACCGCTCTCGAATTCTGCTCACTACAGCAAGAGCAGATTTCCGACATGGCACCGCACAGTTCTCAATGTCCCAGAATACCCCAATAGGGGGAAGACTTTCAGCCACAGGTTGTCGCTGTTTTGCTGAAACAGAAATAAGACAAAAACGGCACAGAGACTTTATTCGTATCACTCAATAAAACATCACGGCATTAAAATAATGTGTCACCAGCAGTTACCGTCACTTTTGTAAGGTTTCACCTTACTAACAGGATATTACACATTAATGCTGGATAAAAACTGTAACAATATCAACAAATTCTTAAAACATAAAAATATTAAGATTCATAACTATTGAATTTTTAACAGCCAATTTCTCAAAATTAACAATTAATAAATCATCAAATGCAATTAAAACAATTAAAACATATTGGTCAAAAACAGTTTAGACTGCTAAACTGTATTAACTTTCAAGCAATTTGTAGTCAATACTCAATATGCAATATACGATAAATAAATAGTCTTTTGCATAGAAAAGACATCATAATATGTTGTTTGTGCAAACAACAGATCAACAGTTAGTGAGCGAAGAAATATAATGTATGACTTACTAGTGCTGTCAACAGTAACGTCAGTATTTGTAATGGTACTGGACATTTTGATGCTGTAACATCAAATAGGAGCACTTGTAGCAAAATCTCCTACAGTCTTCTTTGCCTTCACAAAAAAATGGCTTTTTAAGCATTTTAAAAGCATTAATCAGTGATTAGCTACAATATTAACACTTATTTTAAGTGTCACCATTCAAGTTATTCACAGTTTCAATGCTGGTGTAATCACTATATCATACATATCACTGTAAATTGTCATGATGAGTCACTTGCTGAACATCAATCTCTGTGTGCCTTATAGTGCTATGACAAGGCATGATTCAATCATATGCTACTTCATATATCTGTACGTCATCTTTTGACAAATGTAAAACAAGAAGCTCAGTCTTTGGTGTATGGTGACACGATGCTGCATAGCACTGTTTGGGGGGCATGCCCCTTTTGGGAGTAACTTATCATCCGTAGACTAGCACTTGCCAAAGACTACCTCTATCTGTCTATCAAATTTCAAGTGCATAGCTTCATCCATTCCAAAAACATTGAAACTTTGAGGGTCATTTCGGTGATACCTTTCAAATTGAAAGGTATCACCGAAATGACCCTCAAATGTCACTCAAGGTCATCAGGAATGAACGGTTTGATAAAGCACATATGATTTCCTATTAGCATTCCACAGTAAGTATGGCCCTATCTTCCATCGTTTCAGAGACACAATGGGATATTGGTTGAAACTTGCAAATTTTTGGTACTCCATCTCTACTTGGCTCCCCTGTTGGCGATAACCCGTCGGAATTTCTCAGTTGGGTCTCCTGTGAAAAAACTAGAATGATGGGGCCACCAGGCAATCGAAAAAGTTTGATGGTAAGTTTAGCCGTTTTTGACATAAAACAACAATGTCACCAGAGAGACAGACGGACACCGCACGACACCAAAGACTGCTCTATGCATAGCGTTGCACGGTAAAAAACATGTCACTGCTTTGTTACTAGTGACCACTGACCAGGCAGTTGACGTGTAACATACACTGCAACTACAATGACATCAAACTCTTAATTCTTAATAATAGGGATGTTAAACTCGATTTTTTTTCATATTCGATATTCGTTTTGTAATAACAGATTAATAATCAATGATTGATGTCTCGCCTACACACCAGTCGTGTGTAGTCTATGCCCTGGTGATGACCAAACTAACTCCAGCCTGGCCAAGCACTGGTCCATAGTCGCTCATCTACACTGGCCCAGGTGGCGGCTGTCCATTAGCTGTAGGTTCATGTGGTTGGCGCTGCTGATGTTAACAGCCAGCAGATCGTCGCTTTTTGACAGCCGTAAGCAGCAGCATGTCAGAGTGACGGACAGATGGGTTGGTAGCCCGAATACATCAGCTGCTTTGACCAAAGGCAACACTGAACCTTGTCCTTTCCGACTTTGTCCACATATTTGACAGCTGATTTAGTATGTGAGAATTGAGAAATATGGAGAACGGAGCAGCTTTTGTAGCAAGCCTCGTGTGCTGATCACAACTTTGCCCAACATCTAAGTACGTTTGGACAAGCCACAATAAACGCCCAGTGCCCAGTCTACAGTAGTACTAAACACCACAAGAGACAACAACAAATAACTGTAAGGGACCTCAGAGGACCGCAAGGGACTACTGTAAGTATTTTAGGTCTGACTACGTGTCAAATGCATAATATATCTTTATTCGCCATGTATGCAGCATTTGGCAGACAACACAGAGATACTAGAACAGTTAGAAAAACAGAAAAAGAATACAAAGAATAATTATCATGTATAATGGTGATAATTACATTGATAAACTCTAATTTCTTGCATACACTACTAAGTCCTGAAAGATTTCTAGGTTCAGTAACGGATAATTGACAATAATGGTTTAGTTAGGATAAGGGTTATGGCCAGTCTTTAATGTTACTTTATATGTGTGAGATTATACACCTCTGGCCTAGAATACTTGTAGACGTCCCTTGTGGTCTCTTACAGTTGTTCGTTGTAGTCCCTTGTGGTTCTCTTGCGGTTGCTTTTGGTATTTAGTATTACCTCCAGTCTAGGCCGTCGACTCATTTACGACAGTTGTCACTACTTGACAAACAAAGAACAATTACGTACTAGGATGAATAACGAGGCGATCGTCGGCAAGACTATGGCAGGTGGTGCCAATGGTCGTTCGGATGATCACCTCGTGTATTCACCTTATAATGCTCTAGGCAATGCTGTAAGGCAGTTACAAAGGCGCCACCGCCAATGTGTCTTCACTGCACTCAATGGGGCAACTGCCAGAATTCGAACATTACGCTGTATACTGACAGAAATGAAGGAAGAACTGTTGTCTGCCGAATATCGGTTATTATCGCTTTTATGAACGAATATCGATTAATCAATGTTCGTTTAACATCCCTAGTTTTGTTTATACAGTATATGCAGCTGAGCTTTTACTCGTACAATACACAACGCACGCCGTAAGCAAAGGAGCATTGTGCAGCTACTGTTAACTGCTCTCATTGTAGTTTTCCATCACATATAAGCTTCCATACAACTGATAGTTAGCTATTATCATAGATATATAACTTAATCTGCCTGCACGTACTAGTAATTGGACGCAGCTCATCAAAATCCCGAAAGACACAGTTCACGCATGCTCACGTTGATCGCACTAATAGCCGTCTAATAAGTGCGACCTGTATGCAAGCACCATCACTTAGCTAGCAAATTGCACTGTTTGTACTTTTTTCGCAGTGGCTATTTTTAAAGCTAGTCGTAACAATAGGTAGTCATCTATTTTTACATTTAAGTGTTAAATCTCTATTTTGGATCTCATGTGACAGGCATTTGATGTCACGTGAAGGTGATTATGGCAGCTCCATATTGTGCGCTGTAAATTTAGTTCATTTTATGAGTTGCGAAGTGGTATAAGATAGTCTTAACAGGAAAATTTGTAAGTTTGTACATCTGAAGCTGGCAGAATATAGTTTGGCGACATATTGACGGTGGTTGAAAGGAGTCATGCCAAATTAACAGTTAGTACAATCTTATTGTGTTAGGGTTAGTGATAGGGTCAGGGAGCTGTGATTTAGAAACTGGGACCCTACGTTTGCAGCATATGCAGTGCAGCAGTTATTGGCTGGGCGGACAGCAGGTGACTGAGGCATGCAGTGTCACTGTAACTGACGCTTTCTTTTTGTTGAGAGTGAAGCGCCTCTTTGCCGGCTTTATATAGGATCAGTGCGGCGCTCGGAGGCGAACGCTGCATACGCAGCTAGTGCTAGTGCATAAAAATTATGATTAAGTATTAGGATAGAAGTAATAACTTCACATCCTCGCTAACTCCCATGGAAATATCATAAAATTTCCAGTGGGTCAGTGTATTATAGTGCAATTCACTCATGGTCGTAAGTCAGTACCTTCTGCTCAGTGGTTAAAGTGGCCAGGTCAAGCAGGGAGCTCAGGGAATGGAGGCGTCGAGGGGGTGGGGAATTTGGCACATTTTAACATGGATAATACGGAATACCATATTTTCATTAACAGCAGGGGATTGAAACCAGAGCAGGGAGCTGAGCACCGCCTGGCCACCTTACTTTAACCACTGCTTCTGCTGCCGTTAATGCCATGCACTCGCGTGTCATAGCAGTTGCCGCTAGTGTTGGGTGTTACCACGGTACTACCACAGTACCATGATTTTTACACAGTACCAGTACCGTGGAGTTAATACGACAAGTACCGCGGTTCTGATGTACTTGTACGGTACTTGCTCACAATTAGGCCTATCTAAATAATAACCAAATAAACGCACCGTTCAGCCAGCCATGAACACGACATAGAACGCACCATGTATAGCCTCTTGTATGGCACTATTACCCACCCACTGCCCACTGGACTTCAACCGGACTGCCTTCACGGACTTCGTACCACCCTGCGTTATGTTTTAGTTCATCCGTTATCTTTCTTTTAGTT
>Ga0209145_1000157_pt1 | contig 12990 bp, 7 predicted proteins | sample WorMetfiPIANOSA2_FD_187396 | JGI IMG/M metagenome (GOLD analysis project Ga0209145, IMG submission 187396) | Marine gutless worms symbiont microbial communities from Max Planck institute for Marine Microbiology, Germany - Olavius filocauda... | ecosystem: Host-associated > Annelida > Digestive... | reverse complement strand
CTTTTAGATAGCATTATTTAAAGTAGTTCTGAAGATACGGTTATAGAGGCATTAGTGCCTGCAACCGTTTATCTACTTTGCTGTTTGCTGTTTCAGTAGTAATAATTGTAATTGTAATCTAAAATTATAATTATTTGCTCTAAAATTAGTAATCAATTACAATTACTGCTTACTTTATTTTTCAAAGTAATCAATTACAATTACAATTACTGAGATAATGTAATTAATTACAGTAATCAATTACATTAGTAATTGATTACTATACAACACTGCTAGAGTGAATGACTTAAGTTAACTGAACATTATCATGATAGGTCTATGTGAAAAAAAATTACGGATTGCTACAGTTTGCTAGTAAATAGGCATAAAAGTTAGCACAAAATTCCAGCAACTCGTGGTCAAAACTCAAAAGTAGAGCTCGAGTTTTTTGAGCTCTGCTCGAGCAGATCGAGTACTCGAAAAATCGAAATCCGACCAGCCCTAACCAGCCACAGCAATTATTACCGGAAGTAAATAAACGGTGATTTTTGTGTTTGATTATGTTTGGATTTTAAAAGAGTTTGTTGAAATTATTACGTCGTATATACACTCGGCGTTCTAATCGCGCAAACCTTTGCTATAACAGTAAAATGATGAACAAGAACCCAAACAGTCCTACACGGCTCACGGAATTCGAACCGCATTCAGATGACTTAAAACCTGCCGGAAACTTCTTTTACAGGCTGTTCAAACGTAGTGGCAGTACTGCGCAGCAGAGAGATAAAGACCCGTTCGTACCTGTTTTACGTGACGTAGCTGATGATGACGAAAGTGATGGCGATAATGCAAACCAAGATGATAGTGGTGCGGAAGCTGAAAGTAGGAGTGAAGCGTCAACGAGCAGCACAGCAGCTGTAAGCAGCGTGCAGTCGTCAGTTACCAGTTTACAGCCGCCGCCAGAACGCACCCTCTCCAGCGTTCTCAAGCGACTTAGTCGCATCGTAGTTGGTAGCACTGGCCAGAGCCTACAGGCGTACAAGGACAGCGATTTCAAGCAGTACTGGATGCCGGACAGCAACTGTCACCAGTGCTACGAATGTGGACAGCGGTTCAGCACGCTAAAACGTCGACATCACTGTCGCATCTGTGGTCAGATCTTCTGTCACAGCTGCTGCCGTCACCAAGTTCCAGGCAAGATAATTGGATACACCGGGTATCTGCGAGCATGTACGTACTGCTGTAAGGTTGTGCTACAGTATGTCCAGCGTCCAAGCAGTCGTGACGAAGTGTATCAGTCAGCTGATGATAATGATCAGTCTAGCGACGATCGGACGTCTGTGGGATCTCCCAGCACAGAAGGAGCAATGCTGGAATCTCCGTCTAGATCTATGAGTATTAGTTCTTCACTCAACACGCTCCAGCGACGACCGTCAAAATCTGTACGTCCGTCTTCGATATTTGATGAAGACGTTAAGCAGCGGCCGTCCAGTCATGTGATATCTGACGATCTGCAGGTCGAAAATCCTGGCTTGCTGCAGGACACGTCACGACTGGATGACTTATGGCAGTCGATGTGTCACTCAGCTGATGGTGTTGTCGTACGCCGTCATCGGCATCGGTTGTATACTTACACCGACTGTATGATTGGCAGGGAAATCATTGACTGGCTTATTGCTAACAACAAGGCATCCACTAGGGAACAGGCTGCAATGCTTGGACAGGCTCTTATTGATGGTAAATGGATGATAAATGTATCTGGCCATGACACAGGTTTCCATGATGATTACACTGTCTATCGGCCATTTGATATGCTGCGTCCTTCTCAGTCATCTGTGTCATTGCGCGATGAACCATCTGAGCTGACATCACTGCCGCAAGTATCCGATGATGATGACGACGACGGGCCGCTTTGGGTGAAAGAGATTCCACAAGATGATAAAGACGACAATATCACTCATGTACGTGAAATGCCTTGTACAGCATCAAACAGCGAGCTTGCAGTCAATAACCCGTCAGTGTTCTACGTGGATTCGTCGATGATTGTCGGTTCAATGCAGCCACCACAGAAAGAACCAACACCAGCGACTAGCTGCTGTGCCACCGGGCAGGAGACGCACCACACGAGTGGAGCATCGGCACTTATTCATGCCAGTGTTGAAGTCGGTCTGATGCCAGCACTACAGCAAAATGTATCTGAAGTGAATGTGCCAGAGATATCAACGGAAGCAGCAGTCGGAGGCCGGTTGGAGTCATTTAATGAGTTGGATGAAAACAACGAGCAGGCGATCAGGGAAACTTTCTGCACACTTCACATGGAGTACTTGACAACACTGGTAAATCAACTGTTGAATGGAGAAAAATTGTCGACTTCAGCAGCAGCACACTGGGCCGATATGTTGCTCAGTGTCAGTTGCAAAATCAGTCAAACAGTTCGGCCAGACATTCGCAATGATGGTGATGACATGGACATTCGTCAGTATGTCATCATTAAAACTATACCTGGTGGAACCCCGGCAGACACAGCCATCATCAATGGTCTTGTCTGCACAAAGTCTGTTGCACACAGAAAGATGCGTCAGGACATCATCAATCCCAGAATCCTGCTGCTGCGTTCTTCGATCGAGTACCAGCGTGTAGAAAACAAATTCTCATCTCTGGAGCCACAGATATTGCAGGAGCATGAGTACCTGCGTAACTGCATTGGACGCATTGCAACGCTACAGCCGGACATTCTCCTTGTGGAGAAGACCGCCTCGAGACTTGCTCAGGGATTTCTACTGGATGCTGACATTACTGCAGTCATCAACGTGAAACCAAGTGTGATGGAACGCATCGCCAGGTTCACACAAGCAACAATCGTGTCGTCAATCGACGGTCTTGTGAAACAGACAACAATGGGTTCCTGCCAGCATTTTTACGTACGGACTCACCAGTTACCTAACGGGATGACAAAGTCGCTCATGTACTTCGATGGCTGTGCGAAGAATCTCGGCTGTACAGTCACACTGCGCGGATCGTTAATGTTGCCAGAACTGCGAGCCATGAAGAATATTCTGCGATTTATGACGTATGCAATGTACAGTTCACGACTTGAAAGTGCATTTCTGTTTGACGAGCTCGCGGCACCTCCGGACACAGCTCTATTAACCGTAGCAACGTCTACATGTTCACCAGCGTCTGTCCATGACAGTGAGTTCGATTTGCCATTGCCTGCCAAATTACACAACAAAGGTACCTCAAACTTCAGTACCAATTCCCAGAATTACAGCAGTGTCAACAACTGTCCACTGATTGACAGTATGGATGGTTACAGTGCCATGTGCATCCACCAGCCAAAGTCTGAGCTAATTTCAATGACTAATAGCACTGATAACACATCGTGTGTCAATGCCGATGGTAGAGAGACAATGGAAGTTGTACAGGATGGTAAGAATACAAGCAATGAATTGGCAGGTGGTGGCAACATGCCAGTGTCTGGGCTAAGTGACGATGATGATGCGGTACGTCAACGTGAGGCGGCTTTCCATACAGCTCTGATGCAGACACTACTGACAGTATCTCCCTGCATACAAGCACATCTACCGTATCTGGAAACAGTCGCCGGCGCTCGATGCAGACTACGCCGACATTTTCCTGCCGAGATCTACTGGTCACGTCGGCTTATCCCTGCACTGCCCACAAAGACAACAGAGAATGCGACACCTCACGGTGATGGTGACGGTGTCGACAGTGTCACAAGTGTCAATATCTCAACAGCTGACAGCGTGACACGACTGCCGTCGGTCATAGATCTGCTGCCTGTTCATCCGTTCATTGTTGAGAAATTGACGGCGCCGTCCTCGACTCTCACTGTACAGGCGCTGTTATCGGACTACCGTGCAAGAGGTGGCAGGTTGCCGCTGCCAACATCCAAGACTGCGGTACGGAAGAAATCAGATGGAGGAAGTACAGAAGAGCTGGCAACGAGCAACGATGCTGCTCCGGCTGGCAGTGGTAACGGTACTCGCAGGCTGCCTGACTGTCTGGATGCACTTAATCACCAACGCTTCCTTGTCCTGTTCAGCAGCTTCTCTCATGAATCGGCAAATGCACCACTTCCTTGTGTTGCTCCATGGTCAGTGATTTCTACTTACTTTGTTACGGTACTAAACTATTTGCTGTTAACTGACTAATAAAGTACGGGTATACAGATTTGTCTACACAGTGTTTTACACGTTTAAATAGCTGTTTTAAATGATTATTGGGCGTCCTGTTAGTGTGTAGCATGGTGGTAGTTAGACTGTTAGAGCATTAAAATTGCGATCAAGAGGTCGCAGATTCGACTCCCAGCTGTGTAACAAACATGAGCAAGTTGTTTTCACATATATGCCTCTGTCACTAAGCAGTATAATTTGGTACTTGTCATGGGTGGTATGGTAATCTCACATAATCTCGCGTTGACCAAAGCAGTTAATATCGCATTATCGCTCAGAATCACTCTGGAGGTTGCTGGTTGTGAGTGGCGCTACCCAGTCTTAGTGGTGCGGCCGGGAAGCTAAGCATAGCTCTCGCGTCATACTGGCCATGCGTCACAATCGCTACGGTATACCCACCTACGAGTTCAGTGGCCTACTAAAGGGAGATGAGCCACTGATACTCCAGTGGAGTATGGCACATTTACCTTACCATCCTGTTTAAGGCAAGTGAGTTCGTAGATTTCGTTTCTGATGCAGTTTTCTCAGCATTCTATGGCATTAAATTCATGTGATAAATGTCGTAGAGAAATTCTGATATTGATCAACATTGCAATGATGTATCGGTGAACGCAGTGGTTGTGATGTGATGAATTATAGGGTGGTGAGTATGGAGTACTATGGCCGCAATGACGTGACCCTCGGAGGGTTCCTGGAGCGATACTGCTTCCGAGAGATGTACCGGTGTTCCAGTCGTATGTGCGACACACCGATGACGCAGCACATCCGACGTTTTGTACACGGCACCGGCTGCCTACAGGTAGTCATGAGGAAACTCGACATTCCTATGGCTGGTACGGCTGATACCATATACACGTGGGCATATTGCCGAAGATGTCGAGAGAGTTCTCCAGTGTCGATATTATCCACTGATGCATGGTCCCTGTCATTTGCTAAATATCTGGAGCTACGGTTTCACGCATCGTCGTACGTTCGCCGTTCGACAACGACAGCATTTGATGAGTCGGACGCCTTCTGTAATCATTCTCTTCATCACGATCATCATCAGTATTTCGGCTGCCAGTCGGTTGTTGCGTCTCTCAGGTACAGTAAGGTCACGTTGAAAGAAGTTGCATTTCCGGGAATCGTCATACAGATCTTGCCACTAGAGGTCACACTACAGCAGCTGGAGGATGACGGCAAAATGCTACACTATCAGACCAATGCCGTGTTTATGGCAGTGTTGGACCAACTTCACCGACTTAAGAAAGAGGTGCCGACTGAAATTCAGTCCGCAGCTATCACAGATAACGTCATAGAGGTTGAAGACGAGCAAGACTGCGTGACGCAGAAAGTCGAGTATATGCAGTCGTTAATACAAAATATGAAAACAGAATCTACGAATGATGCGAGCATTTGCTTGCAGATACAGGACGCGTTTGTCGGCATCAAACGCCAAGTTGCTGAGCTGGTGTTGGTGTGGAACGATAGAATTCACGACGTCGAAGTTCAGATGAAGAAGAGCGCCGACAGAAACAGATTGTCTTCGCAGGCTGGCGGCACCGGAGCAGCATCAAGACCCATCAGCATTACCAACTCACAGTCACAGTTCAGTGCAGATGATGAGTCTGACTTCTCTATTATATCAGATTCAGTCATGGAAGATGTTGATGTCAGTCAGAAAGATGACGAGACTCAGGTGTTGCCACCGTTGCCATCGGCAATGCCAGCAGCAGCAGCAGGTCAAAATTCTTGATGTTTGCACTTAAATTACAACAGTTCTTATTCTAATAATTAATTTTAAACCACTGTATTTTTGTAGCAAATTATCACTCAGTGCAGCCGTGCAGCATGAATTTGTTTTACAATTTAGTAAACAGATAAATAAAGGTTGTGAATTTCATTCACATATGCAGTTGTTTCTGATCTCCTGCTCATAGTGCATGTGCATTGACCACAACTGGTGTTACCAATGCCATCAGTTTGAAGCAGTCATAACTCATGAACATATAACCTTAGGTCACTCAAAACTGGTAGAGATGCAGATTACATGTGATATGTGAATGTGATAGGACTTAAAAGTTCGTAATATTAAAGGTTGAGGTCAACAAGGTGGGGGAACACATTAGCAGCGAAAGCATCGCATGTCAGTAAACACATAACGGATGGCATTGGCCGTATTGATATACTTCAGACTTGGAGTTAACTTCCTTTGTCAGTAATGTAGTGCATGATGGTGTTTAAAGATCGTTAGGTCATGTGCACAGAAAATAGAAAAATGGAAGAAGTGGTGCAATAGGCTGAATACACGAGGCAATTGTCACCATAATTGGTCTTGCCAACAGTTGCAGTTTTGATTGATGCAACTGCAACGCACAACTGGTACTGAATACACAGGACGATGTGCCGACGATCGCTTCATGTAGTCAGTACGCACAACTGCAACGCACAACAATCGCGTCGCATATTCACACCCTATAACTGGCATAGAATTGGCCCCACCCTCATATTCCTCTCTCAAGCCAAATGCTTATTCCGGTATGCATCACCCAATCTTTGGAATAAACTCCTGCTTCATTCCTTCAACTTCATTCATCTATAATCTGTCACCACCATCACACCATCCATCACCCCCTCTCTCTCCATTCCATACCTATTCCACAAATCCTTCCCACCACAGATCCTCTCCTAGACACTGAACTCCAACCGGACTCTGTACTGCTCAGCATTTTGTTTTAGCTTTTCCACTATCTTCTGTTAGTTCATGTTTGTGTAGAACTAAACTGGCTTTCAGCCAGTTTTTGATCACACGGAAAAACTTTCATTCATTCATAATAATACAGTTTCTAGTTAATAAAATTGTGTGTTCTGTATGCAGGAGGCTTGCATGTTTCAGAGAGTAGTGAGTCATCATTCGACAGCCGAGGTTCACCAGCGGTATCTGCAGAACAGACAGTCTATCCAGTTGACAGTGTTACTGCTACGTCAACCAGTGAGAGTGCTAAGTCTTCAGCTAAGTCTAAGGCACCAAGTGACATCAAACGTCAGGCAGGTCGAGCAAGTCGAGAAACTGTGGAGTCTGAGAAGAAGGACCGTACGGCTTCCGTGAAGCAGATGTTTACCAGTCTTCTGTCGGTCACGGGTAGCACTACCGTACAGATTCCATTTCCTGCTGATGAGCATCATTTGCTGCCTGCATGTCAGAAAGTACCTGTTGTCGTCTATGACCAAGAGCCGTCGTCGGTCATTGCTTACGCTCTTAGCTCACAGGACTATGAGGTAAGCCTGCAGCAGCTGCGCGCCCAGGTCTCTGCTGATGCGTCCAGCAGTATACAGAAGCCGACAAAGACACCGGCGTCTGCGTCATCTTCTTCGGTGGCGGTTCAGACTAACACCAGTGCTAACACCGCTGAACCTTCCGGTAAGAAGAGTGTGTTGTCGTTTTTGAAGGGCAGCTCGTCGTCTCGCGACCACAGCCCAAGTCAACGTGGAAGATCACAGAGGTTTGAGGTGGATACAGTGAAATATACGCCTCAGTCGGCGGAGCGCAGCAATCTGGAAGATTCGGAGGAGATAAATGAAGGCAGTTCAGCAACGACTGATGGACAGAAGTCAAAGTCATCCCGCCAGCAGCAGCAGCCTGTGAATTATCACATTGAACTCCAGTTCAGTGACAACACGGCTAAGTTCTATTGCCGAGTCTGTTTCGCTGATCAGTTCATCAAGCTGCGTAGACTTATCTTTCCAGATGGTGAGGAACGGTACATACGGTCGTTGTCTCGCTGTTTTACATGGCTTGCTCGTGGCGGCAAATCCGGCTCGAGTTTCAGCAAGACCCAAGACGATCGGTTCATATTAAAGCAGATGTCACGCTATGAAGTGCAGTCGTTCAACGAGTTTGCGCCACATTACTTCGAATACATCACAAGTGCACACGCTCATAGTAAGCCGACAGCCCTGGCTAAAATTGTCGGTGTGTACAAGATTTGTTACCAGAACTCGAAGACCGGTGCGGCGATGAAGCAGGATCTGCTGGTGATGGAGAATCTTTTCTACAGCCGCAATGTCACACAGATATACGACTTGAAAGGCTCGGCGAGGAATCGTCTTGTAAGTACATCTGGCAAGCGGGTAGAAGATCTTGTGCTACTGGACGAGAATTTGCTCAAAGCGAGTGTCGATTCGCCGTTGTATGTCTACCCTCACTCGAAGGCCGTACTGACTTCAGCAATCACAGAAGACACTCAGTTCCTTGCAAGCCATTCTGTGATGGACTACTCCCTGCTGGTTGGATGTGATGATTCCACCAACGAACTCGTCGTTGGAATTATCGACTACATCCGTACGTTCACGTGGGACAAGATGTTGGAGATGGTGTTTAAGAAGAACCTAATTGGAGCGATGCCAACCGTCGTATCACCGGAGTTATACAGACGTAGATTCCTCGAATCTATGGATCGATACTTTCTCTATGTTCCTGATCGCTGGACTGGGCTCGGGCGTGGCATGGTGACCTGAACTTTGTGACCTGAACTTTGTTAGTGTCATTTGTGAGTGTTTTATGTCGTATATCTGGGAATCTCTATTTTTTGTTTTTGCAGGTAACATCATGGAATCGGCTGTAGTGTCATCTCTGCCATTGTATACGCTAGTTATATTGGCCTGGGATGCCTGTTCGTCCATAGGTCTGTGTGTAAAAAAAATTGTCACAGTCAATCAATTTGATCAATTTCAGTAAAACTTGGTAAATGTTCAGTACGGTATTGACTGATGTCTAGAAACTGCAGAAATCAAATCAGTTTAATGTGGCCCTCGCTATAGGAGGCCACATTATACAATGCACTGTGTATCCAGCTGTCCCATGCATGCTTGTAGCTCAAACATGGTAAGGTCACAAAGGTGTTCTAAGTTCAAATATGGTACAGAAGTTCCCGTGAGTAACTGTAACGTGATCGTTTTTAGTTAAGGATTCACAATGTCCAGGCACAAAATCTACAATAACTGATGAACTGATTGAAAATTCATTGATATATTGCCGTACAAACTGCTATAAATTAAGGCGTTACAAATGTGAAAGGTCAACATATCTCTATTAGTCTGTATATGGCATTTTGGCTCCTAACTCAAAAGTTCAAATTTGGTGTGCAGATTCCAAATAGCATGATTAACTTGTGATGCAGTGTCAAGGTCAAAGGTCAAGGTTCACCACGCCTGAGATAGGTCAGACACAAAATGCTCCATAGCTGCATAATGGTTGGTTGTAACAGTTATCACACTTCGTTAATCGTAGGTAATGCTACATGATTATAACTTGCACATTTATTTAGGTCAGTATAATGAGGTCAGGGTCATAGTTATGCACATCTGTGTGGCATCATGGGTTATAATTCAGGACATATTTAGTACACAGTTTGTCGACAGGAAGCGTAAATTGCTGATGATGTTGTGTAACGATTCTGAGGTCATGTGGTCATAGTTAAGGTCACCGGGCATCAAAGCCCGCCACGAATAATGATTAATGTTCAAACTTTGTGGAAATGTTGAAGCCATAAAGCAGTGTATAGCAAAGAACTTGAACAGCCAAAACACCAAGGTCAAATTCACAAGGCTGACATAAGAACTTCCTAAAGAAAGGCAGACTTCAGACTGGATAGAAGTATGGAGCCGTGAGTCGTAACGGTCAACGTCACAACTTATTCTTGCCCTTTTGTCTGGCATTGGGGCTTATAACTGAAATGATATACAAAGTGCACAGGTTGTTCGTTGAAAGTGAACTCTTGATGACTATTGACATTTCAGGGTCAGAGGTCAAGGTCACCAGGCCTCAAAGCCCTGACATTAAATGCACCATAGCGGATGAAAGGATGGTTTTAGTGTCTTCAGAGTTGGAGATGAAGTTCAACATGCCAAGAACTGACACAAGTTGAAAGGTCAAAAGTCAAGGTCACAACAATGTCACCATATTATACACCTCATACATGCAGTATGTTAATCTCATTCTCGTGCAGTAAAAATATGCTTTTAAAGGTCAAACGGTCAAATATCATGGCCAAGAGATACTAATACACAACTTTCAAATCGGTCTGGTTGTGTTGTTGTGTTAATGTCTGTATATTGATGGATGATTTGTCTGTGTGGTTCTGAATGTTTTTCTGCTATCATCATTCATCAACGTTGTCCACGTCCATTGCAGCATTAGTTCAGATGTCAGAGATGGATAGAGTACATGTACTGTAAAACCCGCATTTTTTGTGTGCCGTTTATTTCTCGACATCACAAAAATGTGTCACAAATATTTGAAATCTTGTACTTGTTCAGCAAACAAAAACGCCAAAATAATGTAATAGATCGAACCACCAAAATTAAGGGTTTTGCAGTACTTGCTGCAGTATTTTTCATGCGTTTAATAAGTAAATTTAACTTTGTTGAGTATAACAAAGTATATAACCTGTATCATTGTCACTGCATGTGAAATATATTTATAACTAGAAAGTACTCGGAGAGTTAATACCTCTGCCAAGATGATATTATATTTTGCAGTGTTAAACCAGTACACAGTATTGAACATGCTCATTAAAAATTACTAGGTCTATATCAACATTATCCCCAAAAATTGATTGTTTCTTCAAACTTTCTTGTCACAAGGCATACCTCTTTCAAAAGTTTTAATGAAAATTCATCTGCAATGGTCACCCGTTAAGTTTGAGTAATGCTACTCACAGGAAAGATCATCAACACTACGCCTTGGCAGAGGTAAGTATTGTAAATTTCATGTGAATGTGTAATCTACTGGGTGCAATCAGTATTTAAGGGAAGACTTCAGCCAAAAATTGTACATTTTTCTTCTACTCCACATTTTACTGCAAAACTAGGAAGAAGTTATGTTGCTTTTACTGTCAAGTGTCAAGTCCCTTTAAAAAGCTGGCTCATTGAATACTCAGAATAAACGTTAGGCCTACTGCTGGCAGCTGTAAATGTAATCATCTTTGAGTGTATTATGATAAAGTATTGCACGTACTATTGAAGTATTGTTGACGTCTTTTAATGTTATGCACTTTTCTGTTCAGTGATTCAGATATGCTCATCTACCAGGTCAATTCCTGATGGCATTGGACCAGTATTGACTTTTTGCCCTTTTTGAGTTTGATGCCGCCATAGATGATATCAGGATCAGGCAGTGATGTCAACAAGACATCAGGTCTCAAGACCAATACCAAGACATTAACCCTCAACACCAATACCAAGACACCGACTTTCAAGACCAATACACCAGATAGCCAACATTCGGGCTAATTTTTATGGGTGGTGTGCAAAAATTCACCTTGACATGTCATAACGATGCAATATCCCAATTCAGGTATCTATTTTTTAAAATGGTGTGGTACACTGTACAGTATTCATGACTTGGCAGTGATATTTCTGCACCCCTTGATTGTGACACCCCAGTTTTGGAACTACACCCCTAACTGTCAAGGGTCTGACCACTGAGAAATGGCATGTATAACTGTTAGAGGGTAAATATGTCTTACACGATGTTGATCTTCAGACCCACGAGTATTGTTTTTGTGTGTGTTTTGTTTGTACAAAAGTATCCTCTCGCCACATTTCTGTTGTTTTTTTATAATTCCCTAATGCTACTTGTCAATTGCCAGAAGAGGCCACCCGAGGGGCTTAAAATGTAGACATCCATTTTTGGCATGGGCTTTGCCCCAGACCCAACTGGGGGAGCATACAGCACTCCACCAGATTCCCCTAACTGGTGGGGAGGGGGCTTGCTGCCCCTCCCTAAGAATCTCACCCCTGCTCTCGGCCTTGTTATCTCACCGCCCAATGTTTCCCGGCACCCCAGTTTCATTTTTCTAATAATATGCCTGTGACTTGGTAAAACAAGCAGAGTCGTTTTGGGAACACCTTCCTTTGTAGATGTGTGAGTAAATAACAAGACAAAACTCTCAAGACCAAGACACTATTAATTGTAAGGCGCTGCTGAGCTCCGGTTGAGCGGCGCCATAGCAAGTCCATTATGATGATGATGACTCACCCTGAAGACAAAGACCAGGACATCGCGAAAACTGTCTTAAGGCAAGACAGTGTCTTAAGACTTAATATCACTGGGATCAGGTCGCCTAGAAGAGTAACCACTGAGTCTCATCTGCACCTGTGTGAAATGTTGAATGATTTGTTCGTTAATAACGCCTATTTTTGTTTACTTTTGCACTCATTTTTGTGCTTTGTTGAATGTTTTATTACTACAGTATGTGTACAGATTGTTACCACTGTGAACTCAGCTGCATAAGTTTTGTTGTATTAATATTTGTGATAGCTTTTTGTTGCATTGCATTGCTAATAACTGAATTAACAATAAATAAGTTTATTCTCTGCTTATTATATACACCTGGGATGCGTATTATGCCTCATAACTCTCATAGAAATGGTGCTTTATGAATAACATCTAACATAGTTAATCGTACAACAGTACTTTATAATTTATCATAAAAATTAATAAAGTGGAGTACCAGCTGCAGCAGTTGCCATGACACCCAAGGCACTTCCAGCAGTACAGCTTGCCGGCCTATCGTGCCCGTGCCACCGTCGAATATCTGCATCAGCTAGGCGGGGCCACACCAGAATTAAATTTCAAATCGCCTGATCTCTGGCCAACAGCCCTGATATACTCCCAGTTGACTATACAAAATTTGGGGTTTTTTTTCATTAGCAGGTGCATCAGAAGCACGTACGCGATGTCGATGATTTGAAACAGCGTCTGGTTGAGGTAATGCCCAAAGTCTGACCAACCTCAACCAGATGTTGTTTCAAATCATCGACGTCACGTACACAC
>Ga0209145_1000156_pt1 | contig 12990 bp, 11 predicted proteins | sample WorMetfiPIANOSA2_FD_187396 | JGI IMG/M metagenome (GOLD analysis project Ga0209145, IMG submission 187396) | Marine gutless worms symbiont microbial communities from Max Planck institute for Marine Microbiology, Germany - Olavius filocauda... | ecosystem: Host-associated > Annelida > Digestive... | reverse complement strand
TGTAGGACTTAACTGGCTTTTAGTTAGTTTTTTATCACACGTTAATAAAAACATCATTCATTCATTCATTCATTTGGGGATCCAGCATAACTGTGATCATGGAATATTGGTCGGTCGAACGAAATCCAAGTGTAGAGAGCTGTAGTTTTCCAGCACAGCTGAGGCTCACATCACTTTGCATTCACTAACTGGGCTGCTGAATTATTAGCATATAAAACATACAGACTTGAACTTTGCTCCTGTGTTACACAGGGTTTATCTCGTTCCATTTACGTTTCAAATCAATAATGTAAAATTTCCGCAAAATTTTAAATTCGATTTTCAGTCTGAAGGACTGATCCGAAAATCCAATTTGCTATTACCAGTGAATATGAACTTCAAGATCAAATCAAATCTGCATTGAAGACCTAAGTAATTTTGTAAGCCATGCTTTACAAATTTGAATTTGTATTTGTATTTGATGACTAGTTACTTTGCTCTTGTTTACCATTTGACAACTGTGAAGCTGCAGTGAGAATGTTGTACTTGCAGATGGGAATGATGAAGGCAGAGAACGACATTGCGACTCACTGATCATGTGTATTGTTACGACTCTGAATGAAGGATTACGAAACGGCGGCGGCATCGGCGACGTTTTGCGTAAACCTAGCAGCATGGTAGGTCGAACTGTTGTTTAGTTACTAATAGTCAATAGCAGTAACGATAGTGACAGTTGATAAAGTGCCGTGAAATAGTGGAAATTGCTGCAACGTCTAACAGCATTCGAGTAATAATCTCAATTGTCTGTTAATTTTTGTTATTAAATGACTATGAGAAATGCACTGAAACACGTGATCGGCGTTATACTCCACTGCTTTGCTGTCATTTTTGCTCCTTTGTTGGATATTTTGTAATTAGTTGCTGCTATGTTGCTCCATGTTATGATGATGGTGTTACCTTCACCAAGGAGAAAATGCTTTAATTTGTAGGTTTGTTTGTCGATTAACCAGATTACTTTAAAAGTTGTGGATGAACGGTCATGAAATTTTTGGGAGAGTAGGACTTGAGATGAGGAACAGTTATACAGTTATTAGATTTTGGGGGTAATATTCAGATCAAGATCCAGTAATATTATTTGTTCTTAGCCTACTTGCAATATGTAAAATAGTGCTACTTTACTATTATTTGCACTATAATGCCAACGATTTTAGTGAAGAGTCTGATTTCAGTATTGTGTACCAGTCTAACATTGTGAACTAAAACATAATTCTTTGACGGAGGTATGGGCTGTAACGAGTGCCATTCTAGTTTTACTCTGTTTTCTGACGTTTCTAACTAGCACTTTTCTCAGTGTATATCACTCACTTTCAGAAAGCAGAGTAAATAGATTTACTGGTTGATATGCATGGTTCATTGCGTCTGTTGATTAATTCAGTTTTTACTTGGTTGGTTGATAACTATTTTGGATTAATTATTAATTATATGTCATTTAAGCTGTTTCATAGTTTTCACACGTAAGCTGGTAACTGTTATTGGTAAGCAAGATGTGGTCTCTGGTCATCTGTAGTTCTAGTGTTGTTTGTTTTGTTGTTAGGAACCTTTGTTCTTTGCTCGTGTCATTTACGACCTCTTGTTCTTCTTCATCGTCATTATTATAGTCCTCAATCTAATTTTTGGCGTCATCATTGACACGTTTGCCGATCTGAGGAGTGAGAAGCAGCAGAAGGAGGAGATACTGAAGAATTCATGCTTCATTTGTGGTGAGCGAATCTCATTGTCCTGATTGTTTGGTGATCTGTATCTCAGCATGTATGGATCACTAAGAGACAAAATATGAACTTTACTTGCATAAATTTGAAGAGTTTTAATGAGCTAACATCAGTTGACATCAGCAGTATAAAGTGGCTTTTTGTAATGCAGAGTTATTTTTATCGTGACTTTTTTTATCAAATTATAGAAAATGTACAATTTTTAGCTGTTGTTGTATGAAGTGCATGTAAGAAGAGAGGGTGCTTCGTGTAATGGTTGTAGGCCTGGAACGGTCGTCTTTCGACAACAAGACAGTTTCGTTTGAGGAGCACTGCAAGCAGGAGCACAACATGTGGCACTATCTGTACTTCATTGTTCTCATTCGAGTCAAAGATCCGACGGAGTTTACTGGACCTGAAAGCTACGTACATTCAATGATCAAGGTTTGAGTTTCTTTTGACTAAATGATGGCGTGCCCTGTTCATGATACTGTAATGTATCTTTATACACAGAAGGTAGGTTAGAAATTCACTGGTTGAATCATGAGCAGTTGTACATGGTTTTATTCCAATAGTAACTTTCTACAGACTCATTATAGCCATAATTTGACAAAATTGTGCTTGTTACCTGTGGTACGGTGATGTGTTTATTGCAAACTGTGTCAGAAAAGTCTAATGTTTAAGTAAGAGCAGCTTGTTGACACTTTATAAATGTTTATTTTAGACTGTGTAATTGATGATAACCCAAACATAGTTTTTTTCTTTTATATCTCTATATAAAGCTCTAGATGAATGTTGCTGCATGTGGCAAGCAGGATAAGAACCTGGATTGGTTTCCGCGGATGAGAGCAATGTCATTGGCTGCCGATGATGCAGAAAGTGAGCAGAATGAACTGCGTAATCTGCAGACACAACTCACATACACGAACGAACTCGTCGAAACTCTTTCGAAACAACTGCATGAACTTAAGGAACAGGTTAGTAATCGTTTATGGCTGATAGGTTTTAGGTAGACAAAAGCAAAGGTATACAGTGTGTGAATTTGAAGATGCTGTTGAAATTGTATTGTCTAAACAGAGTGTCTTTGTTACTGGTGTTTAGACATTACAAACATATATTATTTACGTTCTGTTTTGATTGAATCACTGTATTATATAGGTTATTTTGGAGTTCTTATTTATTTTGCATTACTATACTGTATTAGCATGTAACTGCTAGTATTTTGGTCTGTTTATTTAAAATAAATGAGCATAACTGCACGTAACAGTTGCTTGTTTGTGTTTGTGTGATGAGCTGAGGTTAGTATACAGACATGACTGAGATAGGTTGCAGGTTACCAGCATGGAACATGATGTACATACATGTATACCAAGAAGATGTGCAGCCATAGTGGCTGACAGTGTATGTGATAAAATATGTGCCTGCCCTCCGTGCAATGTCAAGATTGTGTTCATCTGTTGGTATCTCATGACCTTAACATTGCTGAGTGATATTAACATGCTCACCACATCTGAAGTTCATGTGATTGCCCATTAGCTAAGCTTTTCTAATGCATTTTCCAGGTATAAGTTACGTTGAACTCGTGTCATTGAGCTTTGAGCTTTTAACTCTGCAAGTATGTGATACTTTATGGGTGCAACAGTACCACCATGTGTGACACAGTTATGACACATTTTCTTTCGTTATGAACCATTGTTGTGACCTTGACCTTTGACCATTTGACCTTATCACAAGTTAACTTGATGTACATAATGTCTACTTTTGATATCATTTCATTCATGAGTCTTAAGCCCCAATGTCACACACAGATGGTCTGCAGTAACTCAATTTTGTGACTTGCCATCTCACCTACTGCTTTAGAATGATTGCTTATAGAACTTCATTTCTATTAAGTTTGAATTTTGTTTGACCTTTCATTCACATTTATGGCACATTTTCTGTCTCTGCATTATGCAGCTTTGTGACCTTCTGACACCTCAAATCTGTCCCATCAATTACTTGTGACACGGGCCACCTTTCTGTAAATTTTGGTTCCTTGTCCTTGTCCTCGAGGATCCTCAAGGACCAGTTGGACCAATTTACAAGTCCTTGTCCTTGTCCTCAGACCACAGTTCTTGTCCTTGTCCTTGTCTTCGAGCCTTAAGTCATTGAAAGCAACACTGATTGACATACATAAACGACAGTATGGAGTGGACTGTAATAGCATTGCACAGTTGATTAATGCTAAACACCGGAATGTTTCAAAAGTCATCACTGGTTTCCTTTGTGATGAACAGATGCAAGAGCAGCGGAAGAAGAAGCAACGTATTGGTCTGCTGAATGGTCCAAATGTTCCAGTTCCGTGAGTTGGCTAGTGCAAAAAGCATTAATAAAGAGAGCTGCATCTGTTTTACAGTTACCCACCAGCACCAGTCTGAGCCCGCCACTGATTGAGGACAGCAAGCCAGCTTATTGATTTGTCTGCATTTTCCACATCATGTGCCATGGCAGCAACATGTTTGCTAATCCGCACCATATTTGCAGATTGTTTAATGCTGATTTGATGTCATTTAACCCATAATTTCTGTATTTATGTGTGACCGAACCAAAAATTAGGCTGAGTCATGTACAGCCAATTAATTAGTGCTAAACTCTAATGTTATGCTATGTTATTATTATGCATGAATGGTTTTGTAGTCATTTGCAAATTTATTCCTGTTGTGGTATCTCTCAGCCGATTTCAGAAATTTTTTATGCTTTGGCACTCTGGCCAGGTTGTTAATTTATTTTTGTCTTGCATTAATTTTGCTGAAGACAGTGTTTTCTTATGTATATTGTGGCATTTAGCATCATTACATCTTATTATTTATTGCGTGCTGAATGCTGATGCAGCGGCTGGATAACCCGCTTTATGTTGTTTAATTGAGGTTTTAAAGATAAACTTTTATACGGCATTGCATGCAAGACATTTACACTTAGCTTGTTGATGACTTCTGGTCTGTATCATATCAATAATTCGTAAATGCCTTGTCAATTTCAAGCCGTTGTTCTGACTGCATGAAACTGTTAACCCTACTACCTCAGAGCATAGCAAGCCTAGTCAACCGGAGCAAGCATCCAGGTGTGCATCCCAACCCTGTCAAAGCTGTCAAATCATCCTGGCCTGCCTAGCCCAAACCCCAGTGTGGTCCCAGCTGTCCTACATAAGGTCTCCAGCCACGTAATGTCGTCCTTGATATTAGCATAGGCCCAGTCTCTATGGCATTGAAGCGCCACTACTTTTAAATGCCACCAATAGTCACAGATTTTAGACTTACTTGACTTATGACTTATCACTCCCAGACAGACCATTTATCTTTATCCAGCTCTGTCTTACGCTTCTATCTTCATCGTCCTTAAGCTGCACCTGAAACCTGTTGTCCACATTTCTTTCTCCACATCTTTTTTTCAGTTGTTCTTTGGTTAGCATCTTCCTCTGTTACCTTGCAAAGTCCACTGCAGTGCCTGTTTGCCTGTCTATAAGTTTGCATTCATATCTCCCATCACAAGAATGCCCCTCTACGCGCACCGAGCGCTTAGGCCTCTGAACTGTAGTACATTGTAGAAATCTGTCTTCTGTTCCTCAGCTTCATTCATCATGTCATGTGTGTCATACATTGTCTTTCAAAGTGTACTGAAAACAGTGTCGAGCATGTTCCACCTTCACAACAACAGGGCCTTCCGTGAACTAAACGTTTTCATGAACGGGCAGTGCCTGAAGCATGATTTGTCCCCAGTGTATCGTGGAGTAACCTTAGAACACTGTCCTATAATGACCATATCTCCAAGACTGCTGACAAGTTAAAGAGCCAAAATCACCTTATCTCATATCTCACCGGGACGACATGGGGAGCTAACGCCAGTACTCTACGGACATCAGCTCTGGCACTCTGCTACTCCGTGGCCGAATGCTGTTGCCCAGTATATGGGCTCAGTCTGGCTATGCCGGACGTGTTGACTCCCAACTAAACAATACTATGCGCCTGATCACAGGATGCCTGCGTCCTACCCAAACTGTTTGGTTGCCAGTCTTGGCCAACATTGCACCCCCAGATCTCCGCCTCAAGGCTGCTTTAGATAAACTGATGACACACATCGCTGCCCATGAAAACTGGTCTGTATATGCAGAAGTCTTCCAACCCCCTACCAAGTGGCTTGTATCTCGTCATCCAATCTGGACAAACACTGCACCGATAGACATATCGGCACAGTGGAGAGAAGCCTGGGAGTCGGCTTCTGTGGTCAATTATGGCTTAGTTCCCGACCCTACTATCCGACAACCGGGTTTCGATCTACCTCATCAGCCCTGGACTTTGCTAAACTGCTTTAGGACAGGCCAGGGTCAGTGCCGTGCAAACTTGTTCAAATGGGGTCTGTCTACATCTGACCCGTGTAAATGTGGTCAACCCCAGACAATGACCCATTGTCGACTCGTGCGCAGAATTTAATCTGGATGGTGGTCTACCGAGGCTCCATTCTGCAGATGAATATGCAAGTACCTGGCTGAATTCGGTGGCGAAAGAAGCACTCGCGAAATGAAAATTGTCTTTCACTTGAGCCTTGTGTTGAAACGAGCTGTAATGTTGCAGAAGGAGACTGGCTGTCAGTCTCAGCTGATCACTGCTCATTGTGCTTCCTTGTCCATCATGAACGTGATGCAGCTTCAGTCTCTTCATCTCACTTGTGGTGATGCCTGCCCTCTGTGTGTCGAACGTTGTTCTGACGTTCCGACAACCCAATATAGTATTGTCTTCATTGACAGTGTACTTTTGGCTTTGGCCACACTCCTTCATGTCCTGGTATGCTGAAGTCCAAGTGGACAGACCTATCACTGATGTGTGCTGATGGATAGAATAGCAGTTTTGTTCTCTCGGCTCCTCTAGGTTGGATGTTGTGGATTTGTAGCCTGTAGCCATAGTATGGCTGTTTTTAGGCTGAGTTATTGATCCAGTGCCTAATTCTACATTAGATGACTTGTTTGGTTTTCTTTCCAATTTTCCTTCAATTAGAAGTGCATGGTCAGCTGGTTATAGAGTCAGTATCCCGCTTTTGCACCGTATGCACTCTACAAAACCAGGTAATTTTACGTGGAGACGTGCAGTTGGGCTTGACAGTCAGAGCCTGCATTTGCAGAGTGGTGTTTCTTGGCATTTGACTGCAGTATGTCTGTGTATTCCACCACTACCATAACCCTCTACTGTCCCCAAATATTCCACACAGCATCTTTATATTTATATGTGCAACTACACATATACTGCGTGATTAAAACTGCGATATTTATTACTAATTATTAGTACTTTTAATTAATTACTGTACCACCAGATATTTTGTGTTACTTGTATTTTTACTGTTATTGTTAATATTATTATTAGTAGTAGTAGTATTGCTGTAAGTGCTTTGTTATTCACCTCTTGTGAATCTCTTGAAGAAATTGCCAAAGTGACGTGTTCTGTAATCTGTACACTTTTCAGTTTTCGTTGCACTCAATTATATACATACAGTGTTGAATAACTGACAGTGTTGAATAACTGTTAGACTTAGTTTGACATTGTCACATTTATTATGTACAGATATACTTATCCAGTGTCTTTTCAAAGTATTCATTTCTGTTTTGCATGCTTGGAGTTTTCATATGTGTTTTGTTGTCAACAATTTCTCTTTTTTTGGATTTATCACATTTTGCTACTGTGGCAAACACTTATTTAATACTGTAATCCATGAATGCAGTCAGAGAAGCAGTATTAATTGTTTCCAGGAAGATTTTCATCATTAACTTTAATTTGTTGTCATTGCAGAAATAAATGTCTTGTGTTGTGACAGGATTTTGTATTTTCATTAATGTTGTAATAAATGTGTACATAGTGTACACTGTACATACATAACACAGTTGCAGATCCTGGAAGGTCACAGACCTGCACGATGTTTAGCATTAGGTACCAATGATTATCAAAAATGCTTCAAAATTTGGCTCAGGTGTCTTATATGACCTCAGATTGCACCATTTTACACCAGTTTTTTTAAAGTTGAGGAGACTGCCCATGCAGTGCCTCAGTTTACACAGAATTATTCATTGAACCTGTCTTAAAAAGGATGGTGTTCTAGACTGGAGTGGAGGCTAACTTATCAGGCAGTACAGTTATTTCTTGAATATGTCCTATAATTCTCTTTTGTCCTTTGAACCTATGCTTTTAACAGTTCAGCTGGTATACCATCTATACCATCAATTGCTTTAGTCTTTCCATTTTTGCATCAGTTAGTGCTGCTTCAAATTCACAGTCATTTGGCATCTTCTTTAGCTTATATTTCTACTATTGTATATCCTCCTTTGTTGACTTGCCATTTTTGTCATAACTCCAGTATATTCCTTCCATCTCTGTTGTAACTGAACCGAATCTGTCAGCATATTGCCTTCTTTATCACATACCCACAAGTCCTCGAAAATTATCAAGGAATTCACATTCTGCTAACAGTCCAAATTAATCATGTGGTCCATTAATTCGGTTACCGCCACCATGCATGAGGTTACGGAGAAAAATAGCTTACTGCAAGTTACTGATATCCGATACTACTTACAGATATATAGCCATTCTTTGCTGTACCCCAGTATTGTCCTCGAGGAAAGTCCTCGTCCTCGAGGATCCTCGAGAAGTCCTTGTCCTTATCCTCAGACCTTAAGTCATTGACAGCATCATTGGAAACTTAGAACTAAAAACAAGAACATGAAAGGTCTAAAAGTGTAAGTTGGACGGCGAGTGAACATTTTTCATATCGACATAATAAAATGTTCGTTCTGGCAAAAATACAAATTTCAACAAGTCAAGAGCCCATGAGTCTGAACGAGGTAACCGTATAAACATGATTATTGCTTGACTTCTCAAAAACTGCATTATAAAATTCATAGGGTTTAATTAAGAAGAATAGTAGGTTCAAAAGAGATTGTACTGACCAGTCTCATGGGTGACACCGATCTCTTATTCTGTTATCAATCTCCAAATATTCACATTACCCATCACTAGTTACTACTTCGAGCTAAATATAGGGCTGTTCTGAGTACTCGAGCTGCTCGAGCTACAAGAAAAGCTTGAGCACTATTTTTGAGCTCGAGCTGCTCGAAATAGGCTATTTTTAAATTTCTATGCTAATTTTATGCCTATTTACTAGCAAATTTTGGCACCATTACAACACTTGGCGATTTTTTGCCTTAGGCCTATTTTCACTGCACATGCGCAGAAACGGCTATTTCTGACACCGCCATTGAATTCCGTGACCCCGATTTCCTATAATACAGCGTTATTTCTGTCATCGGTGGTCATTTGCTAAGTTTGTCACATCCGGTATCAGTCGCTATTCGAGTACTCGAGTACTCGATAAGATACTCGATAGAGTACTTGAGCAGTAAAAAGCTCGATTCGCACCGCCCTAAGTAGATGGATATTACATATTCTACGTAAAGGTAGCTAAGCAACGTATGGTATCAGCTGTAAAGTTATATAATTATTACAATAATTAGTTTACTAGTGTTTCAATCATTAGATAGATGAAAACCTAAGTGCAACCATGTAGTTATGTGATCATAATCAAAATGCACATCTTTGAGGTTGTAATGTTGATATGGTAACGGTTGCAAATATTTTGCTCCTCTGATCGATCTTTGTTTCCGGTAAGTTCAGCCGTGTAGTGTAATCGAACATAATATCTTGATTAGACCAAAACGTATCCAGACGATTCTTAAATATATTTAAATTAGGTAGTATGCAGATGAGTATGCGCAAACTCAATTCGCATACTATTCTTTCTGCAAAACTACCCGTTGTGGTGTTTGAGCCATGTAATGTATTTATAAACTTCTGTATCCAGTGTATCCTAGCATTAGGGTCAGGACAGTGCCTCCTGTATCGGTTAGGGTCAGGGTTAGTGTTAGTTTTTGTTTTACGGTGTAACACTATTGCACATACTGTTCTGCATGTGTCCCATTTTAATATATTAATGGAGTCTACGTTAACAACAAAATCTGGCAAAACTGATAACAGATATCCGGATATATTACGGGGAAGATGTGCACTAGAAATATCTTGGCAGTTTGCAAATAGTCTGCAAATACGTTAATATTTAATCTTGTACATATTTGAAGAGTTGTATGTGTGTCTGTTTATGTGTTAGTGTGTCCCAAAGAGGCTCTTAAACCAACCTAGCGGGACTAAACTTTGCACAAAGGTGTAAATAAATCTGGCGACGGACACTGTTAGCAGTCAAAAATTTTCAGAATATGATTTGCAAAGTAATAGCAAAAAGTTGTATAATAGTTTGAAAGTGCCACCTAGTGAGTTATTGCAACTGAGCATGGTAACTGCAGCAAGAAGAGTCAGAGGGCATCAGCCCGATAGTTTACATTAAATTACAGTTTTTAAAGTGGCCTAAGTAAACTTGGTGGCTGGTGGCTTAGTGGTACCCGGTAATGCATTGGTAATGGACGGTATCGATCAATGTAATTGATGTACGCCGGTCCCGGTTAGTACTGGGATGGGTGACCGTTTGTGGTTATACCATCTTGGTATTTAACCATAGCCACTCACTAGCCTAGCCATTTCTCCATGGGTAGGCACAATGAGTACTGGCGATGGTCTCGGCCACCACTAGGAAGAAATGGCAAGTTCTGCATAACAGTGACCCTGTACTAGGACTGCTAGTATACTGGCCTAGTCGGTTAAAGGTGCTGGCTGCTGTTGGGCCGGCCATCTGGCCAATGTGTGTCATATGCTAGCTTAATTGGATTAATCCTCGATGGTCTGTATTTAGTGCAATAAAGTGTTTGCTGAATGAATTTGTTTAGGTGAGTTGTATGATATTATTATTATTATTATTATTATTATTATTATTGTATTATTATTACAAGAACGTAACATTTTATTCCATGCTGACTGTAATAAAATGTTACGTTTTTGTTTCTTGTTTATTACTAGAATGATTTAGTTTTGTTGACTTTATAGCATGAATGACTGAAGGAATACCCACTTGGAAATATGGAGTCTATTGATCAGTCGCCTGCTAAATCTACAGCATTTGGAGATCAATCCGAATCACAGCTGATGATCAAGCAGCCGCCAAGTGGATTGTCTGTTGATGCTGGATCTGATGCAACTTCATATTTTTCAAATGTTTCATTCACAGCCAGTGGAAACATTGCTGAACCATCAGACAATCCACGGCCCAGCCATCGAGTAGTGCCCCCAGATGAACCTGGAACCCACCAAGTTACATTCACTGTAACTATCTCTGTTGCTTTTCCGCCCGGTGAGACTGTGCTTTGTGTGTGTATCATGACAGTCTTTTGTTAACTATTTCTGTTTTTTATCTGCTTCTGTCTTCTCTTGTGTGTTACATATAATGGTACTAAATTTTGCATGAAGATGTAAATAAATCTGGGGAAAGTCGTTGTCAACAATCGATAATTTTCTGTCTCTTTGTGCCATATAATAGCTAATATACTACAGATGATGTTTCATAAAATTCCATCAGATTCTATTACAGAATTCTTGACTTTGCTAGCTGATCTGCTGTTATGCTGTTATTCACGCAGATGACAGTCGCGGGATTAAAGCACTTAGTGACATCTATGTGTGTGTGTGTGTGTTTATGTCTGTTTGTAAACATGATAAAACCAAAACGGCTGTAACTAAAATCACCAAACTTGGCACAGGGATAGTCCATCATGAGTCATCGCCCACCAATTAATATTAATTACTTTTTGTGTGTCAGACCACCAGTAATGCATAGCTACAAACAAATCTGTGTCTGCAGAACATATCACAAGTCTGCCTAGACTTAATGCATCATATGCTACTTACTTACATACTTAACCGCTCAAAATGCTGATGCAGTTTTGATGTCACTCGACAAAGTGCAGTTGTTGAGTTGTTAGCAAAGTATTTAGTCAACGATTAATCGACTATAAAATTTAGTTGACTTAATGTTGTAGAACTTTATTATAAAGTCGCCTGCTAACTGAGTGTTTAGAGACTGAGATTAGCTCTAATCCCAACACTCATATCTTGTAGACATTATCTTTACCTTTTAATTGATTTATTTAGTGCAGTTATGATCTAGTATTCAGGTAGTAAATTACTGTTAGCACATCTTTGGAGTATACTGTACATATGTAAATGATATGACGTCATATAAACAATGTTTTAACATGTACCTTCAGGCTGACCAGATAACTTGCAGTTACTTTTGTCTGCCACATATGAATTGAATAAAATTAAAATATAAAGCAAAAAAGTTCAAAGACAGAAAACCCATTATATCTTATTCTGTGAAAATGTTTTATTGAGGTCCTGAAGATAAAGAAGAGACAACGTCAGCTTCACGGAGTGCTCAGAGGAGGATGAGTAAGAAGGTTGTTGAGGCACCACACAGTCAACGTTTCTTGCACTGCGAATACACGCCATTCCCTGGTGACTCACAACCTGTCCAGACTGACATCGTCCTCTATGGTCGACTCGCTGCCAAGATATTTACTGATCAGTTGGACCCTAAGATTGTGCAGGCGTGGAGCTTTGAAGATGTGACTTGGGTTTCGTGGTCAAACTGGCAAGTTACAGCTGTTGTTGCTGGTCTGTTGTTAACTTCTAACAATCTGGCAATGTCATTTATTTTTTTACTTCATGTTTTTTAATAACAAAGTAAACAGCACACGTATAATGGAGACTGTCTGTTTTTCATTGTTCTTTATTATGATGCTTTTTGTTGTTTTCACTATAGCATATTGCATGTGCATTGTTCCAGCCACACAGTAACAGTCACAGAGTCACTGCTGAAAGATATGGTCAGTCACTCACTAGTTGTCAGATTCTGGGACAACAAAGAGAAGTGTTCAAACAATGCTCGTTCTGATAAATCTAAAGCGTTCAAACTGCCGCACGACAAGCCGGGTAACAACTGCATTTGATGCATGCCAGATAATCATCACAGAAATCTGAGTGTTTCACTGAATAATCGGTGTATTAAATGATTGTGCATAAAATCTTATCAGTGCTCTTATACTGTTGATTTGGCAAGAGAAATGGCGTATGTCTAGCATTTAGTCTGGGAGCTGGGACCGAAAAAATTTGACTTTAGTGACATCTTTGGTGGAGAGCTACAGCATAGCTTATTTTAAAGACTGATATGTTGTAGTCATATTCAGGTATGTTGTAGTTTTCAAAACTGGTGCATAACCGATCAGCAGCACATTATGGAAGTACCC
>Ga0209145_1000155_pt1 | contig 13010 bp, 11 predicted proteins | sample WorMetfiPIANOSA2_FD_187396 | JGI IMG/M metagenome (GOLD analysis project Ga0209145, IMG submission 187396) | Marine gutless worms symbiont microbial communities from Max Planck institute for Marine Microbiology, Germany - Olavius filocauda... | ecosystem: Host-associated > Annelida > Digestive... | reverse complement strand
AGAAACAGGCGACTTGGCCGGGCAGTATAATCAACAGGCACCAGTCTCTCAATCCCACCCCTCTCTCTCCTCCCTTAGTCCTACACACCCTTATCTCTCTCGATGGCCTGGTCGGCTTGTGAACGACTAGTACATTCGAGAAGAGTAGGGTAATGCACCACATACACACCACACACCGTCAACATGTATGTATATGTGTGCGTATACATATGTCATCATTTATTGAAAGTAATAGCCAGAGGCTACAGCACAACACCATTCACCTCCTGACCTGTGGATGTGCAATGGGCCCACACACGAGGCCTAAGCGCTAGGTGTGCGTAGAGGGGCACACACCCCACCGATGGTAATGCGTAATGCACCAATGTTCATACTGTAAAAGCAGCACTACAAATGCACCACAATGACGATAAGCTTCTCTCAGTGTTACAGTTAACAAAATAATGTTCGATTAGTATGCATTCTATATTTTATACCTTTACTTAGTTCACATATATATACACAATTTCATCAGCACTACAATATAGTCTATTGTTGTGCTGTAAAGCTGTGAATTTATTAGCGAGATGGTTACTAGCAGCACAGAATGAAACACCACATCCACCGCCTCTACACTCATCACCAGATGCTACGACCTGTACAAATATTGGCAGCAGTTGTCTTACCAACAGTTGTCTTACCAACACACTTTTTCCCTAAAAATTTTCCACAATTTTCCATGACCTCCAAGGATCATTTCCCATGACCGCGTGAAGTCGCGCAACAGTGCACCATTTTCTACTTCTACATAATAACTACTATTAGAAACATCAAATTTTATCAGCTCCAAGCAAAACATCAAATTTACAAGTATGTGAACTGGAAAGCCAAAATTCAAACACTAGTCTTAGATAGTGTAATTTTGTATTCTTTTAATGAACAACTATTTTATGGCCCTCTGATCCAGGATAACCTGGGTGAGCCGGTGCTCTCACAAACGAGAGACTTACTGAAACTTAATAGCTAAACTCCTAAAATGATTATCCTTCTGTTAAAAATTCCATGACCTATTGGTGGAATTCCATGACTTTTCCATGACCACAGTCAATTTTCATGACTTTCCAGACCTGGAAAATTCCTTTATTAAATTCCACGACTATCCAGGATGCGTGGGAACCCTGTACTAAACAATTACAGTTTAGACGGAGTCAACAAATGTGTCGCTGAGAAACGTTTTAAGGTTGTGACTGTTGTATTTTACCAACAAGGTGCCCTACTTGATGTCTAAAAGTGCCAGAGCACTGAAGAAACATATCAATTAACTTTTATCCACAAAAAATTTGAACTTTACAGCCATTAAAGTACACCAATTACTTGTAATGCATCTAATTCTGCACATTATACACTTGAACATTTATCACATTTAAATTTAGAAAATGTTCTAATAAATGTTCTTGTGGTTTTAGTGTAACCGGCCAATTTCCATGGTCACTACCACTATTGCTGGTTCCCAAAAGTCCTCCATAGGAAATCACTGGGGACGGAAGATGTGAATTTTTTTACATTTTCAATTAGATTTTTTTTGTCATAAATGCCAACATAAGATTAGTTAATACAGATAAGTGAAGTTTTTAATTAAACACTACACTGACTTCTAGAACATACAATATTAAATGTAGGAGTAAATCTTACATTCTGTAGTATTTTTCCAAATTAAGCATTACAGCAAAATCCACAAAATGATTTATGGGTCCGTTGAGCGACAACTACGTAAGAAGTTTCAGCTGAACACTGATCTACAGATGTCATAATACTGCACAGTGTACAAAATATACATGTAAAATTGCAAATCAGACCTTACAATACTGACAGAGACATCACATATCAAAGTGTTAAGACTTTCTAACATGCATCAGATTCTGGTTGTACACTTATATCATCACGCAGTTGTTTTGAGCAGTCAACACCTCTAACAAACAGTTGCGGTAAAACAGAATCCAGCAGGAAAACAGATTGCTGCTGTTGCTGCAGCTCAGATGTTGTACATACGCCTGGTATTCTGCAAACACGCTGCGAGGACTTCCTCGATAGTTATGCCTCGCAGTTCTGCAACCGTCTGTGCGACGGTTATCGCTAGACCTGGGTGTGAATATTGCAGCTCGCCATACGGGATCTACACCAACAGACAATGCCACAATGCATTCAGTCACATAATCTCAGTGTGTTCACACGTTTGAAACAAAACTGCACGTCAAACCCAAGACCATCCACAGAGATACTGAAATACTTGTGACAGTGCTTAACAACATACTAACAACTTAACACATCACTACCAGTATCCAGTGACGTGTATTGCTGCTGAAGTATGTAGCACCTGGTATATCATCACAAACACTCACCAGGTTAATGGCCATCCTCACAGGCCAACCTGAGCTGACTCTCCCTCTCCATGTATCTTCTTTAACACCATCACACCATTTCCGTCTCAGACAGCAGAAGGAAGGGAAGGGACAGCACTGACGGAAGAGGAGTGGACGGAAAGCAAATCAAATTCTGTCAGGGGTAAGCAGAGATTTTGAGGCCAGGTGCCCTTCCTGTTGCCAACCAGTGCTACAGACATCGACTGGAACATATCGTTTCTTCAACTACCAACAGACTCATCATCATAATTATAATATACAAGAAGCAGCACATATAAACAGCTCACATATAAAACCATTTAGCAGCCAAAGGTCTCCATGCATACTTTTGGAGACTGCCAAAGCAGTATTTTTACAGGCTGGATGCTCGTCCAGATACCCAACTAATGGTGTGAAAGCACTGAAAGACTTCTATAGCTACATGCAGCTATACAGCAAAGCAACTCTCCCCATGCAGTCAGTGCCTATTGTACAGCCAAACATAACTAAATGGAGCCGGTAAAGAATCAGTAATCTCCACTATATCACAGTTGTCATTAAGCAGAACCAGCAGTTTTTTTCAGGTGACTTACACATACATGCATACATACATATTTTATTTGCTTGAAAGTAACAGTAACACAGTATCTGGTATCTGGTAGGTTAAAATACGAGCAGGACAACAAGCCTAATTGATATTAGCACTCACAGCTGCCCTAATTGTTAACTGTCATTTAAAAATTTACTAAAATCAACAGTTCATTGCCAACTGCGGCCATATTGCTTGCCTTAACTCAAACCCTAACCCTAACCTGTGACCATGAAACGACAAAACCATGTCATTTCTAGGATATCCCAAGATCATTCCCTATACCAAGTTTGACAGTTTGTGATCACTCGTTTTGGAGTTATGCTACAGACATTAGTGTGAAAATGCACTTACTGACCCTTTGACCTTTCAACCCCAAATCCTACCATTTCTAGGATATCAACTCCATCAACACAAGTATGTGCCAGTTAGTAACAATGTTTACACCAGAAATACTCATACACTAGTACAAAGTGGCCATACTCCACTGTCACACTAACCTCACTCGGAACGAAGTACGGACTATCCGTTTCCAGCAGGAGGTGGTCAAGCGGCACATATGTGGCAAAGTTGCGGACAGCTGCGGCACGGTTGTTGCGCTGTGTGACGAGTGGTGTCACGCCCATGTACGAGCTCGGAAATTTACTCAGCCACCTTTCTCCTTCTTTCCAGTTTCCAGTGAAACAGTGCCGATGAATGCGGTAATTGCATGGAACCAGCTGCCAGCAAGACGAACAGGCAACTTATTATCATTATCAGTACTTATATAATATGACTACATGAAATATCACTTCTACCACCACTGCGTCATCAGCAGTAACATGTGCTAATGTCTGTCTGTCCCATCAAGTGATTTTTGAAAAACAAAGCAGATAGCAAAAAACTTTTCATATCAGTATACGTTCTGTAATTGCGAAATCTAAAAAAGTTCAGGAATCGAACTTACGGTTTTTGAAATATTGGCATAAAATAACACAATAGAGCAGAGGGAGTGTGGCAACTCGCGAGGTTAGCGCATTCTGACATAATGCTATTCAGCAGAGGGGAGATAGACTGTATACAGAACAGCATAAATATAACAGCAAAAGTATGTACAGATGTCGAAAAGCGAGCTGCTCCCAACTCTTGATGTGTGTAGGTGTAACCTTCAGCAAGCTATGACTAATTACTGCAACCACCACCACTACATTACTAATAGTATCAGGTATCAATAAGGTTAATGTTACTACTAATAACACTACCACCATTATGACTATTACAACCAGAATCACAACAACTATTACTAATACAGTAACTGAGTACTACTACAACTACCATTACAATAGTTTTTTCATAACGTATGAGGGCGAAGAAAAGCCTCAAAGCCTCCTTTTATAATGCAGCCGAAAACTCACTTATCTTAACTAATTTTAAATTGACAATAATCCGTCGTAATTTTTTATAAAAACACTAAAATGGTGAGACCAATTAAAAGTTAGTTTAGTACACTTGTAATAATACAACAAAAACCGTATATTTACCATTACGGAGATTTGATGCTTGCTGTCTGTTTCCGGGAAGAAAGCCTCACATCTCCGTAACGATAAATATACGGTTTTTGTGGTACTATTTACAGGTGTACTAAACTAGCGTTAAATTAATATCACAATTTTTATGCTTTTTATATAGAATTACGACATTATTATTGTTAACTTAAAATTAATTAAAATAATTGACTTTTCGGCTACATTATGAAAGAAGGCTTTGAGGCTTTGACCTCATCTATGCATACATTATGAAAACCTCGTATTACTACTACAAACCACTGCTGCTGCTACTACCACCATCACGACTATTACTCTATAACTACGACCTTACAAATCAGACTATTTTTAACACACTTTCTCCAGTTCTTCAATTATGTCGTCCTCTGAATCTCGCGAATGGATCACAATTGGCAAATCTAGTTCTATGGCAATGGCTGCCTGTCGCCGTAGGACTGACTTCTGTTGTTCGCTGTGTTGGAAGAAGCTGTACATCAGCAAACAGTCAGCAGTCAACGTAAGGTAGCTGACGACTAGTTTCCTGCTATATCACTGACAGTGCTGTAGAATTCAACAGATTAAGTAAGCAAGCTGCCACGTCAAACTCTATAATTCTACGTTTAATTCTAAGTATGAAAATACATCTGTCATAATAAAGGTGTTGTGATGTGGACTTTGCATGGAGGTTGTAAACGGCACTGGCAGAGTTTTTGGCGAGGCCCCATACAGCACTTATTTTCTCTGACAACACTATGCACGCAGCCTCTACAAGTCAACTTCAACTACCATTGTGAACCAAGCTGTCACTTTCATCGCACAAAGGTGTTAACCACACAGCCCAGCAGATGCACTGGTAGCCCAGCCACTGGGCAGTTTAGTTCACCAGGCTGGCAACTTGTTTCACCCTCTCTGCCTAGCCATAGGGTATTGCAGGCCAGCCCAGTTACCATAAACTCTCCAGTAATGCAATATCGCCCTTTGATTTTAACAACCTAGCCCTAGCCTCAAAGGTGACCTCTATAAACTGTGACCATTGATGGCATATAAAAATAGTGACACTTAAATGTCAGTGGCATCTTAGACAAAAAGAGTACTATGTGCCTCTCCCAAAATTCTGTCAATGCCACACAACACACATCCACATCATCTTCCAACACACAGTCAGTCACAGTCACCCGTCTAATTAACATCCTAGTAGTAATTAAGGTGGTTGCACAGCATCTACAAAGCAGACAACCTGACCCCAGCAATGGGCCTGATCCAACAGGGCCTCACCGCCTCAACAATATGCCCAGCTGATGTCACTCCCCCCAAAGGAAAGAGACAGCATGCGCACTAGAAAATCTGACATAAAAATTATCAGCCAGACCCGGGATTGAACCCATGCTTCTGCCGACAAAAATGCCAGATCAACCGTATTGTGCCACTGGAACACGTGGCGATATGCTTCAATGTAAGAAAAATACAAATATCAACATTTACTATTCAATTAATATTATCTTAAGATATACACACACACCAGCATATTTTTTCATACAAAGTGTTAACGTGTGCAATTAATTAATTACTCACTAAATATTAATTACATTTTATAATAGTAACATCCCTAAAAACCATGTTAAGCATAATTCAAACAGAACTCAGAAAGAAGCTTAAAATTGTAACACATGAAATCATAACATTATATTACAATTCAGTAAGAGTAAAAAACACAACTTACGTCCCCGAATAGTCGAGTCCTATCTCGCCTAAGGCGACGATTCGTGCATGCCGCAGCATTTGCCGGAGTTTGAATTCGGCGTCATCAGTGAAGTCTGCTGCGTTCTTTGGATGACAACCGACAGCGGCCCAAACCATCTCGTCTTTCAGTACGGACTGAAATACTGATCCTGTACAAATCATCATCAAACCATTCTTCTGTCAAGTTGTTCTCTCCGCCTAATACTTACACAGGCAAGGCAATTTTTCCCAGTCAGCGTATATGTCTGTAAAAAATTTGCCACAACTTTTATGTTCACAACCAAACTTGTATAGAACACCACGATAAACCTTCTTTACAGTTGTCACAAAGAATACTAAGCAACGAGTAATAATCCATTACCAGCATAAAACTCGAATAAATAAAAACTGAGCAACTAGGTCAGCTGTGCTGTGATGTGCCAGTGCTTTTGCACTAGGCTCAAATTACCCCGATCTGCCTAGCCCAGACCACAATGTTAGCCTGTCTGGCTCCCATAGCCACACAATGTCATCTTTGTTTTTAACATAAATTGCATTTAAACAGTGTAATATTTAAATGCTATGAACAGTCACATAGATCATAAGGGATACTGTAAAACTATCTTGCCTTCCTGGAAAATTTATCTCAAAGCATATGCACTAAAAATCGTGACACACATTATAACATAGTTGTTCTGTATGTTCATAGAAGAAGAAGAATGTGCGCATGGACCAGGTCCATTGATCGGGAGCTATTCCCCTTTCATAGGCCTTTAAGCTGGCAATGGTAAAACCAATTAAGTTAGCATACCAGTCAGCCAGATAGCCGGCCCATAGCGACCAGCGCCTTTAACTGACTAGGCCAGTATGCCAGCAGTCCTGGTATATGGCCACTGTTATGCAGAACTCGCCGTTTCTTGCCTAGAGGTGACCTAGACCACTGCCAGTACTCATTGTGCCTAGCCATGGAGGGATGGCCAGGCTGAGTAGACCTGGGTGGCTTTGGTTAAATACCAAGATGGTATACCCGCAAATGGTCACCCATCCCAGTACTAACCGGGCCCGGCCTAGAGCAACTACATTGACCAAAACCAATGTGTTACCACTAAGCCAAGCAGCCACGTTCATACCCATTATAAAATTCGTGAATTTTTCCTCCAAACATAAAATTTGTTAAAATACGTTGAGATGGTAATCATCTGATGTCATCACTTGTACAGAGTAGACATACATTGCCTACCAGTTGGGTTTACCCTACTGTCTCATGAACCAGTGGCTTACTCCTTTGCCCTGGGTAGCTCTCACACAGTATTAGTGAAATTTTTGCAACTGTGTAAGTAATATAGGATTGTAACATTTTTTACGTGAAATTAAAATTTCGTTCCGTAACACGTAAAATTCATTCACGTTATAAAATTCGTTAAAATTCGTGAATTTTCCCCCTAACATATAATACGTATTACCGTATATGTACGGAACAATTATGTAGTATAAGACAGACCTCAAACTGGAACCCAGGCTCGTGCCTGTAACGATTCAGGTACAGCGCTTACTGTGCTCACCAGAGCATAATAAAAAATCATTTTGTAGTTCTACATTAAATTATTCATACAACATATAAGTAAAACAGCAATATACAGATCTTACCTTCTGATTTGTAGGCCCACATCTTCGGGTTACAGAACACTGCAATGCATCCGGCAAATGATGCCGGAAACGTGTTAGCATTGCAGTGCCTGTACTTCACAAACGATCCAACAAAACCCGTTCTCTTAAACAAGAAGTCCAAATGACAGTGGCTGTCATAGTACGGTGTTGTAACCACTTCATAACGAGTTTTAAAACGCTGGCTCCAATCAACCGTTGACTCGTTACTGTTATCCATGTCCGGCCGAAAGAGATTAAATGAGCGTTTCTTCTTCTTGTTACTGCTGTTCGACTGCGGAGCAACAGGGTCTGAAAATGATGCAGATTGGACACGTGGCTTAACTGTTTGTCTACTGAACGTCATTGACCACTTAGTGGACTCAAGCTGTCCTGGCTTCACATTAAACCAGTCATCGGCAGTACCATCACAGCAGGAGTCACTGTTGGCGGCTACTGTTGCAGAAGACTTGACTGGAGGAAATTCCAAATCTTCAATATCTTCCCATGAATCAGGAACATTGTCACTCTCATCCATTCCACTGACATTATTCGAATCTTGAATTTCAAAAAGTGGTTTTGCCATGGCTGTCATACATTTATCTCTACTCCAAAACTGTGGCTGCTGCTTTACTTCTTTTGATACAGAAGCTGGACTTACAAGTTCCATAGTCCGAAGTCCTCTAGTCAAATCGAAACTGTTTCCAGTTTGCCGTAAATGTCCTGATATATGCAACTGACGTGCCAACTCAGACGTTGCTGATGATGGTAGCTGCAACTCTGGTGTTCCACATGGTTGCCATAAAGTTTCCATGGCCGGAAGCGGTATGGATGCAACTGGTGGTGGCGGCAGCGATGGAGATTGCTGAATCATCTGCAGACTATATGGTTGCCACGAACTTTCCCCAGTTGACAACTGTTGAGGCACCTGTGGTGGTAACGGTGGTGGTGGTGGGGAAGACAGTAGTGGCACTTTTGGCAAACAAGGTTGCCATGAAGCTCCTGAGGCTGAATACTGTTCCGGTGACGTCACTGGGAGTGGTAGTGAGTTTCCCATGGTTGACTGCGGTTGAGGCACCTGTGGTGGTAATGGTGGTGGGGAACAGAATGGTTTCACTTGTGGTAAACAACGTTGCCATGAAGCTCCTGAGGCTGAATGCTGTTTTGGTGACGTCACTGGGAGTGGTAGTGAGTTTCCGATGGTTGACTGCGGTTGAGGCACCTGTGGTGGTAATGGTGGTGGTGGTGGTGGGGAACAGCATGATGTCACTTGTGGTAAACAACGTTGCCATGAAGCTCGGAATGCTGGATTTGTCACTGGGGATGGTGGTAGCTGAAACAAGTTTTTGAAACATGGCTGGCATATAGTTGCAGTAGCTGGCACTGGCTGCCTGGTGGGAAAATTAAGATCATTACTATCTTGTAAAGAAGGTACACAATGCTGACTGGTAGATGGCACAGACACTGGAGGCGTTAATGATGAAAAAAGACCAGAGTCTAAATTGCCAGAGTTTTGAGGAGTTACTGGTGCATCCCTGCCTTGATCTCCAACTGTATCTCTTGGTAAAGCAATGGAGATGGCAATCAGTTTTGAGTCAGACAGTGACTTCCATGGTTCAACTGGCAGTGGAATATCTTGTATCCATTGCTGTGATGACAGCACTGGCTTTGTATCTTCGGTCAATGATTCAACACCTACAGTATTCACACAGCAAATTAACTCTATTTCACAACTTGTATTTTCTGTTCAATATGCACTGTCAGTAACCTGAACAAATAAAAACAGCACAAACTAGAAAGCACTCAGAGTTCAAAACTCTGCCAACACTGTATACTGTCGCCTGTTTCTCGTTTCACCATTTGCCGGCAGAATTTTAATGCATTTCTTGTTTAATCCATTCAGCCGTTCTAAAGTTAGAGATGTGGTCCCAAAATTGAAAGACCATGACCATGACAATGCCCCATTGGGGGTAATTCATCATCCATTGTGTAGCACATGCCATGGTCAACTAAGGTGCCAAATTTTAACTTAATCACTTCAAGGCTCCAGTTGGGAAAAATTTCTATTCCCATTGCTCTTAATGATGGAAAGGTTGAATAACTAATCTCAGATCCAGATCCGAGTAAGTCCTAAAACGTAATGCATTGTTGCTAGTTGCAAGGTCTACCTCAACGAAAAAATTCATGAACAATCATCCACAAACTTTTTAAGAGTAATCAAATATCTGAAAATGCCCTCTCTCAATGATGGAAAAGTGGAAAAATTGATCTGAGGCCCCAGATCCGGATCAGTCCCAAAATGTTATCAATTGTTCCTTCTCTAAAGGCCTACCCTCCAAAAACATCTCATCAACATTCATCTGCAACTATTTCTGTTCGTAATATAATGTGTAAAACACCCTATCTCTCAATGATGGAAAAGTGGAAAAACAGATCCTGGATCCAGATGAAAATCTAACCAAATGTTCTTTATCTGATATGCCTACTTACCGCTCCCTACATTGTTTCATGAACATTCACCCACAACATTTTGAGTATTCCTAATTAATGTCTTTAAAAAGTCCTATATCTCCATGTTGGAAAAGTGGTAAATTGATGCTGGATTACAAAATCTAATCGATTAGTCCGTGGCAGAAAGTCTGTCCTTCCACATAATTTGATTCAAATCTGACAATCAATAACTTTTTGAGATATTCTATTAACAGACTAACAAACAGACAGGCGGTGGATGGATGGACAGACAGATGCCAGGTATCACAGCACCTCCACAACGTCTTTGGTGGAGGTGATAAGTATATTTAAAATTGTGACATCTGCAAGACAGTCATCAAAATTCAACTTAATACTGGAATCACAATCTCACACAGGAAATAACAAGATGATGTGTCACATTTAACTACAAGCAGCAATATTGGATGTACAAGACCAAACGTGATTGCAGGTTTAACGGCTTTTAACCCTCTATTGCGCAATGTTACCATCTGGTAACATCTAATTTGATGCCTTGCAATAAAATAATTCGCGCAGTTAAGGATTAAACACAGTTGGCATTCTGCTAACACTGGTGGCTGGGTGCTAGGAAGGTCATCCAGCCTGTAAACTATGCTGCAATAGCAAAATGTTTCCCTTAAGGTCGGTTTCCACTACCCGAGTTCACGGGCCGAGTTGACGGCCGGTGAACTCGGGTGCATTTTTTGACATGACGCCCGTGTACACGGCCGTGTACACGGGCGTCCAGTTTCCACTACCCAAGTTCACGGCCCGAGTTGACGGGTGTCAAAAAATGCACCCGAGTTCACCGGCCGTCAACTTGGTCCATGAACTCGGGTAGTGGAAACCGACCTTCAGGGACCACCAGCTGATCAGGCAAACTTATAAAACATGGTTGGCATTTTGTCATGGCAAGAAGCATTTTTACCAGGACAGTGGAAAAGTGGTACACACTGGTGATATTCACCATTTTTCTCACTACTTCAGAAACAGAAAATCTCAAAAAGTAAGTAAAATCAGGAACATTGTCACTCTCATCCATTCCACTGACATTATTCGAATCTTGAATTTCAAAAAGTGGTTTTGCCATGGCTGTCATACAATTATCTCTACTCCAACACTGTGGCTGCTGCTTTACTTCTTTTGATACAGAAGCTGGACTTACAAGTTATATACAACAACAAGACATGTGCAGTATAGTACTAAATACTGTAAGATAATGCTGATTATCTGATGCAATTATTATTTTATCATTATGGTATTTAACAGTATTTTGTTTACAAAAAGTGAACTGTTAGGTGGCAAAAACAGTTTTTGTCAGCAAAATATATTTTTGCCAGGACAATTTTTACCACATATTTTTCATTAAAACGTCAGCATTGTTTGTCGATAGATGTGGATTCAACAGGATTACTCACAAAATCTTTGTCACTCTGATGAAAATGCGGACGAATATACTAGAATATTCATTGATGTTTTAGTCATTTAACAGCATTTTCGTCATTCATTTTGTCGATGATAATTGCTGAATTTTTCGTCATCATCATTCTGACAAAAGTTTCATTTATTTTCACACTGCCACTTTTTGTTATTGTCTTATCGACAAAAAACACTGATGGCATCCTTCAGATACCATTAACCTTATGCACTACCCAAATGATAGCTTGAACATACTCAATGCCTATCTGCAAAGCTGAACTTTTTCTGTACTACTGTAACATTTTGGACTGCTGAAGTGTGGCAATTTAAGTGCCATTCACAGAATTCACCCTGCATGGCTAATACGTTGGGTCCCATTACCTTCTGTTGCTGTTGAGAATGCAACATCTGATGCAGTGACAACGGCATGTGGCACATCAGATGACACTTCGTCATGTGGTATCGGAACATAATACTTGCCACTTGGATATCTCTTTAGATAATCTGTACAGACATACTTTATCAATGATAACAAGTCATTAAAAACTGCATATGCATTGATAACTGATCACAGGCAATTTTATTATTATTATTATTATTAAGTACAAGTACATTTATATAGCGCAAGCTTGCACTATGCTGTGAATGCTGCAAATAACTTCAATTAACATAAACCTATGGCTAATAACTGACCTATCCTGATGGCGCAATACGGTATGCACTGGACACGGCATGTTGTCAGTACAAGTCTGGGTTCAATCCCAAATCTGGCAGATAATTTATGTTAGAACAAGAACAGTTAGATTATCTAGCATGCATGCTTGAGATTAATTTCTTTGACATGCAGGAGGGTTTGACTGTGTCCTCTGTGACTACTGGTGCCATCTAAAAATAATGTCAATTAAATATCATCAAGATTAGGCTTCTATTAAAATCAAAGGCCAAACTGTGTAGCTGGGTGGGTCCATGATACGCAGGCTGACCTACATTCCTCTCTAAGCTACCAGCCTGGTGAAGTGGACTGCTCTGGCACCTATTCAGTGACAGTGCAACTAGTGCCACATGCTCAGCTATATGGTTGATGCCTTTGTGCAGTCAGGCCAAAGCTTGGTTCCATTAGGAGTCAAGGGCTGGGAATGTGACTCGGAAAGGCTGTGTTCAGTTCAGTTCAGATACGCCAGGATTATCGTGGTGCTAAGTGCAAAGCACTGCAGGACCACGTAACAAGAATTAATGTCATAGACGTTG
>Ga0209145_1000153_pt1 | contig 13124 bp, 11 predicted proteins | sample WorMetfiPIANOSA2_FD_187396 | JGI IMG/M metagenome (GOLD analysis project Ga0209145, IMG submission 187396) | Marine gutless worms symbiont microbial communities from Max Planck institute for Marine Microbiology, Germany - Olavius filocauda... | ecosystem: Host-associated > Annelida > Digestive... | reverse complement strand
AATATTCCTTGGCAATAAAATTAGCAAATTTGAGTAATTTAAATTACGCCGTTTACGAGATATGTAAGTTTTCTTAAGGGATTATTTTTTTTATGCTGCACCCTGTACAACAGGTATGAATTTCTAGCTTTGCTTGTGAAGAGTATATGAGGGAGGTAATGCACATGTAATTTCATAATTTTCCCCCAAAAAATGCAAAAATTCCCATGCAGTACATGCCATTTAACTTTTTCTTTAATTTTTAGTATTTTTGGAAAAGCTTGATTTTACATCTCAGGATCTAGAAAAGGCCTCCAGAAAATATCAAAACTCAATATTTTGTAATAGTTGCAAATTCTCATTCACTGCCAAGTTACAATCATGAAGCTGTGCTGAGACTCCAGTAATACTTACTTACATGTTCTGCATGATTATAATTCTTGGCAATTTTTTGTAACAGTTTAGCATGAAACATAGTGTTGTTGCTATAAATAAATTCAGTGATGTTTCTGTAAGGTTTCACTCTGCCACTAAATAGCTTAGTTATTTATTTCCAATTATTATTTTCAGGTACGTACCAGAAATGCCGACCTTTAATCGTTATGACGCCACATACTACGAGTTCATGCGCATATTTGATGCATTCAAGGTTTGAACATGCAATTAATTCATTTCTTTTTCCATGATATATTTTAGCTGTTGGCTTGAAAAATAACTTGACATAGCTGACCTTGCAAGTGTGTTTTGTTGCGAGGAACACAATTTATTAGTGCGGGCTGGATGCCCTTTTAGTCAGAAGTGTCAAGCAATGTTTTAATTTCAAGTGATGAAATATAGCATGCTTAAGCAATAAGCATGTTACTGTATAGATATCATTTCTGGATTAGAGTTACTTCTTTTTGTTTATTGACCTTCCATGACTTTGATATATGGGTTGGATGGCAGAATTGATGTCAGAGTTTGCATTGTCAGACACAATTTTTACGTACAGGTTTGAGATAGAACATGCAGTATTTTTAGCTATATTGTTGTAGCCACTGAAACTTGCATTAACATGTTGAAAATCTTATCGTCCCATTCATTTGCAGCCAACGAGGTCTGTGGTGAAATTGCACACGAAGCACTAAGTTGATTGATGCTGTTAACTGTGCATATCGGTTGCTGCTGTGCAGATTACACAGCCAGAGAAACAGAAAGACTCTGAGAAACAGAGTGAAGGCAGTGGCCATAAGATTGACGAGAAGAAACTTGCTGAAATTCCGATCAAGGCTCGTGGGTTACTGGATATGGATGAAGAGGTAGCTTATCCTCTTCTGTTTTTATAAACCTTGAATTATTTTTTGTATATTGTTTTGTTTTAAAGCATTTTCACTAAAATAAAGACTTACCAGCTAAATGTAGGCAGATTATGCAGCATGTCCTTGTCATTTGTAACATTGAACCTGGAACTGAAATAACTGCAGGGTTTGAACCGACCCAGTTTCAGCCCAAAGAACAGAATCACAGGACCATTGTGTGTGGCATCGCAGTGTACAAAGTAGCCTACCTGGATGTTAGTAACTCTTTGTAAATTTTGGGTCATTGAGAATAAGTTAGTGCATCAATGACTGTGGTGTGTATGTCTTATGTAAACAGTCAAAAAAGCAGATCCAAAAGGCTCCATCACAATTTAGTCCGAGATTGGCTATTTATCAAAACTGATGCAAATTTAATTCTCAATCTGTGAAACACTGCTGACCTTTAGCGAATGTCGTGGGAAGATTGTTTAACTAAAAATCTGTATTAGACAGTTATATTAATAATACAAAGCCAATACCAGACACTTGACACAGGCACTTAAAGTGTTGCTCAGCATACTAGTTTGAAGTTTGGACAAAACATTATTATTTTAAGACCCAGTAAAATGAGGAACAGCCGTGGCCTGCTGGTTACGGCATTGGACTCTGGTTTAGTTTTTGCTGAAACTGATGTAAGTCACTAGTAGTGTCAGCGACAACATTTATTGCAGAGTTGTTCCATCACTCCAGAAAAAGACCCAACGTACAAGTGGGTGCATTTGAATCCTTTTGTGGAAGAGTGTATATATTAGAAGGCATATTTTTCAGATGTGAGACAGTAGTTTGGCTTTTTCTGAAATGTAATGAATAGTGAAATAGTGAATTCTTATGTTATGAATAATAACATTATTTTACCAGGTACTTTAAAAATGTTTGTGACAAATTGTTTATGTTTGCCTTTTGTTGTGTATTTAGGAAAAACCAGTGGAAGTTGACAAATCTAAACTTTCCAAAAAGAAGTTGAAAAAGATGAATCGATTGAGTGTAGCAGAGTTGAAACAGGTGTGAAATCGGTTATGTTTAATTGATGTATATTTTGCTGGACTTCAATTGAAAATCAATTAGAATTTCATACTATTAATGATTTAAGAATGCAACTAATTTCATGAACTGTCATTTGTTGAGCATCTTTCCTACAGTATAAGATTCCGCAAACTTTTTTTGGTCTCTTTTATACTTAGTACCAGTAGTTATAGTAATGTTCACTCGTTACATATTAGACATAGTGAAGGAATTTGGAAGAGCATGCATTTTTTGAAAGTCATGATCTAAGTCTTACGAATGATGTTTTCAAGATGATGTTACAGTTAAACGTGTTCATGTGTTTTATTGTGAAAGAATTTGGAAATGCTTGCAGTTATTGAAAGTCGTGATCTAAGTCATGTTAATGATGTTTCAAGATGATGTTAAACATGCTCATATGTTTTATTGTTATGCTTGCAGCTTGTATTGAGGCCTGATGTTGTTGAAATGCATGACGTAACGTCACGAGATCCAAAACTTCTTGTTCACCTTAAAGTCAGGATAACTCTATACTATTTATTATTCATCATAGCCACAGAAATCATTCCATGTCTGCCATATTATCGTGTGGTAAATAAATAAATGAATAGTCAGATTTATTTATTGTGTGTGCTATCATGTGAATGAAGTATTTTATAACTATAGGTCACATTGTTTACAGTTGGTGACGTTTTACACTTGTTAAATCTGTATATATTATTATTCACACACATGCAAAGTTGCAAACTTGTTGAACTGGCCTTTTTCATGCTCACTGAGGGCAAGGCCAGGTCATTCTTCAAAGATATCCTTATGGAAACCTTTTGAGACTGCTGCAGTGGAATTTTTTACAGCCAGCCACCAATCTCAAAGAACTGAAGGCTTTAAATGTCTCAAAATCTAATTTCTGGACCTAGCGGAACAGTGACATTAACAAGGAACTGCAAGTTTGTGTGATGCTATGCTAGATGCTTATCTACTTCTCTGCTGCTCTTCTTGCTCGCCATGACAGACTTTGCTTATCAGTTACCACTGTCCTGCATCTGTCAGTTGGAAGTTGCTATATGGAACAGTTTTTGAAAGTCCCTGACACTATTTAGATCTCGGCTACAGACATTTCTGTTTGATTTAACTTTTAATTACCACTGACTGACCTGCCACTAGCACCTCTGAAGTTAGACACAGCACTACAGATATATTATTACTGTTATGCAATTATGGCATTTAGTTAGCATAATCGCTGTTAATGTGTAAGTTTGTATACTGTAGGCAACGAGAAACACAGTGACTGTTCCACGGCACTGGTGTTTCAAACGCAAATACCTGCAAGGGAAACGTGGTATAGAAAAGCCGCCATTCGATCTGCCTGATTTCATCAAGGCAACTGGCATCATGGAGATGAGGCAGGCACTGCAGGAGAAGGAAGATCAGAAGACGCTGAAGGCCAAGATGCGTGAACGGGTCCGGCCTAAAATGGGAAAGATTGACATTGATTATCAGAAGTTGCATGATGCTTTTTTCAAATGGCAAACAAAGCCAAAGATGACCATTCATGGTGACCTATATTATGAGGTATGTTATGATCCATAACTAAAGTTGTAACATTATTACGACCACAGTGCACTTCATAGTCCTGTCGTATTTCATATTACTGTGGTATGACTATCTATATTTTACTGTATAGTGTGTAAATGATGATTTATTGTAAGATTAAAGCTTTTGTGTACAATTAAGTGGGATCATTTTTATTTTTTTACTCAAGTGCATTTCCTGCAGTGTTAAAAGTATTAACAGATGCTACTTACTGGTGTAAATTTAGTCATCTAAGGTAAGTGCTGTTGTCACGTTATTTTGATTATGCTTTTGTAAGTTTCAATATTATGTTGTATATATATATATATATATATATTTAGTAGACTGTATGTATATCTTGTCTGTTGTTATGGATATTTAACACTGTTGAGATGTGGTTTGTCGCTAATGTTGTAATTGGAAGGATTTGTGATGACTATTCAAAGTGAAAGATGAATGAAGCTGATGCAGCCTAACTATTTAAATAGATATTACTAATTTAACTAACTACCCTGGATTAAAGGGCCGTAATACGGTTGTTGTTGTTGTTATCAGTATGGTGACGGTGGCAGTTTGGCTTTGTTGTATCGAGTTTGACATGTTGCTCTGTATTGGGTTAAGTTAGTACTGAGACAGGTAACCATCTCTGGGGGTTGGTGAACCATCTTAGTATGTTACCAGCTACCCAGGTCAACTCAGCCTGGCCATCCCTCCATGGGTAGACACGGTGAGCACCAGCACACTTTATGTGTATTTCACTGACCTAACAGTGAATGAATGTTACAACATATTGTAGTTGTCGGATCTTGCCTGTGATTATTATTTGAAGAAGCAGAGAACATTGAAGTGTTTGATTGTTTGAATTTCAGGGCAAAGAGTTTGAAACAAGGCTGAAGGAAAAGAAACCTGGAAATTTGTCTGATGACCTCAGGACTGCACTTGGAATGCCAATCGGTGCTGTTAGTATCATTAGAGTTCAGTTATTTTAAACACTTATGGATAGCAGTAGATAACATGTGATGTGTGTGTTATTGTGTAAACATAAGACTGTTTTAGTCTCACATTTTGAAAGAGTGAAGTAACTGAATGCTGCAGACTGTATTGCTGTGCAGAATTCTGAGAAGTATCCACCTCCGTGGCTGATAGCCATGCAGCGCTACGGACCACCTCCGTCATATCCGACTCTCAAGATAGCTGGTCTTACAGCGCCTATTCCCGAAGTTTGTTCATTGTTGTCGTCATTTTCAATAACATGTCGTTGTTGTCCAGTGTGTAGTAGATTTATATTATATTGTATATAACAAAATTGTAGCAGTATTTGTTTTGAGGTTTATTAGTATAAGGAAATGGCATTGCTTTATAGCTAAAACTGATGTATAGCCATTGCTGTGTTTTTGTTTCCTCCGACGAGCAAAGAAGAGGAAATGTTTTCACACCTGTTGGTTGGTTTGTCTGTTAACAAGATTAATCAGTAAGTTGTGGATGAATGCTCATGAAATTATTGGAAGTGTAGCCCTTGGCACAAGGAACAACCAGTTGAATTTTGGGGCTGCTGTTCTTTGCCTCTTTGCAACATTTAGAATATCACTACTTTACCACTGTTCACCAGGTGTCATGTAATGTCTGTAATTTAAATACTGTATACCAGTTTAACATCGTGAACTGAAACATATAATTCATTGACAGAGGTTTGCAGTCTGTGAGTGCTTTTTAGTAATGGCTGTTTCTAGGTTGTTTGATGTAGGCACATAGGAACATATATGTGTATTTGTCTGTGCTGCAAAGGTATTATTTATCTCATAGTTTAATATTAAATTTATTTGGTAAACTTTTGATCGTCGTTTTATTTGACAGAGTTGTTCGTTTGGTTATCACGCTGGCGGTTGGGGAAAGCCTCCTGTAGACGAATCTGGTAAACCACTCTATGGTGATGTGTTTGGTCCAACTGTACAAGAATCACAGGTTATTACACATCTAACTGCTGCTCATGTTATGCTTTGAAATAGCTGTTAAAAACAGTTTCGTTAAACTTTTTAATTTATTGTAAAGCTGTTGTTATTTAGTATTGTTGTGTATAAATCTCACAGTGATTGGTTATACACTGATTATGTGTGTTTACAGTGAGAATGGATGCAGTATAGGGATGAAATTGTAGGGTTCTGACTTCTGACCACATCACAGTATTGTGGCACACATTTATACCATGTCATAGGTGTATCTGGTCATAAGCAACACTGTATTTGCTACCTCTCTTGTCTGTGGTGTGATGGATTTGTTGATGTTAGTATCGCCTGCCTCTCAACTAGAAGAAGTCTGGTCTAATAAGTAATAAGTTCTACTGTACCTTGACAGTGACTGAAAACTGATATTTGCTGATTCTGTATACTCTGTTCTATGTGTATTTTGTATAAAGTATTACTGGGATGTAGTAGTATCTGGCAAAGAAGTTAAAACCTCTGATATCCAGGATTTAGCTTTAAACCCAAGGTGCAGTCATTGCTAATGTTACCCAACTGCGCTACACACTAACATTATTACAGTGATTAAATAGGTTTGTTAATAAACACAGTATCAGGTGTCGACTGTCAAGAAATGTACATGTTAAAGGTTACAGTGAAGGCAATGGATCCTCAGATCACAAGATAAAACTTTTCGTGCATTAATTGATTTGTTGTAGGTGGCAGTAGTTGATGATGAGATTGACAAAAGCTACTGGGGTGAGCTGGAGTCTGAGTCGTCAGAAGAAGAGTCAGAAGAAGAAGAGGAAGAGGAACAAGATCTTGACTCTGGGCTCGTCACTCCTGGAGAAACGTCAGTTGCTTTATACATCGTGCTTGTCATATCATTATAAAATAAAATAAATTTATATTGATATTCTTCTTTGACATATGCATGACTTATTTCACAAGAGATATGGCATGGTGAGAGTTCAAAAGCTTATTAACTATAAAAAACAACAAAATATAATATGTTATAAATTAATTCTCTGATCTTTATGCACTTGTGTCAGTTAACTCTTAGTTTGGATGTACATCTATGTTAAAGTTTGACTTCGTTAATAATTTGTTGTATACAGTAGTTTACCAGCTGTTACTGTTATACGGTGTGTTGAAAGTGGTTTGGTCACTCCAAGTGGTGTGACGTCGGTACCAATTGGTGTGGAAACACCGGACATGATTGAGCTTCGCAAACGGAGAATAGAAGATGCGATGGAGCAGGGTGGAGACACACCGTCCGTTCCTTATGCTGTCTTGCCGGAGAAGAAGTCTGGTGTTGCAGGAGCCATGATGGGTTCAACTCACGTTTATGATATCGCAGCGGTATGATTTTGCTGCTTACATAGCTGAGATTCAGATTGGTTCTCTGGTACTGTATTTCGAATAGATAAAGCTGTCTGGTGGATAATAGGGAAGATTACTTGTGTTTTTGTGTGTCTTAACCATGACCACTTTGTTTGTCATGTGGTTAGTCTTTTGTTTATTATTTGATTGTCATTTTGCCCCGTGCGGGCTCCGGGAGCTGTGGTTTTTGTTAGAATAGGCCCGATCCGTTTCCTGGCTGGATGTCGTAAGAGGCCACTAAACCAGGGCTAGTTTGGTTTTGTTAGGTTTAGTTTTTGGGGTTTCTTGTGTATATCTTCGGGTTTCTTGTATTTATCTTGGTTGTTGTAGGTTTGTTTTGTCAGTATCGTAGCCAAGTGATTGGCTGGAAAGACTCGTCTCCGAAATGACCTATTATGTGTCGAGTGGGACGTTAAACTCTACTAACTGAAATGAACTGATTGTCATTTAATTGTCAGTTCCAGCTCAATCAATTGCCTGGAAAGACTTGTCTCCAGAATGACTTATCATGTATCGAATGAGATGTTAAACTCTAGTCACTTACCGTACTCGCTCAAAAGTAGAACAATTAACTATTAATTTGCAGTAAGCTTTTTGGCTGTATTCTAGAAAGTATCATTTGTTTTCGTGTACAAGGTATTCTTATTGTGATACTGATGTTAATTGCTTTTGGGTGGATGATTCATTAATTTTTATTAACAGTGTGCTGAGTGTTACATATGACTGGACGTTTTATGCTCAGGGTGGCAAAAAAGCTGGCGAACGGGTGACAATAGAAGGTATAGAGGTTGCTTTGAACCCTGAAGAGCTTGATCTGGACACAGCCGCAATGCAAGCCAAATATGAGCAGACCGTACGAGAACAACAGTCACAGTTAGAGAAAGAAGATCTCAGTGATATGGTCGCTGAACATGCCGCCAAGCAACAGAAGGTTGTAGCTGCTTTTTTGCCAGTGTGTAAAATAGAAATAATGCAGTAGTTTCCATAATAGTACCCTTTAATATGTTACTGTTTTCTGCAAAATCTCCATGACATCTCGAATAAAATGTTTGAAAAATTGACACAACTTGGATCTCTTATACATGGTCATAGCATTCACGTTAATGTATCTGAATAACGACTTGTACTGCGTTACACTGATGTTATTGGTATAATGACTTTACTTCATCAGCGTGATCTGTCTGAGGCAAGATGTACTGTACAGTGTGTTCAATAATGATTGCACCTCCCCCCCTCCACAGCCAAAACCAGCAAAACTTTCTATACTAGACTATTGTAGTATAGTAAAAGTTTTGCTAACATTTTACTGGTTTGGGATGTGGATGGGGGAGGGGTGCAATCATTCTTGAACACCTGGTATAGCTTCATGTACAGTGTTGATATAAATGATCAAAAGACATTCTTTGTGGATGTTATCAATTTGCCTTTTTCTGAGATGATAGCCACATGTCTACAGCAGAAGAGTAAACAATTGATCTTTATTACACTTTCATTTTTAGGTCGACCCCGAAGAGTCGACCTAATAACATGGGTCAGATGTCCGTACGTCCATCCGTCCGTACGTCCGTCCACAAAAAGTTTTTCCGATTCCGATGAAATTTGGTATGCAGGTAGAGGTCGATAAGTGATGCACGATGGTATGCCGTATGACCCTATCCAAGGTCAAGGTCACGAGACCTTTAAAGTTAGAAATTTTTCAATTTTCAAGATCTATCTCCTCCGCCATTTTTAATGTGAGCTGGCAAATGACCACTGATTCCGAAACTACAGAACAATATCTAACTTTTGTTCGGAGCAGATTTTTGATATCTGCCCTAGTTTTTGTGTCACGTGACTCCGAACTTGGAAAGGTCTCAGTTCAGTTTGCAAATGCTTTTGCAATTGCAATAACATTCGCCAGGTGGCGGCGGCGTTCGGAGTTGACCGCAGTCACCTACGGGATTAATTTTTCACCTTGTTTGGTATAGTGTATAGTGGAACATTTTTGTCATTGATATGTTGGTGCAACAGAAGCGGAAGAAGCAGCAGCAGCAGGAGGCGTCTGGCAAAGCAGCCAAGAAGTACAAAGAATTCAAGTTCTAGATGTGTACTGACTGTGAGTGTGACAGTGTCGGCAGTTATCGTGGCTTCCTGTGTACATGTTCAGAACTGATTGCTACAGCTAAATGCAGTCACAGATGGATGATTCGGGAGCACTACTGTCATGTAACATTGTTAGGAGAGATGACAATTTGCTGTATCATTTCACACATTCAGTATGCAAGCAGAGAATACAGCAGTTATAGCTTTTGAACCATAGTACTGTGATGAATGTTGCTAAATGGCACAGATGGTTAACATTCAACTTGTAAGTTATTGAAACATTCTTTGTATCAGTCCTGTCTGTTTCAATGTTACTGATGGAGTATGTCAGTTGACATATGTAAGCTACAAAATTTTGATAGATATGCTGGTTATAGGCTTAATGTATGTTTATGTGTAAGTCATTTATGAACTATATCACTTCCTCCAATATATAGTTGTTAGAATGCATAAAACAGTATAATGCATGCAGCATATTTTATAAACACATTTAATTGTCAACTGTGCTCAATGAAAAAATGGGTAACCAGCTTAATCTGCCACTGGGATTTATTGTATAAATTGAAACATGTGAGAAATTCATAAAGGTATAAAGGCAGTCCTAAAGAATTGTGGATGTGCACTACAAGAAACGTTATCACTTTGTCATAATGTGTCGCTGATAAATTGTATTAATGTTGCATATTATTACTCACACCGACGACAGTTGAGAGAGTAAGGCGTTCATCTGCGCCTGTGTGTGTGTTTGTTCGCACGATAGAACCAAAGGCTGAAACTATAATCACCAAACTTGCCACTGGGATAGTCCATGATGAGTCCTGGCTACCCATTTAATGTTAGATCAAAAGTTCAAGATCACAAAGTTAAAAAGTTAAGGTGATTAAGTGGCCGGCGTGAGTTTGCACTGTATCAAGTGGCCAGTGTCTAGTTTTATCATTGATTTTGTACAGTGGTGAGTACAACAGAAATTAAAGCCAGTAACCTGAAGTGTACGAGTAATTTTGAATTATTCCTAGTTACTGATTTTATTGTTATTAAAAGTACTTTATTGTATTGTTGTGCTTGTCTTAACAAGTCTAAAATTGTATTAAGAATTTTATTGGATCTAGGTAAGTCAAATACTTATGACTGTGACACTCAGAATTTTCTGAACCAGTCTAATCTATGCTTTTTCATTATAAGATTCATGTTTGATCAGTTGATGGGTTGAGGCCTATGCCACAGGTGTGCAGTCGCATTTGCCCATTACATAGGGTGTGATGGCTGGAATGGTTTGATAGTTGATTTTAAGTCTGGCTTCAATAACATCAGATTCTCGTACGTATCAGAATCAGAATGTACATGTTTAATGTGCAATCAAAAACTGACAAGAAGTCAGTTTAGTCTGCTGGACGAACCAAACATTTAATGGAAAAAAACTAAAAAAAGAAAGCCATTGAGCAGTCCGGTGTCTGTAAAGGCAGTCCGATGGAAGGGGTGGGGTCTATGTACCGGGTTGTTTACGACGATCTCTTCTACTGGTAATGTGAGCCACACGTCGGTACTCGGTATCGTGGTTGGACTTTGTCTTGGTTTGTACGTTTAGACAGGGATTAATTGCCCGGCAATGTGCCAGTCTCATAAGCACCAAGTTACTGACGTCCGTGGCTCCGTGCTGGAATTTTAATATTAGTTAGTATTAGAATCGTCCCAGATTTGCAATAACGGTTTACAATGCTCATCCGAAGCAATTATTAACTTTAATAGATATACTAACTGCCTCTGCATTTGTGTTGAATAGTACTAATACAGCTTTGATTACGGTAAGTACATTTTATATTTTACATAATTGATGATATCCTTTATTATTGCAGCTAGGGTTCCTCCAGTCACTGTTATGAATCCATCAGTCATAGATTTTTTTTGGATTTTTTAATGTTTTTTTATTATTTATGTTTTATTTCTAATTGAGGAAACTTGTATTGATGCTGTTATGATGATAACTGATGCAATAACTAGCTGTTTAAATCACACTTTGTTCTATTTGTCTGCTCTGACTTTCAAAATTTCTTAGTAAGCTTACAGAATTTTGTAGTCTTCGCCAATCGCCATATTCGTTTTAATTGTCGTTTAATTTGTAACGTTTACACGATAGTGAACGTTTAAACGCGATCTCCCTACTTCTTGCTACGTGTTTATTTTTTTCTGCAATTTAAATATTCTATATGTGTTGCGTGTTTGTTTGTTTGTAAATAAATATAGTGCAAAAAATTGGACAATGTTGTAGAAACAATTCACGATGCGCTGTCGGACATTTTTGTTCCTGTTTTCTATTTATTTAGTTGTCACTACGATCAATTGTCATTTTAATCCTTTTAAGGACAGCGATTATTTTGCCATAGATTGGGCTGGTCAGGAAAGTTCGAAGCCTGATGATGTACGTAATATTAGCATTTGATATAGGCAACTTTAGAGCACGATCACCACAGTAGATGTTTAAATCAGGCTTATTCAGTGAAACTGACAGATTACTAAACGGTTTTGCAGGGGCGTAACTTCGGTCTAAAAAGTGGGGGTACCAATTCAGAAGAAGAGGTCAAGACGAGAACGTCGGAGATAACGATTTTAGTGTAATTCTAATCTCCACAGATTGCCTCTGTTGACTGCAGATGACAGCAAATTCGTCGCCTTTGCAATGTCTCAAAATTGATGCTGAGTCTCGATACAGTGTAGCTACGTTATCATTGCTTGTTAAATACAATCTGGGCTGAGGCTAAATTAGATTACATAGTATACAGTGAGTGAAATAGTTGCAGTTGAAATAATTGCAGTGCAGTAATTATTTTTTACAAAGTCATCTTTCACAAGCGTCCATAAATTATGCCTATGCGGTCTTGCACTGTCCTACGTTACAGATTGTTACAACCTGTCACAACTCTTGATCACTAAGTCACCTTGCACTCCGCCAACAATAACGAACTGTTCATTTCATTTCCTGTAGTTGTCTCCATCTCAGCGAACGTGCTTTTTGGATTGCAGCTCCTCGAGTTTGGAACAGCTTGCCATCTGTCTGATGTTAAGTCTGCAGATTTATCATTCAAGCAACTATTAAAAACTTAGTGCTGTATAGTGCTGATTTCCAAACATTATGGTTATATTTAATACTAATATTGTTCTGAATTTTATATGTAAGCAGCTGGTTGACTTTTGCTGTAAGCTGCCATGTATTGATATGATATAATATGAAAGACAAATGCGCTGTGACGTGTTTACTTTGCTAGTTTTACTGAATATGCCTGATATGAACATCTGCATTCTGAATCGTGGTAGCTATAGTGCTGTGTGGTGCAAAAGTGAACATGCTCTCACTCTGGCATCTTTAAACTGTTGATTATATAGTTATAGTATAGTGATTTATATTAAGTGATTTATATTTGTAATTAATGAATTTTGTGCATTTTATTTATAAAATTGTTGTTGCTACCATTTAACTTATTATAAGAGGTCAGCTGAATAGTCTAGGATAGGAGATATTGAGGAAGAGAAATAGACTCAGTAATTCAGTATAGCAGCCATTCCACACTAACTGACACACTTGACATAACTTGAACTTGAACTTGAACATTGATGGGCTGAGAAGCAGAAGCCCATATCTTTCCATAATTCATTCAGTTTCGATTTGAATGTATTTACGGATGTAGCATCCACGACTGTTGACGGCAGTTGATTCCATGAGTCGATAACCCTCTGTTAGAAGAAGTGCTTCCTGATGTTCAGTCTGTTATGCTGCTTGTACACCTTGAAGTCATGTCCTCGTAGATCATGATCATTT
>Ga0209145_1000151_pt1 | contig 13166 bp, 9 predicted proteins | sample WorMetfiPIANOSA2_FD_187396 | JGI IMG/M metagenome (GOLD analysis project Ga0209145, IMG submission 187396) | Marine gutless worms symbiont microbial communities from Max Planck institute for Marine Microbiology, Germany - Olavius filocauda... | ecosystem: Host-associated > Annelida > Digestive... | reverse complement strand
TCCTATTCTATCCACTGTGATTAATTAGAGCTTTCTGCATATATGCTGTTTCTAGTTTCAGTTAAGACGTCCGCACATGTAGAGCAGAAATAAAATAAATGGTTGCTAAAACACTATTTATTTTATTTCTGCTCCACATGTGCGGACAGCATTATAATAACAGTTCTTTAGTTACTGTGCAAGTATTAAAAGTGTAAAGTTTATACAAGTTTGTGAACTACTTCATAACTGTCATTTTGTCAGTACATCTAATTGTTATTACTACATCTGTTCCTTTATTTGCAACTGCAGTATTATTAGTGCTTGGTGCTATCTTTGATTTGGATCACATTAATTTTTTTCTCGTTTAAAAAAATTCTAATCCAGTTTCTATTTCCATTTTCTGATCTGGCCAATTTCTAAATTTCTAATTTAATTTCAGTTAGTCTGATACATCACTCGTTGGTCATGCTGTATTATACTGTCATCAGTATTATGTGTCGTAGTTTGTCCTTCTGACTGTCTGTCATATTATACACAGTTGACTCCTTCAGTGCTTTGACACTGTTGGCTAGAAATGGGGTGCTGATACCATGTCTATAAAACACAAGACAACCAAACCACTGGGTTTTCCTGTAGTGCTTTGACACTATAGGTTGAGTGGCAGTAAGGACATCGGGCTCACAAAAATCCAGCGGTTGTTCCAGTAAGTCTCTCCTTTGTGAGAGCACCGGCTCACCTGGGTTATCCTGGATCAAAGGGCAATTTCATTCAGTTGTCATAAAATTTGTATATACATGTACTAATCAGTTGTTAGGTTGTCACTAGCGGCGTTGCTCATTTGTTGTTTTTAGTGTTTCAAGTCAAGTCCTGACAAATTTCCAGCCTTCTTTCGGCAGCTGATGGTGATGAGTTTGAAAGAAACGGGACTTTCGTTCAAAGAACAAACAATTCTTATCATCTTTCTCATCCATTGCTTCAACAGTCATGTAATTTTTGTGTGTTCCTGAGTTAATATGAGTTAATTATTTTTGGGAGAAATCGTTATTAGTATATTATTTTTTATCTGCAAGCGTCATCTGATGTTGCAATGATCAATCCTTAATTGGCACATTATCAGTGTCGTTGTCACATAGTCAGCTGGGAATGTAGCGTCACCTCCAAATTACCTTGAATGATTGCACATTTCCACACGCAATGGATTGTATATGGTCCACCCGCACGTGTTTCACAGGTGACCACGAGGCTGTTTCCAGTTGCTTTATGCTAGTCATCGAAGTGATACATACATCAGACTTCCTGATATGCAGTGTGTCAGGCAGCCTAGCTAGCCTGGCTATGTCACTCAAGATCACAGATGGCATGTTTATGTTATTTGCAGTCAATAGTAATAATCTTATAAATGTAAAGTAACACAGGTAACACAACGTTGTTACCCATGCTGAATCTGTCGGTCGGTGTGGGTATGACGTTCAGGGCTGTCTGTCTGTTTGTGTCTGTTTGTCTGTTTGTACATTGATGTACCAAATCCACACTGGACGTGCACCGCAGTACTTCTGTGCAGTCAGTTGCTGAATCCAGCCGTAGACCCAGTCTGAAGTCCACCGACACTGCTAACTACATCAAATGCCACACTTGTACCAAATTTGGTTAACATTCCTTCAGTCATGCTGGCCCAGCTGCATGGAATTCTCTACTTGACAATATTAAGCTCACCACTGACACTAACAGATTTAAAAGGCTTCTTAAATCACATCTATTCTAGCATTCTGACATTCTGTTAGCGCCCCTGGACAATTTTGTAAGCCACACTTTACAAATTTGTATTTGTATTTCTGTTTATTTGCAGCATAACTCTAAAATGAATGATCCCAAAGTGTTAAAACTTGGTGAAGGGAATGACCTTGGAACATGTCCAGACAAGCAGCTTGCTCGTTATTCACTGGGTTTGAAAAGACAAGACCTCAGGATATTGCTTGGCCTACTTACGGGCCACATTGCACTTAACAGACACCTTATTGTTATGAAGATTCGTGCAGACCCACTGTGTACTGCATGTGGAGAAGAGGAGGAAACCCCATATCACTTTTTGGGAAAATGTTGTGCCAAAATGATGGTTAGATATTCCATATTTGGAGCATACCTCATGAAGCTCGAAGAGTTACGTATGGTGAAACCAGTAACTCTTTTGTGGTTCGTAGGAACCTCAAAGAGGTTTTCATAACCTTTGGTTATATCAGGGATATGCATTGGGCCGCTCAGAATTGGCCTCTGCGCTGGGTGGCTTAGGCCGCCCGCCCCGATGGTAAAGGCAATGACCTTGGAACATGTAGAAGTTACATGGTTTTTGGATTCAAAGTCACAGTGCATTTTTCACAATAATGACTGCTATGCATATGTTAATGCAAATTTAACTAACAGCAATATGGCTTGGGTTTGAACTCTATTGAGTGCCTTTGGTTTACACTTTGGCAGTACATTGGGAATGTTTGTTTTATGCTGTTATTGTGTTTTGTTGTGTTTCTGTGTGAATATTTGTGTAGGGAGTTGACTTGATCAATGATCAGACAAAGAGACTTGTTTCACTAGGAATTTGGATCAACCTCCTTCCGGTTTGTGGATCTAGGTTGCATTACTTCGTAAGCTGTGCATGCTAATGCATCCATTCAGTGCACAGATTGCTTTTGGTAGATGTTGCGATATTGTGCAGCTGCTTGGACACTGTGTTTTAGTGTATTTGATTACTTTAAAGATGTCGTGGGGTTGTTGTAGTAGTTGTTGTTGGATGATGCGATGATGATGATGGTGTTGATCATGACGATGATATGTTGTTAGAGATACAAATTGTAGAAGAATGTGTTACTCAGTTGTTCTAGGACCTTGGTGGATATTTGATGCACATATACGTTTCTGTTCTCCCACTCTCTCTGTCTTGACCGTAGAGTAGAGTTTGGTTTAACGTCCCACCAAACACATTATATATATGATATATCACATTATATATATATTAGATATGTTAGTATCGGGGACTGTCTTGACCGTATTGAGCTGTGTTGAATAGATTCCATATGCATATGATGTTGCATGAGACAACTATCCAACTAATCTGGATGTTTAGTTTCTGTTGGGTTTAGTTAAGTTCTTGCTGTTTGTGCTTTGTTTTACATTTCGTGTTAGTGTCGCCAAAATTGTTGGCTAGAAAGATAATCTATCAAAAGACTTCTGATATGTTGAGTTAGGTGATAACTTCCCTCAGGCTCAGATTTCTATATACTAAGCAGTATAATTTGGCACTTGCTAAAGGTTGGTGATGTTCTGCAGCTGATAAGGTAACTGCAGGCCTGTGGAAAGTAATGGGTTTATGACTAGTCAGCCATGGGCTGACGCCACGGACCAGGATCAGCTCCGGACCCAACTCTTATATCAAGTATGGGAGTGCCTCTGTCATCTTTTTCTTTACAATGCTGTATACTGTGTTATGACAGAACCGTCGTGAGCAGGTGTTGTCAGACAGCAACGTGTACCGCAAGTACTGGAGAGCAATTACGAAAAATGACTTGAAGTTGGACGATGCTGCTCGGCAAAAGGTCGAACTGGAAAGAACTTTCTTGGCCCAACATATACAGAAATACTTCCACGTTCTTGATTCTATTCCAGAGAAAGGTACATTTTATAGGTGGCATACATTGACAAGGTAACAGCAGTGTTTAATAATAATAATAATACGACAATTTATAAGGCGCCGTAACACATCAGAGTCACTACCTTACAATGTCAAACGCCGACACGTGGGTTGCTAACAGTTACTACATATTGTAGGTATGTAGGACAAGGAAAACAGAAATGTAGAATGTGTTGATATTGAAAGAGGTCTGTGTTAGCATAATACAAATGAACATTCCGAATAAATCTTAAACATCTGCAGTATATATCTGTATATCGTCACAGTCTCTGTGCGATATTCTTCTTTTTCTTGCATAATTGGACAACCAGGCAATAGCAGCAGCATCTGCAGTGTGCAGCTGGGACAGACCTTCTTCATTGATATTAAGTATATATATCAATCTATTGCAGTATATTCAGTCACATTGCCATGTTGATACTACCAGTGCAGATTTTGTCAACGTGTGAAAACCGATATAACGTGTTAAGTTTGAAGGTTTTGTTGATGTTCCATAGGTGACGTCGGTGAAGACAGAGTACGTTACTGCGAACGCTTCGTGGAGCTGCTAATTGATCTCGAGTCTCAGTTATTGACGCGACGATTCTTCAACACCGTGCTAGATAACAGTCACGTTCTTGTCCGTTCTCGTCTCTCGGCACTTGCACGCAGACAGGAAGATGATGGCAGCGACGGCCGCAGTGGACGGTTGTTTCGGCAGCTGCTCGATGTTTTAGCCGTTTACACAATGTTTGAGATTAATGAAGAAACGGGAGAGGCACGGACTGACAGTGAGATGACGGCCATTCATTATGATCAGATCACTTCTCTGCAGGTCAGAATTGCTTTACACGAATGTTTAAACACATGGTTTTGCCTTGTTCTACTGTTATTTAGTATGGAACTGATTGTAGGGATTGAGCAAATAATGTAAAAATAGGACGTTTGCCAGTTACGGTTTCAGACTAACATGTATGTATTATGGTAGGCGCCCTTGTAGTGACTTTGTCATGTTACAGCGCCTTATAAATTGTCATATTATTATTTTTATTTTTATTATCACCCTGTAGCAAGAGTACGGTAATGTTTATAGAAACTCGTAGACTCGGTTGTGATTTTGTATTTAATGTTTATTGGCAGTTTGTCTTAGTGGTAATATGTTGGTCTCGAACAATGTAGTTGCTGTACATAGGGCCCGGTTAGTACTGGAATGGGTAACCATCTGCAGGTGGGTAAGGGTAAACCATCTCGGTATGTAATTAGCAGTCGGAGTCAGTTCCACCTGGCCATCGTTGCATTCGGTTTGCACAGTGAGTACCAGTGAAATGTGATGTATCAGCTCTGTGTCCATTGTGTCGCAGCATATAAACTGAGTCTGGCTGAGGGCTAAAGAAATGGAGATCAGTGCTGCCCTGTTGGTGGCTCGGGAAGGACATTACTTTCTCTTTTTGTGCTCTTTAATGAACTTTTTCTGCAGTCTGTAAAGTAGGTTGCTGTGATGTCATAAAGCGATTACAATGATAAAGATGTTAAGCCTTGTTGAGCTTTTAGCAGCAGTGGAACTTTGTACACAACTGTGATGTATGCTTATAGAAAGCCGTGTTCAAGCATTTTCCTGAACTGCAGAAGTTTGCATTGACAAATGTTGCAAGCATCGACACAAGAGACTCGTTGCTGAAGCACTTTAAGCCACTGACGTAAGATTGCATCTTAACGTCTGTTTACGTCTTGCGTACTTCAGTGACTTCATAGCTACAGTTGATAATAGTGGCTATTTTTAGTGTTGATTGTTTTCATATGCATGTTTTTCATTTACAGCATTAAATCTTTGTACCATACTTAATTTTTTAAGTGCCCATGAGATAACATTGGAGCAGAATTAATTGCTTAATCGTAAAAATTCAGTCAATTAAATTTTTAATTAGATTAATTTGTGATTAATTTTGGTTGCCATCTGTACTGTTAGAAAAACGCTTCTGTGTTTTTCTGTCATTTGACTGGCTATTAACTGTTGACTGTCAGTTTTGTAGTCATTGACGTCGAGTTAGCAGTGTATTGAATTGAAGACGTTTGCAATAGGACACATAATGCTGTGAGGCTGTAGACTGTCAGAAGCCCTGATGTATTCTAATGCTGTGTGTACAGCAATCGCAAGCTGCATGAGATTGCTGCGTACCTGAATCTCGTTACACCACCGACTGACGATGCTGACGATGTCTACGGTTCAGAGTTTCTCTTGGAACTCCTGGTAAATCACTGCTATTCTCATTGGACACAGAGCTAGTACATCACATTTCATTTCTAATTTTTATAAAACGTTTGCAAAGGGGAAACCATCAACAGTCACGTCGTTATTGATTTTATCAAATAAACTCATTTTTATAGCCAAGTTCGTCGTTTGTTATCTTTATTTTACTGTAGTTAAGTAGCCTTGATTTTACGTCTTTTAGTACTTGTTGTTTGCATCTAGTCATCTTTCTATAACACCTCGATGGCACGAAATGTCCTTTTATGTGTTGGTGTGCCGTTAAGAAACTACTCACTCACTTGGGAATGGGTAGATGTTGGTACACCGAACACTCAATTAGATTTTTAGGGGTGATCAATAGCAGTGATTTTATATACTTGGGATATAATTTTATATTATACGTATGCTTGATAAAAACTTACTAAGTTGTTATTGCGGACTATAACTTTTAGTTACGCCTAAATATTTTACGTACCATTGTACTTAGTTGCGCATGTCAACTTTTTATTAAACGAATATGATGATGATGATGATGATGATGGTGATTACCTGTCATCATCAATGACATTCACTTAATGTTTTCATTGTGCATGAGACTATCCGGTCCCAAAGATGACTTTGAAATGTTAAAACTAGTGAACTGTAAGGAATTATAATTTATCCATATATGTCTGACAGGGGATTTTTCTTTTTTTGATACAATAAAAATATAATTACCAGTATTGTCACCCTCAGTGGAGGTTTATACTCTTGAGTTCTTTCTAGTTTTATATAGCTGTTTAAGTTATTGCAGAGAATAAATGTTAGTTTCTGATACTTTTTGTGCTGAGATGGCTTATTTCTTGATGTACTGCAGCTGTTCTGTTTCAAGATGTTATTCTGTAGAAATTGAAAATTAATGTACTGTAGGTGTCTCGACATGAAAGACGCCCATCTCAGCTGGAGGCATTGAACGATTTGCCACTATATCCAACGGAAGAAATTATTTGGGATGAAAATGTCGTTCCCATGGAATATTTTGCTACTGAATGTAAGTGACTTTTGTCCACCTGGTAATATTTATATTTTAATGCAAAAATAACAATTTAATTTTTTCTTATTTCTCGTTTTACTGTCTTTATGTGTTGCACTGTTTTCAGCCTTTTGTGCAACTGTATCTTATTTTAAGTAACACTGTAATAGCATATTAAAACATATTGATACAGCATAGAAATTAATTGTTCAGTACGGTAAGTTGAATTGGGAAGTTAAGTATATTGATTATTATTAGTTCTGTATGTGTATTATGTGTTGATCCTGTTTGTGGTAGGCACTCTGGCTTTGCCAAAACTCAACTTGCAGTTCCTGACGGTTCATGATTACTTAATGAGAAACTTCCACCTCTTCCGCTTAGAATCTACGTGTAGGTTTTTCGCTAGTTTTGTTTATGAGTGTAAATTTAAATAGATGATAGATTGTGTTCAGTGAAATTTTTGTGAAATATGTCCTGAGAAGTGTAATCGTAATCGTCGGTTTATATAGCGCACAGTCACAGAGTCTGTAATGCCCTAAAGTGTCGAGTAGTTAATAGCGAGCGAAAAATAGGTTTTAAGGTAACGTTTAAGCGATGTGATAATCTGTCGTTGGGTGTTAATGATTAAGATTAAATGTTTTTGCAGTCATTTAGTACATGCCATTATTGTCCTGCTGGCTTCTTGGCTTAGTGGTAACGCGTTGGTCTTGAGCAATGTAGTTGCTCTACGCTGGGCCCGATTAGTACTGGGAAGGGTGACCATTCGCGGGTATACCATCTGTTTGCTGAACAGTTTTAAGAAGTTCATGATCTCTGATCATCACGTAATTCTGTCAGTTCTGTGTCTGTAAAATAGTAAAAAGTGTGCTGCATCATTTTTTAAAATTTCATTTTTATGAATTTTCTGGGCATTTATTCCATCAGAAAACACCAGTGCAGAGTTTTTTTTAGCTGAAGCTTGTTTTTCATTTGTTTCATTATCGCTGCAGCTACGGTTACTTCTGCAAAGCACGTTGTTTTGGCCTCGGTTTGTCTGTTGGCTGGTTTGTTTGTGATCAGGATTACTAAAAAGTTTTGTAGGAATTTTCACGAAATATTTGGTGGCCTTGTGTGTTTTCAGATAATAATAATAAAGACAACTGTATATTGTTGTAGATGAACTACGTCAGGATGTGGAGGATGCTGTTAGCAGGATGAAACCATGGTAATTGGATTCATTCTAGGAGTTATTAATGTTGCATTGTCTTCTATTTTTTATTTGTTTGTTTCATTTATTGTGAATTGGGTTATTTTAATGTATTAATTATTTTCTGGATTGGATTGATTTGATTACAGAAGCAAAATAGTACTAAAACCGCTGATGTTTTAACGAGACATTTGTTAACATTTGACAGGAGAGCAGAGGACGGCAGCTGCTACTTCGGCGGCTGGGCAAGAATGGCACATCCGCTTGTCGCATTCAGTGTCGTTGAAGTAATTCAATTGTGTTTTGTCGTATCAACTAACTCATTGTAGATGCTATACTCATTACTTTGATAATATTTTGTATTTTAATATATTGCAGCCAGAAACTGTTAACTGAAGGATTTATATTTGCTGTAAAGTATTTTTTGAATACTACTTAAATTCATTAATGTGAGATATCATGCAAGTCACGTTATCACACTCATAACCGTTGTAACGGACATTTTTCAGGATTAACTCGGTTTGTCGGTTGTCTCCAAGGAAACCTGCGGAGACTGCTGGAGCATTGTCTATTACTGCCAGTATGCTCTTCATTTTTCTCATCCAACGAACAGAAGGCAAAATTTAGCACGATCGTCAGTAGTAAATATTTCTGTGTCTCAAATTTTAAAAACATATTATGCAATGCCTTGACTGTGCTGATCCCAAGCGTTGCACTGACAGGTCGCCAAGCCACGCATCGGTGAAAATCATCCGGCACGAGTCAGTGCGGATGTCACGTTGAACCTGAACTTGAAGCCAGAAATCAAACGTGAATGGGAGAGTCAGTATTTTACGTACTGTTTGTACATGTAAATGTCTGCTATCATTTTTTCTGTTTTGTATTAACATTAAGACTAAGAGTAGGCAAGTTCAAGCATAACGTACACTGTGTAGGCATATGATGCCACTGCATCCAGAAACAGTTTTGCATTACTTTCATGATCTTGCTTGCCAGAAATTACAGCGATGTGTTTGAATTTGTTAAAGTTACGTAGGAAATATTGTTGGTTCATTGGTTTATATTCACCTGTTTGTGTTTCCAGATCTAAGGAAGCACGATGTAGCGTTTCTGTTGACGGTCCGGCCAGTAAATCGTATTGGTACACGCTACAACCCCAGCGAGCCGTTTGTGCCACAAGTTGGACTTGTATACGTGCGAGGTTGTGAAATTGAGGGAATGCTTGACGAGGCTGGAAAAGTCATTGAGGAAGGTTTGTTACTTTGTAGTTAGTTAGTTAGTTAGGAAGCACTTATTAGGCCCCAGTTCACAAATCACTCGCGCTGTGGCTACACAGACAGATGTGTCTTAAGAAGTCAAGAAAATGTTGTGTACGACAGTGATAGGTTGCGAATGGCCAAGCAACACCAAACATTCTGTCACCGAATGAAGTTGACGTTCGCAGTACATCCATACTGACATACAATTGACCATCGTCTGCATAGAAGTAGACTGTCGTATTACAATGTTAATGGTGCTGTTATCATGACAAAGTAGTTGTGAGTTCATCTGATGAATGTAGAACAGCGCCAAGTGGCTGTCAACCTCAGACCAAGTTTTGAACTATGAGTCTGCCAGTTGACTGCTGTCTTCCACATCCACCATTACAATTGGTTATTACTTAGCCCACAGCTGATACTTTTTACAGAGTATTTGGTCTATACAGTGTTGATAATTAGATTTTATAGTGACACTTTTGACTGCTAAATCAGTGTTAGCATTTATGTATTTCTGGAATATTGTTATTGTATTGTTGTTTTATAAAATGAAGTTTTGTGTTTAGTTTCATGTTAGAAGAATGAAATGTCAACGTTTTGTTGCAGGGCCGGAGCCGAAACCTGAGTTTAAGGGTGACACGCGGACATATCGCGTTCAGTTGGACTGCAACCAGTATCAGAAGGACATGATGGATATTGTGAAGGGTCATGAGGTTGGTTGTCACAATCTTGTGATTGACTGTAATTGAGAGACTGAAGTATGTATGCTATATATCCAGTTCTATACCAGTGACTAGCTGATCATCAGCATAGCAGAGTTTATCTGGCTGGTTTAGAATGCAGTTTGTATCGTGTAATGTGAATAGTTTGCTGTTCATGTAAATAGATAACAATCAGTACATCAGTATATCAGTAAAAAGGTCATGAACAAAGATAATGGTGAAAGATAATGTGACTGTAATATATGTGATTATGTTCACATTTGTACACTTCTTTCTACTGTAACTTTTATTATATTTGACAAGAATTTCAGCTACCAAACATGTATTGTTTGTAATTAGATTTGTTGTAATTTGACTTTTGTTCTCACGTTTCGTTGCATGCTTCATAAACTTTGAAATTATAATCGTAGTCCATAATATTTATGTTGACGTCATTATTGTTGTCCTTTAGTGTAAGTAAGTAAGTAAGTAAGTAAATGATTTTTATAGAGTTCGAATTGTATTAATCAGAGCACATTGAAATTAAGTAAGCAAGAGCATTTATAAGATGCTAATCTTACAGCTTAAACAGCCACAAAATGGATTCAGAATGCAGTTTGTATCGTGTAATGTGCCACAAAACGCCAGATTATGTCCCGTAGGCCAAGCAGAATAATGTTGTCTAAGTCTTCTCCAGAACTGTCCCGCTTTAGTTAAAAGAATTTGTGCACGTGTTGCTACTGAAATGTGCATGTTGCAGGATATCTACGAGACGTTCAACATCATTCTGCGTCGTAAGCCGAAGGAGAACAACTTCAAAGCTGTTCTTGAGACAATTCGCGATCTCATGAACACCGAGTGCGTGATTCCCGACTGGCTTCATAACATCATCCTTGGCTACGGAGATCCTGCAGCTGCACATTATACCAAGTACTGTGTAGTCACCATGTTGTGTATGTGTAACTCCTTGTGATGATTACTAATGGTCATTATTAACGGTTCTTCAAATTAATTCTAACAAATTCCTACACGTGTTTCATTGAAACATTTATTCTCAACATAGCTGATGCTCTGGCTTCCTTCAGTGCTTTGACACTGTTGGTTAGACGTGGGGTGCTGGTACCGTGTTTGTTAAACAAAAGACGACCAAACCACTGGGTTTTCTTGTAGTGCTTTGACAGTATAGGTTGAGTGACAGGAAGGATGTCTGGCTTATAAAAATCCAGTGGTTGTTCCAGTAAGTCTCTACTTTATGTATTGCTGATGCTCTGGTACATCAAATTCATCTAATTGTGGCTTGCTGAGTGGGTGGGGTGATTGATAACATGATTTTTATAAGTGCAATTTTTAAGGATACAAAGTGTCAGAATTTCACGTTGTATATGCAAAGAGAGTGTGGTACAAGGTTAATACCTATTTATTTTAATTGAATTAAATTAATTTTAATTTTAATAAAAAATTAAATTTAAATTTATTATAAATCATTTTTGAAGAAAACAATAAAAAATAAAAATAGTTATTCACATCTGTGGAGCCACAGTGTTACACTGGTTATGACATCGTATTGTTTGATTGTGCATGCTGGAAAGAATATTTTTTGGCTTTTCTTTTTTGTCGTAGCATGAGACAGTTTTTCCGACAGTGTGATGATTTGTTATTGGTTGTGGTAGGGTGGAGACTCAACTGACTGAGAGCCTTGACTGGAATGACACATTTCTGAACATTGATCACTTAAAGTCCAGTTTTCCGGGATACACCATCGACGTGAAGATGAGCAATCCAACGGTTGAGCCACGCCCGCCATTCAGGTGAATTAGTGCTAATAAATATTAACTGTTGTTGGTGGTATTGCATGTGTCATGGTGTTATGCATGTGGTATGGTAGTATTTACAGTCAAGAGGTCGATCAAGAGGAGCTAGCAGCCGAACCAGGTTTTAAGTCTAGAAGATGAAAAATGAAGGTAGTAACTGTGATGTTATGGAATGTTATGATGTCCTATTTATGTGTAAATGTCTTGAGATAACAGTGTTGAGATAAATGTGTTAACTACGGCGCCTCCGATTCGTTGTTATTACTGACTTTGTGTGCCTTACAAGTTAATATATTATTGTTGTTGTTATTATTATTATTATTATTATTATTATTATTATTATTACCGGTATTATTATTATTATTACATGGCTGTTGTTTGAACAGGTTGACGTTCTCAGACACCGATGATGACAAACAGATAACTGTCGAACCACACATTATTCCAAACCGTGGACCATATGTTTATAACCAGCCAAAGAGGTTCACTTTTGCATTTGTCAGACTGTTTATTGCCAGTTAGTTACTTGCTGTAAATCACAATGGTTCTGTGTTTTATCAGCTAGAAGTAAAAGTAAATACGATCCGATACTGAATTACATGCCTTATATAGTTAGACTATTCGTAAAATTCACTCTTCATTTTTGTGCTGTTAACAGCCGTGACTCCAAAGACAACATCTGAGCAGTGATGATGTGGTCTTGAGGATAAGAGGGAAGATTATCAGAACTGTTCTATGCTGTATTGTTTACCACAATTCTGTATGATGTGTTGAGTCATGGTACGACTTCTGTCTCTGCTCATTTGTACAAGTTAGCGGCCTTAACTTACGAGTGGCCGTGTACAGTTTCTGATGTTTGATTGATTGTTCTTGTGACAGGAATCAAGTGGCATTCACGCCAACACAAGTTGAAGCCATTCGAGCTGGTCTACACTACGGCTTGACAATGGTGTGTGTGAGTTGCTGATATGACTGAACAGAGTTATAAAAAGTGTGCCATACTCCTAAAGCAGCTTAGGCAGGGTGCGGCCAATGTGACAGCAGACCTACAGTTACTTTCTTGGCCACAGAGCATCATTGACAATTTATACTGCTTGGTGACAGTTTTGTATGTGAACAAGTTGGATTATTTGTCCAGAGTCCTTATGCACTAGTGAGATGGCTGGAGTGGAACCCGTGACTTTTGATAGCAAGTCCAACGTCTGATCATAACACATTCATTCATTCATTCATTAAAACTGTATTAAAATAGCAGACAAAACGCTGCTAAGTAATAGTCAGCACAGCAAGAAAGAAAATAAAACCGAGTAAA
>Ga0209145_1000149_pt1 | contig 13204 bp, 5 predicted proteins | sample WorMetfiPIANOSA2_FD_187396 | JGI IMG/M metagenome (GOLD analysis project Ga0209145, IMG submission 187396) | Marine gutless worms symbiont microbial communities from Max Planck institute for Marine Microbiology, Germany - Olavius filocauda... | ecosystem: Host-associated > Annelida > Digestive... | reverse complement strand
GGCTGAGATATCCGGTACCTGGTACCGTTTTGGCCGGAACCGGATTCGAAAAAATGGCCGGATATCCGGCCAACCGGAACCGGATATCCGGTACATCCCTACACTGAACACTGATAAAACCCAGTTCACCTGCCTCAGCACATGGTATCAGCTTACAAAAGTTGACACCTTGCTGTTTTCGGTGTCAACGTCAACAGTTCAGCCATCAATATCCTTTTGTGTTGTCACCTGCCTTGGCATCATCATTGATCAAGAACTGACGTTCTCTGACCACATCAGATGCCTTGCTGGTTGCTGTCTTTACTGGCTGAGGCAGCTTCGCTCAGTCAGACGTACTCTGACAACTGACACAACCACAGCTCTGGTGAATGATTGATTAGTGATCAGTCGGATTGACTGCTGTAATTCAGTACTGACTGGTGTACACGACGTCCAGTTGTGGCAACTCATGGAGTCCTCAGTGCCACGTCAAGACTGATTGTCCACAAGAAGAAGTACGACAGCATACTATGTGACATCCGGCACTGGTTGCCAATTTGACAAGCCATCCATCTCATACAGTGCGAAGCACGATCGCTTTACCCCGCCCTAATCTACAGTGTGTGGCTGCTTGGCTTAGTGGTAACGCATTGGTCTTGATCAACGTAGTTGCTCTACGCCGGGCCCGGTTAGTACTGGGATGTGTGGCTGTTCACTGGTATGCCATCTTGGTATATAACCAAAGCCACTCAGGCCTACTCAGCCTGGCCATGCCTCCGTGTGTAGGCACAATGAGTACTGGTGGTGGTCTAGGTCACAGCTAGGGAAGAAACGGCGAGTTCTGCATAACATTGGCCCTGTATCAGGACTGATGGCATACTGGCATAGTTGGAAAGGCGCTGGTCGCTATGGGGCTGGCCATCCGGCTGACGTGTCGTATGCTAGCTTAATTGGGTTTACCCTCGCCGGCTAAAAGGCCTACGAATGGGGATGAGCTCCCGTGCAACGATCCTGGTCCAAGTGCACATTCTTCTTGTAATCTACAGTGAAGCTCCTAGTCTATAATATGTTCCATTTCATTCTTAATTCATTTTTGTTAATTTCTGTGTAGTGAACTAAGCTGAAGTTCATTAACACAGTCGTACGTTGTCTTATATTTCATATTCTGTTATACAAGTGTAAAGACATCACAAATATATGTTAGGAAGCAAAAATATCAAATGAGCAGTTTGGACGAGTTATGATTTTTACCAAGGGACATATTTCTAATGCCCGTACGAGACATTATGGGATGTTTATTTTGTCATACAAATTAAAAAATAAAAATACATCAAAGTAAAAGTTTATCGGAACTTATGCAACTGAAATTAAGCTGTAATGGATGTTGTTTACTTTCTTTGGACGTAAAGTGGGTATGACGTCATAACAATGGTTTTGCTGTACAATGAATATGTAGAAATGCAAAGCTTAGAATAGATAAACAATTTTACATACTATTTTGCATTTTTTGGTAAAAAAAAGAAGTTGGCATGTTTGTCTGTATATTTTTCAAAACATTTGCAAAAGTGACTGGTGAAGGATTTCTGTACCGGACGAGTCTCGTGAATTGTAAACTACTGACCATGGCTCAGATCGTGTAGGTTGAGGTCATTGAACTGTGATACATGTGACAGATATGTAGACATGGTCAGTACAGGAGAGTCAGTTCAGCAGAACAGCATGTGACCGTATCTCGATAATCGACCATCGTTGTTTGTTATATGACAGTATATCATATCATATGTCATCATATGGAGTTGTATGTTAAAAATGAAAAATGTCTGTACCAGGTAGTGACACTGAACGAGGCAAAAGCGTTGCTCAAAGTGGACGATGATCTCATTATAGCAGTGTATGACTACTGGCTGAACAAGCGACTGCGATTGGTTCGTTGTCTTTCATTCGCTTACTCCTCTTTGCATAGACATGTTTTTTAACTTTCCTGGCCATCACAGTGTCACAGTGATCACACTAACGTTTGCTTTTTTGATGTGCAGCAACATGCGCTGATACCTCAGGTTCGGACGGAAAAACGAGATGGCTCGACAACAAATAATCCGTATGTGGCGTTTCGACGACGCACAGAGAAGATGCAGACACGGAAGGTTTGCAACATGTTATTGAAGCTTTATCTGTCTGCTGATTGCCAGCCAAAATCTGCTCATTTACTGTCTGCATGCGATTAAATAGAAGGCTGATTTGCCTATGCTTGCTAAGAACTTAGTACTGGTTATTGCTGTCGTCAGTAGTTTGATAGAAGGTCATAGTTTTAAATAATCATGGGAGAGTCAATATAGTTACTTGCTGTGGTCAGTTCTGTGTCCCTCGATCAGTATTGGCAGTGGCCATGCACATTGCACTGAGGTGGACGAAGGAGTGATTTGTGCATTATGTGATTACACTGCAGTGCAGGCTTAGATTTTTCTGCTATTTCTGAAAAGTTTTTTTGGCTGTAATGTTCATCAGCCATTTGTGTGATGACCTGATACAGTGAAATACTGCAATTGAAGTTCTTCATAACTATATCTTAGCTTGTCTGACAAGGCTTCTATATATAGTTAGGCCCACAAAATTTGGAGCATAAATTTTATAAATTCTGAACAAGGCTTTTGCTGATTCTGCGTGCAGTTTTTTTTCCAATTCTGTGCACTGTTTTGACATTTAACTGTGCCACAGTATGGCTTGTATACTTTCAAAATGGGCACAAATTCGCATATTTACTCACCCCAGCGACAATTGTGGGTCGTGGGAGTAAAGTGTCATCTGTGTCTGTCTGTTTGTGCGTGTTTGTCCGCACGATAAAACCAAAACGGCTGAAACTACATATCAAACTTGCCACAGGGTCTTGTCAAACTTGTCAAGGGTGACAGTGTCACAAAGTGCAGAAACATATTGAAGGTGATCGAGTGCCAAGGCTCTATTTTTAGTTATGTTGAATAATTTGTTCATTACTATATCAGTTGTTTGATTTAAAAATAAAATACAGCTGATTGCTTATGTTAGATATTAAACAGTGTACTGTACTTGAAAGCTGTTTTTGAAATTCTGACAAGTTATCTTATATGCATACAAGAGTATAGACTATAACAGTTGAAGATGTTGATGGATGAAAATTTTTCATTATCATCATGTCACACAACAGGAAACAGTGATTGTCACAGTAGGCGGAAATTGCATAATGGTGCAAATTACACACAAGGCGAATAGTAAAAATATAAAATTTACAAATTCTGCGCGAATTTGACCAAGTTTGCAGATTCTGTGTGCCGTGCGGCATACTGGTTTCTGCGCAAAATAGTGCAGCACACAAGATCACATAATTCCGCGGGCCCCAACATATAGTATACTGTATATTATAAAAGTGTTATATCTGTCTGGTGACTGTGTTGGCTAATGCTGACATGAGATATTGTGGAATTTTGCAGAATCGAAAGAACGATGAAGTGTCATATGAGAAAATGTTGAAGTTGAAGAAGGACCTTAACAAGGCTTTGTAAGTTGTCAACATTTTTATCAGTGTGTCTCTAAAACACATTACAATTGCAACTGAAAAAGACAGCAGTGATGTAGAAATTGAGTGCACTTGTACGTAGCCTAATAAATCCGTAGCTGTATAACAACGTGCTGTTGTTATTTCTTATTCTTGTTTTCCTCTTTATTGCTGAAGGTCGACTACCATAAAACCGCGGTGCTGACCGGTATATAGATTAGCCAGTGGAAACTGAGATCTCTTCTGGCTGCAGTGCAGATAACTGCTGATGCCAGGCTACTGTTCACCATACACTTGGTTCTTGCACCCTTGCAGGTAGCCTATAGACACCTGCTGCAGGTCAGTGTCTGGGCTGAAGGCTTATAGCGACCTTCACTTGCTTGTCGTGGTCTCGTTATTGGGCCTTTGAGGACTATAGGAGTGTGGTTGCTATGCACTCCATCCTCTCCCCGTTGAAACCACCAGTCTGGGATTGCTTATTCATCAGACTTAAGCCTGCTTATGTCGCAGCTAACTGTCACTAACAGCTGTTTGCTATCCGCCACCTGCAACCCACTATGTAGCTGTTGACGGGATGTTAAATTTCTTTATTTTTAAAATTTCAGCTTTTTTTTCCTTAATTTAAATTAAATTTGAACTTTATTCGCTTGAAATAACTAAATGCTAGACAGCAAGCCAGTGCAGACACTGGTGAATAAGTGGTCACCGGCAGCGATCAAAAGAGTGGTTCGCACTGTCCCATGCATGCTGGTTGTTGTGCACAGTGGTGGCTTTAGTCTTGGCTGTCGACGTTCAGTTAACTGAACTTCAGTTATAAATTTGAATATTGCCATATCCTATGTTTTAATTTACATTTATCCAGAAGCTTTATCACAGGCTGGTGACATGTTGGTCAGCCACATAATTAACTGCTGAGCAGCAGTAAAGGTTCTTAACATCATAGAGGCTAATAAGACAATGTTGATCTCTGATTCTTTGACCCTTGGCAGTAGTTGCAGTTATTGAAGACCTACTAGGGGCTTCGCCTGTGTTATCAATACTCGGCACTTCGTGCCTCTGCCCCCGATCGCGGTGTTATCAGCGTCAGCATCACGTCATTCCATTGTCTGACATCATTGCATTGTCTGAGCCAGCAAGTCAGGGAAGGCATCGAACTAAAAATGCTTCAGTACTCCTGCTCCAGGAAAAGTTCTATTGTACACATGTAGGCATGTCAGAGCACGCGAACGGTGCATACGTGACGTTAACTTAAAAGTGTCATTTCTGTACTCGTATCATTGTACTACTGTTTTTCTGTGGTGTGAATGATGTTATTGACTGTTTGTATGTTTAACTTGTGATGTGTATTTGCAGAATAATTCTCGAACTGTTGAAACGACGAGAGAAAAGTAAGAAGGAATTATTAAAGCTAACAGTGGAAGTTGCCGAAAAACGGTAAAAACAGTTGCATGAATTGCAAGTACTAAGTACGTGGCAGTTTCTGTTGCTTGTTGTAATCTACATTTAGTGAATTTTAAAATAAGTTTTTTCAAAATGTTAGGACCCCATATTCATTGTCCACAGTTCTCAGTTAGTCTGTTTCTTGGCACAGCTGACGCTCTGGTTCATCAAATTGCACCAAGTGGGTGGTAGGTGGACGACTTTCTGTGAATGCAGTTTCTCAGGATCTAAAGAAGGACTTCATTTCTAACTTTCCATGCACATCTTTTTTCTCAGCTTTTGGTATTTTTCTGAAAAATACGAAAAATTGTTTTAAAAAAATTAAAAATACGCTTAATTCAATTTTTAATAGTTGCAAATTCTCATGTGCTGCAAGCTTACAACCCAGCAGCTGTCCTTACGACCCCACTTATGACTAGTCACCTTATGGTATTTGTTAATAAAAATGGGCAGCGCCTGTCACTGTCCTACATTTGCCAGATGAACCGGGTGAACTCTCGCAGTGACTTGTGATGATGACAGCACCGTAAACATTGTCCCAGTATTATTATTATTATTATTATTTTTTTAAATTTATTATTATTATTGTTATTACGGTATTAAATTCTTGTAAAGAAAAGCAAGATATATTTGTCATAGCTACTGTTTGTGATAGTTCATATCATAGTTGCCTAGGTGTGTAAGCATGATACAGTTAATCTGCACAGCCTCGTGTTCATCCATGTCATGATTACTGATTACTATTACCTTCTTAACCATAGCCTACTGTAGCAACCCTAAATGGACGAATGGTGGAGTTGGGCTGGGCAGTGGTGTACATGGTACTGTGTACTGGTCAGTTACGTAATACTATCAACCCCATTCAGGCATTTACTATCTCTATCTACTTGTAGCTGAATGTAGACTTTGGACTGCTGTACTAGTAGCACTCTTGTGCCCATTTTGTGCAGACTAGAAATATGTTTGATGTTTTGTTTAATGTGTTTATCGTGTGTTATGTACGATGAGCACTGAAATATAATAAATACATACATATTACGTAGCGATGTGTCATTTGAGATGCTTGTATTGCATTTGTTTGTTACAGTTACCAGATGCAAGACTGGGATGGCAAACTTCTAGCTGAAGCGAATGCCAAAAAGCATACGTTGCCCAGTTTCTTTCCGATTACGTGCCGTTATCCAATTCCGCGTGACTGGGATAGTGTCTCCAAGGTGTGCATGTTGATCTGATTGCCGCAACTGTTTTAGCTGTTATAGTATATGTTACTTTTATTAGGTCGACTCCGAAGAGTCGACCTAATAACATGGGTCAGATGTCCATATGTCTGGCTGTCCGTACGTCCGTCCGTCCACAAAAAAAGTAGAGGTCGATGTGTGATGCACGACGGTATGCCGTATGACCCAATCCAAGGTCAAGGTCACGAGACCTTTAAAGTTAGAAATTCTTCAATTTTCAAAATCTCTCTCCTCTGGCATTTTTAATGTGAGCTGGCAAGTGACCACTGATTCTGAAACTGCAATAACATTCGCCAGGTGGCGGCGGCGTTCGGAGGCGACCGCAGTCACGTACGGAACTAATTTTATTAGAGCTCGCTGTCTTACTGAGAAGCATCTTTTCCAAAATTAATATTACTTAATGGAGTACTTACTGTTTGTAATTGCCACATGTGGGCTCCGGGATCAGTGGTTTTTTGTTAGAATAGACTATCCATTTCATGGCGAGATGTCACAGAAGGTGATTAAACCAGGGTTAGTTTGGTTTTGTTAGGTTTAGTTTTTGGGGTTTCTTGTGTTTATCTTGGATATTGTAGCTTTGCTTTATCATTACCACAGCTAAGTGATTGGCTGGAAATAACTGTCTCCAGAATGACCTGTTGTGTCGAATGGGACGTTAAAATGTACGTAACTCACTCATTCACTGTTTGTAATTGTTTGCATAATGTTGCTGTACTAAAGGAACCGGGATTGCTACCGGCACGGAAGAAACGCGAGTATAAAAAGCGGAAACACAAACAGGCAACGACAATCGTGCAGCCTACCGCTACTACAATTCCGCCTGTCCGACTACAGAGTTACATCGACGTGGGAACGGTACTGCATTGTGGAAGACAGCCAAGTTCTGATGAAGAGCTGTCGGTAAGCTTGATGTTGATGAGTAGGTTTGGTGTGTGCTGCTGCCATTGTCATTGATTCGCCTTTATATGACATGTGACTTATGATTGTTTTGTAACAGTTTTTGTGTATTATTTGGTAGTTGTTTGTCAGTACCAGTGCAATCGATTGCCTGGAAAGACTTGTCCCAAAAATGACCTGTTATGTGTCGAGTGGGACGTTAAACTATACTCACTCACTCATTGTTCTGTCGTATTTGTCTATGGTCAGTTGCTTTGTCGTGCACGCAACCTTTTTCGTGTGAGTTGGTCGGTTGCTGTCTTGATTTTTGTTCTCTGTTTATTCCTAACCCTGTTTCACTCGGCACAAGTTAAAACAAATTAAAACTTTTCATATCATTCGTGACACTGTCCTACCTTGACATCCATCTGTCTAGTTGCAGTAACTTCCATCATTGTACAGTCAGCATCATTTTTACATTACACATATCTAGAGAGTTTGCATGTGCATTGTCGTCACAGTGTGTGTTATAATATTAGTAATTCATTTATTGTGTAATAATATCTGTAAATTTTGGTATTTCTTTGACATTTACTGTATTTTAATTTCCTTGTTACAGATATGTAGATTAATATGCATTTTAGAAATAATAAAATTAAATTTAGATATTTATGCTATGTTTCCATAAATTCTAGCTCAGTTTCTAGTCACAGTATGATTGGATTAATTATGACAAGGAGTTCATTATTTTATAGAAATGAAACTTATTTCCAGTTTTCTTGGATTGTTCTGAAATAGAGTTCATTTTAAAATGATTTAGCTTGTGTAACTGGTGGTCAGTAAGAAAGGACTTGAATTTTGTAACTTTCAGCCTAGTCTGGTCAACTTATAAAGTGCAGTAATGTACAATAACCTCAAACGCACTATGTATGCTAATAGGATGAGAAAAGGAATGCTTAATGATGTTGGAAGGAAGAAGTCTGCACTTTAGACAACCCAGTGGCAGTTGGTACATGCTTGTAAATTGAATCAACACAGTTAACCCTTGCACTTGGTGGTACTTATTACTTACTGCTTATTTACCAGTAATGCTGTTAATATACCATTCTGTTGGGAGGTAGAGCTATGTGTTTGTGCTGTTGATCTAGGGAGCATCCCAGTCAGATCACGAGGCTGAAAGTGATCCTGATGGTGTTTACGCTTTCCGTCGTAAAGCTGGCTGTTGCTATCATTCGGTACGGAGCACATTAATGGGTTAAAAAAACCGTTAAACAGTCAGTGTGATTTTCTCATTTTAATGAAGAACAGTTGCCTCTTGCAATGTAATTATGTAGAAGCATGTAGACATTGTCTTTGCTATCTTTAACTTGTGAAGGTCGTAACTGTACAGTGGGCTCTGTAGCCTAGCAAACACCTTATGTTACTTTGATATGGACCAACACAGACCAGAAGGACGTTGTATGACGGTCATATGATATAGACTCGGGTTGCATCATGAACAACGGAATTGTTGATAATAATTCAAGATGCAGTGTTTAGTCAGGTGTCGTTGTGGTGGTTGAGGTTTAAGGAGACAAAACTTGGATCATATCCACTTTAATGTAGACACACTGTTGAAATTTGTGTAGCCAACAACCCTAACTAAGTACGAACTGAAATAATAGTAAAAAGTGTCATCTACACATCTTGTAAAAAATATTTGATAATTCAAACAATAAGTCCATTGAGGAGATAACTGAAATAAAGTGATGAATAGAAAACATTTCTAATGACACTAAAATTTTTGTCACAGTTGCTGTTTTTTGCATTAATGGGTTTGTAGAGTTAACTTTACAGCCATATATAAGCATTAAATGTTGTAGTTATACACAGTTTTGTACAATGCAGTGTTTAAGACACTCTAAGCATTACAGGATAGGCAATTACGTAATATATGACAAGAAATTGGTTTATTTGTTTTCTGTAAGGAAACCCATATTGCCACTGTTACAATAATAGTTCCAATGTTTGTCATTTGTTTCATTTCAGCCACGACGACCAGACGAAGGCAACTGGCCATGGTCCGGTGTTCAGGTTGCAGACAATTCTCAGTATCGTTACAGCTTATCGGCTGTGCCGAGTTTTCAGGCAGTTACGTCAACGCAGTCACACTTGCGAAAACGTCCGGAACGCTGTGTTGGTTTTGTTAGACGACGTATTGGCCGTGGCGGCAGGTGTGTGGGATGAATGATGATTAATTTGTCAACCTTTAGGTCACTTAATGATGTAAATATTTAGTAACTTAGTAGACACACCAGTTGTTCTATAATCAAGCAGTTGAGTTAAACAGTCTATGTGATTTACTTTCTTTAACGAAGAATAGTTTCCTCATGCAGTGTGATGATGGAGAAGCATATTGAGTTTGTGTTAGCTATTGTCCCAAGTTCGTTAACAAGTAAAAGTGATAAGTGTTCAGTGCGCTCTGTAGCTTAGCAAATACCTTACATTGGTTTGACGTTGACTGACTGAAAACTAATATAAATTTTGTAAATCAGTTGTATGTCTGTTGTGATTTTGCCAGGATCGTGTTCGACCGCTGCTACACTGAGTGGGACGAAGGTCTGACGGTGATGAATGTTGACTGTGCTACGATGACGCCTGACAGCACGTCGGAGTATGTGAGACACATACGACACAACAGCATGTGAGTGCATCACACATTCTTGCAAGTGTTAATAACGTTTAGTGTCTACCTGTAGTGGTTACCTCTCTGTCATGTAGCAAATGTTTTCATTTTGTTGGTTGGTTGGTTTGTTTGTCTCTGTTTCTCAACATAGCTGAGGCTCTGATGCATCAGTTTGGGCTAAGTGGTGGATGAGTCGCTGAGTCACTTTTTATCACTTTTTGAGTCACTTTTTATCAACACAATTTCTCAGGATCTACAATAGGCCTGTATTTCCAGCTTTGCATGCAACGAGAGTATATGGTGTGAGGTCGATTCACATCTAATAGTTTTTCTTACTTTTCATTATTTTTCTGAAAACTACAAAAATTCATGCAGGAATAGTATGTCTTTGCCCATTTGCAGTTTATAAAATAGCGCTACTTCGCTATTTTTTGTGGTATTTTATGTATAGTAGATAAAAGTAATCAATATAACCATTCCAGCTTTAATGTGTCAATTTTTGGTATTGTTCACAATAATATGCAAAACTCAATTTTTGCTTACAAGCTGGCAGTTGTACTGATGATGAATAGTCACCTTACTTGTTTAGCAGTGCTGGGGAAGAAGCCCCCATCCTCAACGTGGCCTCATCTGAACAGTGATGTTAGTCTGGAGGAAGGGGAATATTAGCAGAACTGTTTCTGTGCTGTAGTATTGTGTAGCATTTCAGCTATGCACATTGCACAATCATAATGAGCAGTTCTTTCAGGTTGGTCTGCTGGATCAGACTTTGATCTCATTGATCTCAGTCCTCAGTCTTCGGACTTTATGGTGCTATGTAAGTGTTTTTAAATTTTTTTACTTACTTCACTTTACCTTGTAGAGGGCTTGGCTTGGTGGGATTGGCCCTTTGCCTGGTGGACTGACTAACTATTGTCCTTCAGTGCTTGACACTGTTGGTTGGGTCATCTAACCCGTAAAAATCGTCTCCAATGTGACCTATAATGTGTTTGGTGTGATGTTAAACCCTACACTACCTACAGCTGGGGAAGAAAGTAGCATTTAAGGCTTGTCTTCTACTTGGACTCGGAAGCTCTTGTACTCCTAGAATGCTGTTGTGGTCTAGGAGTTATTGTTTGTAGTTCTCAGCAACATCCGCGGTAGAAACTGTAAAAAGGTCGAGACAGGATACAGCTCTGCGATGGTTCAGAGGCTGAAGTCTGCCTATGTATGTATGTAGTGTACTATTGGCTGATGAACCTTGCAGTAGACGAAGCTGGATGTCTGTCAGTGTTTGACGAGTGCATGTTAATACAGTGCAATCATGTTGTAGGTTTAGAGATTGTCGAGTGACAAATTGGTCTGTTTAATTGTAGCCCATTTTATCGACGGAAATCAAATGAAGGTGCTAACCCGCCAACCGAAGTGTTGCCGCAGTCGACAGAAATGTCAGAAAAATGCTCACGTACGATTGTTGATGGACTGACACCAGTGGACAAGCATCGTAGGTGGTCGAACGTCGATTGTTCATCATCAGTCACTGTTGACTCAGTAAATGAAGTGATTCCGACTGTTGACGGCATCATGTATGGACAACTTTCATTATCATCATCTCAGCAGACTGTAGCTACAAACGGCAACTCATCTGCTTCGTCTGCGGCTGCCACTACAGTGCCGAATAACGGTTTGCTGCAGTATTTTAGTAAATACCAGAACATGAACAGCTACTGTACAGTTAATGTTTGTTATGTCTACTGATAGGTGGCAATATGCAGTATGCACTGGTTTAGTTGGCTTAATGAAGCAGTGAAACTGATGATGCAGGCCAATGGAAAGCAAATGGGCCGATATGCTGGTATGAAACTGATAGTCTACTCACTCAGTCACTCTGTTGGAAGTCCGTCGATAACGACGATCCTGTTCTTCCAATGTAAGCCGAACTCAGGTGCACAACGTAGGTTGTTGCTGGCGACGAAGGCACGAACGTAGAGGAAACGGGGAAATCCTGCACGAGGAAGGATTAAGGCAAAAGGAGGATGTACACTCCTCAGTCCCTCAGTCCACCAAACTTCACTCTTAGAGGCTGTTTTGGTGGCAAGGATAACACCAGTATGACCGGAGGTCCGAAGAGAGTTGCAGCGTGCTGCCAGAAATCCAAAAAATGGCTGGAAACTGCCTTACGCTCACACGCAGAGCGGGTTTGAATTTGTAGAATCCCTCTTAGCTGAGTTTCCATCCAGGGGAAATATAACTATTGCATACTAGTTGTAGGTTACAACTGGTCTGCTGCGTGAGAAGGCTGTTGCTCTTGTTTAAGTCTACATTGCACTGTACACATAGTTTAATGTTAACATATGATGGTTTTGCTGAAAGTTGTGTATAGTGCAGTGGTATTAACTTTTGTGAAATGAAGATTTTGTGATATAATGTCATTTGAGATTTCTTCTAGGCAACCTATGTTGTGGATTGTTACTCCCAATTAATGTGGTAAGACCGTTACACATAAATGCTGTTATTAATGGAAATTGTGGATTTATAAATTATGCATCTTGTGTGTGCTGTTGTAGTATATGTCGCTGATTCGACGTCGATATCTCCGAGCAACAATTGCACCGCTGCACTACTTGCCAGCCGTGGATTGTTGCATACGTCGGCAGCACCTGTTGATTCGTCGTCGTCGTCGTCATCGCACACTGTGACTGTAGTGACTAGTAGATATTCGTTGACTGAGTCAGTTGGACACTGTGTTGAGAGACCGATGACCGTGGACAGTGTACGGATTGTTGGCAACTGCATTGCGCCGACTTCTTCGTCGCTGTCGAATCATTCCTCAGCGCTGCGTGGACTTGGCCCTGCATGTGCTTCTACGGCAGTGTCATTTAGTTCAGCACCGCTGTTGAAGTCTGCTGGTTCTGCCATTCATCGAATGGAAAATGTACCGAGGTTAATAACGTCTTATTCTCTTACTAACACTGTAGTAATAAAGCCCAGTTTCCACTACCCGAGTTCACGGGCCAAGTTGACGGCCCGTGAACTCTGGTGCATTTTTTGACACCGGAGTTGACGTGTGTCAAAAAATGCACCCCAGTTGACGGCCCGTGAACTCGGAAGTGGAAACCGGGCTTAAGTGTAATACTAGCAATAAGTGGTAATGGTGAAGGATCGCTAGCTAGCGTTATCTAGTTTGGCTGCTGTATAGAGTCACGTGGGTTGATGCCCTTCATTCAGTGACTGAACTGGCTGACTTTCATAATAAGTAAATAATAGAATATATACATGGTGCCTTAAAATGAGGAAGTCCCTACACACTGTAGTCTCGGTCAAACAAATGTGCTTTTAACAACTGCTTAAAGCACACATAGTCATCCACCAAACATAACAGAGCTGACAACATGTTTAAAACTAGAAACAAAAGCAATGCCTCTTTTGAGGCAGTGCAATACCGGCAGGATATGCGTCACATTGCCCATTATCACAACATAAAAAATCTTGCTTGCC
>Ga0209145_1000148_pt1 | contig 13222 bp, 9 predicted proteins | sample WorMetfiPIANOSA2_FD_187396 | JGI IMG/M metagenome (GOLD analysis project Ga0209145, IMG submission 187396) | Marine gutless worms symbiont microbial communities from Max Planck institute for Marine Microbiology, Germany - Olavius filocauda... | ecosystem: Host-associated > Annelida > Digestive... | reverse complement strand
GCGCACAAACTTTGCACCCATTTTCTCAGATTTTTTTTTGAAAATTTTCTCAGGCATTCCGGCACTAATCGTAGCGCCACATAGCGACGATTTTCAAATTTGTTCCCTTCACTGGAAAGGGCTTTCCTTCCCCCCAAAAAATGCTGCAAACCACATCTATATCGGCCTACAAATACCAATGCAATCTCTTGAAGTAATGAGACTAAGTCACCGGCAATGGTAATCTGAGGAGTGTTATATACAAAAAATTTAAAAAAGTGAAAACATCACACTCTGTACTCTCACGCCTCCATGAGTCATTCGATTTTGCATGATGATAGAGGTGGTCCGTGCCATCATTTAACCCCCAAGCTTTTGGGTCCCATCAATAGTTTAGCCGCTAGGGGTCATCGAAAATTTGGCTGAAAACGACCCCATCGAGGTAAATTGTTTATAATTTTGTCATTTATTGAGAAAAAGCAGCCAAATTTTTCTGATTTGTGTAGACTGAGGAGTGAGGACACACATAAAACCTGTAAATTTTGTAAGAATCGCACAAGGGGTCCGCCCCTTAGGGGCATTATATTGGTAAAATTCCAAATTTTCAAAGTTTTGGGGCCGTAAACCCACACCCCTGAGCTGATCAAGGTGAAATTTGGCAGGGAGGAACGGACCGTCCGCTCCTCCCTGCCAAATTTCACCTCAACTTGATCGGTGCAACATGTCGCCCCACATGTGAAAAACCGAAAAATCGGTCCGTGAGTAAAAACAATACCGGCAGAGCTACTCTGCGGGCAGTGGCAGTTCATGCCGGTAACAGCAGACTTGTGGGCAGTTATGTGTTGAACAAACGAGTAAAATTTGATGCAAAATATTCATGCATTTGTGAGAAATTGCGGTTTTCGTGTTGGGGCATTTTATTTTGACGCACCCTGTAGTATGAAACTTAAAATTTAGTTTGCTTTTGTTTTGTGGCATAACACTACCATATCATAGACGTCTTCGACTCCCAGCCAGGTCACCACAGTCACCACTAAGTAAAAACCTTATGCAAGTTTCTCATTCCCTGTTGCCTCTGTCATGTGACACACTTGTCCCATGTCTGTGGACTTGCAGCTTCGGCTGGTGTCTGGCTAAGGGCGACAGAATCGGAGAACATTGCTGCCCTATGGACCTTGTGGCTTTGAAGGACTTTAACTTTAGCTTTTATTAGATTGCAAATTTTAATGCCATAAAACTGTTCCTGAATCTGTGAAGTAACTTTTTGCTGAAAACTGTTCCAATTGATAACAGATGATAAAATCAGTTTGTTATTTACTGTGTATCTGAGGCACTGTATTCCACAGTGATCCATATGGCAACTTTTCGTGCATTGATATTGTTTACAAAAGGTCAGGGTATACCTGCTGATATTTTCTGTAATTGTTTTGCAGGGTGTTCACACGTGTGACTTATGTGGAATGGAGTTTGATAAACTGAGCAAATACAAAGCTCACTTGAGAAACCACGAGGACGACAAACCACATCGTTGTCCTCAGTGCTCTCAGACATACACTATTCCTGAGAACCTGCGCCTACACATGGCAATACATGACGAAAATAACCTTACGTGTCCAGAATGTGACAAAAATTTCTCTCGTCTAGCAAGTTTTAAACAGCATCTCACAATTCATGTGAGGGAAGAACTGTTTGTTTGTCCAGACTGTTCGGATGAATTCCCGTCAAAGGTCTGTTGTGACTAATTAGCTAACAAAACAATGTTTGTATGGGCTGAAAGCAGAAATAGGAACTGAATGCTAATAATGTAATTAAAATATAACAATACTATAATAATGGTAGCATAATAATAATAAAAAAAACAAAACAAATCGAACTTAAATAAACTTAGCTAAATTATGTATATGGCATGTGACAGTGCATATGAACTGTCGTCACTTGTTTGATTTGCTGTTGTTAATGTTAATGTTGTTTTTGTATGTTGATTATATGTATTTGTAAACTGTTTAATAGTGACAATAAACGTATCTTTGTTCTTTGTCTTTTTCTGTTTTTACTTGTTTGTCATATTATACTTTTGTAGCTTGAATTAAAAAACATAGATGATTTTGCATGGAAGAATTGAGTGCCACAGATGTATTTAATAGAAATAATGCTATGCCATGTTGTTGTTAGATCCAGCTAGAAAGACACCGCAAAACGCATCGTGAAATACAGACTGGATCAAAAACGTCTTTTCGCTGCAAACAGTGTGACATGGCATTTAATCGGATTTCACTTCTACGTGAACATTGTCGCATGCACGTCAGAATCAAGTGTGCAACATGTCATTTTGCTTCTTTGTACTGATGACTGTAGAATAACTATTCAGTTTTAATATAACTATTCAATTTTACTGCTTAGCTGCATTTGAGGATGATGATTGATTAGCCTATTGCAGTATTGCAGTACTACTGCATCTTACAATTTATGAACAGCACATGTAGCATAATAATTGGTCATTTATTTGATAGTAGGCCTAATTCTTTTAGCTGTTATCCTACCCTGCAGTAGACACTAGACAGCGTTGGAGCATGATGATTGTCTGGAGTATCTGAGGAAGATTATTATACTAGAACAGTAGAACTGTTCTTTGCTGTATTGTGTACCGCAGTTGTACCCAGTCATATGCAAACTCATCAATCATATCAGCAGTTCTTGCAGGTGAATTAGTTCCTTTTGGTTTAGGTTTGTGTATGTGTGTGTTGCATGTTTTTCTTCACTTGGGCCATTATGTCGTAGGTTAGTTTTTTGGTTGTTTTTGTGTATTTTTGGTTGTTCGAGTTTGGTTGTTAAGGCCAGTGCAGTCGATTTCCTGGAAAGACTCGTCTGCAAACCCATGGTACCTATTATATGTTTAGTGGGATATTAAACTCCGCTCACATTTCATTTAAGGTTTTGTCTCATCTTCTGAGGTTACCCTTAACTAATTCCACTTGCACTTACCTGACTGGCATCCTTAATACCATAATATTTTATACATATGAGAGTCACATTCTGTGTCATTAGTTGTCATGTGGTAGTTTGTGGTTGCTTATAATTGATGTGATATAATTACTGACAGCCTAAATTGAAGGATGTTTGTTTACAAAAGTTTTTATTGCACTGATGACTGTCATTGCAGGACATCATTGGCACATAAAATTTACAAGCGACACATCGATCGATCCAACTTTTCTTATCATTGTACTAAGTGTAACAAGTCTTTTCAGAAGCCAAGTCAGCTTGAACGTCATCTTCGCATCCACACAGGTCTTTACTCTTTACATAAAATTGATAGTTTATCTGCTTTAAGCAGATGTTGAAGCACAGCATGTGTGCTTTTGGAACACAGTTACGTTCAACAGTGTAAGTAGATTTCACTTGATCTTGATTTATTTGTATTTGAGGCAGAGGCAGTTTGGTCTATTATGCTGTGTGCTTTATGTATGCCTTTAGTGCTTTGACATTGTTGTAAGAAGGCTCTTAGCAGTCTCCAAGTGGCGACTTTTGGGGACCCAGCATAACCTGAGGTGTCCACAGAACGCCGGCCACTTAAATAAAATGTCACTGTCAAATATCAATTTATAGAGCACATTGTTGCAGAGCCTCTAATGCACTAAATGCACTAGTTCAATTTCATGAATAATGCAGTTTTTAATGCAGTACTAAAACTGGCCTTGCTGTGTGTCATATCCCGGAGGACATTAGGAAGCCTTTTCCAGGCCATCGGAACAACCTGTAGTTTATATGATAGTTGGTACTATTGAGCATCAGAAACGATTTTTCAGTGACAACAACCTAAGGAACAGTCTGGGCATCTGGTTTAGAAGGCAGGAATGTTTCTTTTGAGATATTACACTGCAAATAGCGACACCGCTGTTTATCGGTAGATATTATTAGTGAAACAGAGTCTTTGCTGTAAATGCTGTTCGGTGGTTGTTGTTTTGTAACTGTGTTGGTTAATGCATGCTGTAGGTGAAAGACCGTACAAGTGTCTGAAGTGTCCAAAAGCATTTAATCAGAAGGGAGCTCTGCAGATACATTTAATGAAGCACACTGGAGACCGACCTTATCAATGTGAATTTTGCCCATCAGCATTTTCTCAAAGAGGCAATCTTCGTGCACATATTCAGGTACTTGGCTGGACATTGCGAGCATAAAGGACATTCTTTGTACCGTACATGTTTTGTCTGTTTAGTTTTGCTAGATGTTGTAATCTGTGGAGGATGTGATTGCTGTAGAGAGTACACACACAAACAAGAGGAGCGGACTCTTTCTTCTGTGAACAGTGCAGTTGTGTGTTCAGAAAACTGGGCAGCCTTAATGCTCACGTCAGCCGTGTTCATGCCGACTATCGGGTATGGTGTATGCACTCAAACCGTATTTTGCTGAATTTTATAGAGTGCCATAGTGGCATATACTTTTTACACTCACTGTAGCCTTGTATGACAGATCTATTTCCCTAGTTTCCATTTATGCTGTTTCTGTTACATTCTGTTCCCATCCCCCCTCTTACCATAAACTTTTTCTTGTTTTCCTAATTACAGCCTTTCCTCTAACCTCTACTTGACCTCATCTGAACAGTGATATTGGTCTGGAGGAAGGGGAATATTAACAGAACTGTCTCTGTGCTGTAGTATTGTGTAGCATTTCAGCTATGCACATTGCACAATCATAATGAGCAGTTCTTTCAGGTTGGTCTACTGGATCGGGCTTGATCTCACTGGGCCTAGCTCTCGAGTCTTCCAAGCACCTCTGTATCTTTGGACTTTATGGTGCTATGTAAAATTGTAAGTGTTCTTTAAAAATTATACTTACTTCACTTTACCTTGTAGAGGGCTTGGCTTGGTTGGATTGGCCCTTTATCTGGTGCACTGACCAACTATTGTCCTTCAGTGCTTGACACTGTTGGTTGGGTCATCTGACCCGTAAAAGTTGTCCCCAATATGACCTATAATGTGTTTGGTGAGACGTTAAACCCCACTGTACTACTACTACATCCTAATTACAGCAGTACATAGAAAATTATTTTATCATCTATAATCTGCAGTGCATATTTTAATGTCTGTGATAATTATCGCATGAAAAGTGTTGTAACATACATGTCCTACTGACAGTAACTCGCATGTGTTATTGTCTTGGCCATTTATCTTGCAAGTTTTGATACCATACATCAAAATATCTAGATGCATCTTGGTAATTCAAACTGTGACAGTGCAGTGTTATTGTGTTTGGTGACTTTTAATTCCATGAAGCAATATTGCCTCCGGGCTGACCTCCGGGCGTGTTTTAAATGTGTTTAATAATAATAATCAGTGGCACCTGTGTTCAACTGAGTTTGTCGTTCTCGAAGAACTCAACCAGCTGTGGAGAACACAATGTTCTGATGATGTTTCGGTTTCTCAGAAAGCCAATATTATTCTACTTTTGTCCACACAGCAAACTACAACAATTATTAAACATTGTTGCATTGTTTACAAAGCCGTAGCAGAAGCCACTTAAGCAAATAAGTAAACAGTGAGCACAAATGAGTGATCCATTGCATACTAAATGATCGTTGAAAACTAGTTTTATATTTATTGACATTGTTCACTGGTCTGAAACTGCTACCATGCATGGTATTACTGCAGCTGTTCTACCCATTACTGATGTATTACTGCTGATTTATTAAAAACTACAATACTGCTGTTACTGTTTTACTCAACTGTATTCTGATTTCCTTATGAATATGTTAGTATTGGACAGAGATGTGTCAGTATCATGAATACAGAAGGTCTGGATAATGATATGCCATGGCCCATGGTGTGCCGTTCAGAGAAAGAACATGACACGTTATGATGATCAACTTTTGATCATCTGTTTACACTTTAATGTATATAGAACCAGAATATAGCAGTGATAATCTTTGTAATGTGTGCAGAATATTTTCTTCATCATTTATTATATTTATATGTGTGTGTTTGCATTGATTTGTGAGCTACATTCAAGACTGATTTTGTGTAGGAAATTATGTTTGAGGATAGAAACATGTACTATACATCACTTGCTGGCAAATCTGAACAAGAGGTTTGTGAAATTTATTTTTAGTCGTGTGTCATTGCTGTATCAATTTGCCTTCACAGTTGAGCATCATGGCTTGTAATAAATGCTGGTCCAACAACCAACAGTCTCCAAAGTTTTCCCTGGAGGTTTGGGGACCCAGCTTAACCCGTGATAAGCGTGGAAAAAAGCTGGTTAAACAGAAGTCGAGAGTGATAGGTTTGTGATAATGCCATGTCAATAATGTCAAAGAATATCAGTGTAACTGAGAATTTGTTGTCTGGTACGTTAGCACAGTGGCCACTTTATGCAGCATGGTTACCACCTGTTGGCAATGCTGACTTCACAGTGGAATTTTATTAGTATTTTAGGTACTCTTACTCTCGATGGCATATTAACATGTTGTACTGAAATTCTGTTACTGCAAGTCGTCGATGAAATTGCCACGTGGATTAATTTAGAGTTGTACAATGGAGCTGCTTACACTGATGTTCAGTTATTCTCACTTCACATTTTGCGGCATTGATGCTCAATGAGCCACAAGTTAGATTGTATGTGATCTCTGTTTGTGAGTGAACTATGACAGGACTTGTGGCATATGAATATTAACTGCAATTACTTAATTAATTCAGTAAATTTCTGTCTTCACTTCATGCTCTTAAAATATGTTTCTGTAACGTGATCATGGTTTATATAAGACTTTGACTTGCATGATTTTTTGTTCAGCATATGTAAGCCTCTGTTGTCACACATATGCTAGCTATTTAATGCAGCATAGTGACATGTCATTCGGTTGCTGCTTTCAGGATTTGTTTGCAGATGGACTTTGTGCTTATTTGTTAATTGTGCATCAATGCTCTTATCATGAATTACTATTAATAATAAAGATGATAGTGATGGCAGATGGCAGTTAGGGACTGGGGTCATTAGTCACAGTAGTGTTCATCGTATACTGTCCATTATTTAGGCACAACTTTTCAGTTGCTTTAAAACACTGGATGGAATTTAAAACATATGTGATCAGTTATTGTGGTAGAGAGGAAGTGAGTCAAGTATTGTTTGTAAATGTATGTCATGCGCCTTAGTGTTTGCTGTATTTGTGTTTGTATTTGGTAGGTGCCAGTAAGTGGTTCAGATGTAGATCTTCTGAAGCAGGCATTAACAAACAGTGGTTTGACTAATGGTAATGTAGCCAGCTCAGCCGCATCTTCTGTCACGTTATCCGAGTCGGTGTTGGCATCTGATTCTATGAACAAGAATGCTGCTACTCTGACAGATGTGTCCTCGTTCAATGGGCCGCCGTCGCTGGCTTCCAGCAGACCTGCCAGGCTAAATGTTGTGTCGACAATGGCTGTCCATGATTCTGTAACTGGAATGATTCGCCGTCATCCAGTTCGAAAGGTTGTGCTTTGTGTGACTAGCGGCTGTTGCAGTGCAGTACGAGTAGTAATCCAGTAAAACTGGAGTGAAGTGTTGATGTTGCACATTGCTGCAGTTTGTTTGTCAGACTTAGTACATTTAAAGTGTTCTCATACATTGTGCATGATATTAGCTGATCAATTTAACTCAGTCATCTTTAATCTGCATTCAAACTTAATTCAGATAAAATAACAGTGACAATTTTTGCAGTAGTTTAAATTGTGGAATTTGCTAGAAATTGGTAACATTTTGAGCATGTGCCTAACTTATTTGGATTTGCTATACTAGTAGTTATTGCTGTGATGCTGGTTAACATGTAATATTAAGAATTACAAGGCAACACCGGATGATGTAATGTATTGACGTGCTGTTCTGCAGGTGAATGGTGTGAAATGGCACCAATGTGTCTATTGCACAAAGGAGTTTAAGAAGCCGAGTGACGTTGTGCGACACGTCCGGATACACACGCATGAAAAGCCGTACAAATGTATACACTGCTATCGGTCATTTGCCGTCAAGAGCACACTGACAGCGCACGTCAAAACACATTCAGGTGTTAAAGAGTACAAATGTCAAGTCTGTGAAAAGTTATTCACTACACAGGGCAGCCTCAAGGTCCATCTCCGACTACATACTGGTCAGTTTTCATACTAATGAAGATTGAATGTTGGACCCACACTCTACGTTATTTATGTTGCAGTTTGTATATGTTCAGTATAATTTTGTTTTTGATACATCATTTATGTGCCGTGTTTCAGTGGTTGTTGTGGTTGATGATGTTTACCATGCGATGCATTGATGCAAGCACAGAATACATGCTGTAATCATTCTGTCTTTCACACTTCTGAACTGTGTCAAAACTGTGTAACACTTTTTCACCACCTGGTAAACCAGTCATCCCAGTTTTCTTATACCAAACATTGTGGCAAAATTCTAATCGGGTTACACTCAATGGGGGTATTAAATACAGGTAGGATGCATAAAATTAATAATATTGGCAACCTGTTATTATTACTTTTGGCATTGTTTATGTTGTATGTTGCATATGTATGTGTTGTATATATATTTTTCTTTCTACCTTTCATGGTGAATAAAGTTTATCAAAATTGTGATTTTCAACAAATATCTGGCTATATCTCTGAAATGGTACAATATATGCACATAGTTGCTATATAACACTTGTAGGAAATTATACATGTTCTATTTAACTATGTAATGTCCTTGAGTGACAGCTACTAGAAACCTTTCATAATAATACAGCATATGTCACCTATGAAAGTTAGTTATATAAGAGCTATTGTTGATTAGAATTGAAGGTCTGTTCAGTGTCATTTCCAGTTACTTAAGCTCCTAATTTATAAATAAGTGGTAATACTTTGTTAATCGTACAAGATATAGACTTAGTTACTATGGAACTTTCGTAGCAAGTCATATGATGATCTGCTGAATAGTGCTATTACTGTTATCTCGAGTGGCATCAAAGTCATTTCAGCTATTGCAGACCTTTCTGACTAGTATTTTAGAAAAATAGCATATGTTAGCTATAATGCACTTTAATGATGAATAGGAAGTCATACATGGCTGTAATTTTAACTGTTGTAACAGATTGACTGTCTAAGGTTACAGGCAGTTACATATGTTAAACAGTAAACAGTTGGTAATATTTCAAAAATGGTGCAAGGTAGAAAGACATATTTACAGTGTAACACTGATAGGAATGAGTGAGTAAGTTATCAGAATTTTATGTCCCACTGGACTCACAGGTCATTTTGTAGACGAGTCTTTCTAAATATCCATACACTAGTAGGAAATCATGTTCTATAGAATATGCCATTGCTTGAGTGACATTTAAGGTCATATGACCACTGACAGCTGTTACAAATTTTTAAATGGCTTGGAAATTATATCATATATTAGCTTACTATGCTAGCTGCAATTCTTGACCATGTGAACACTGAACAAGATGTCTTTCTGTTGTATATGTACTGTTGTGACGATATTTCATCTGTCCAGGTGCAAAGCCGTTTACTTGCGAACATTGCAATAAGAATTTCCGTACGTCAGGTCACTGCAATAGCCACAAACGATCACACTTACATGATGGGGAAGACCCTACCAGAAAGACTCGACGTTCAGCACGGAAGCAGCCCAGAGCAGATGCTGCAGTACTGAATGAAATACAACTGCAAGAACCGATACAAATCACTGAGCAAGGTCAGTTCGTTAATGTATTTTTATAATTAGGTTTACTTATGATACTTGAATTGCTTCTTTGCATTTTATTTTAGGGTTTTCAGCATATACAGTTTTTGTACCATGACTGCATAATCTTTCTTTGAAGGTAAATTTATGCATTTAACATCTGCAGCATCACACAATGTATATATGTGCCAAGATGTTTTTGATATTGCACTGCCTTTGTTTTCTGTTAATTTTTCTAATAATTTTATAACGTAGTATATGTGAAAACAACATGGCACAATGTGATACATGTTATGACCTCTTTCTTAATTTTAGGCCTAAAACCTTCGTTTCCAGAATAAAAAACTTGAGTGTAAGAACTGAAATTAGTACATTGTTATCATTTTGCTTTGGAATTTATAGAATTTGTAACAACACTTGCTGATGTTCATTGGGTTTATTGCTGTTTGATAGGACTCATTCAGGCACTGCCAAAGCAGAGAGGCTTTGAGTTTGACAATGGTGAAGCAACATTGGACCGTCCTTACAAATGTGTATACTGTAATCGAGGTTTCAAGAAGTCCAGCCATCTCAAGCAGCACATTCGATCACATACTGGTATTTTAGCCATCTCATAACAGATGTTACTTTGTTTTGATGATTGAAATCCAGATTTTGGTAAGCATATCAGTTAGAATACATGTTAATAAGTGATGTTGATCTATTGCACCCAGCTGTTTAGTATTATACAGTGTTCTTGAAATGACTTGTGTGACTGTCATTGATGTTAATTTGACTCCATTCACTTCCATTAGTTATGTATGTTTGAGGTATCAGTGGACCCCTGCTGCCATTCATCACAGAAGACAAAGAACAGTTACTACGAAGTCTGATAGTGACCGGACTTTGTTATTTTGTTTGTTCACTGACTTATAATGAAGTGATATTTGATATATTGAGTACAGGCAGTGGTCACGACCAGCGCTATGAAAGAACTGGTGAGTTCTGGGCAACAGTGGGATCTGTTAGCAGCATTGGTGGCATACTGGCTTGGTTAACAGCTCTGGTTGTTAACTAAACTAGCCATCTGGCCAATTTCGGTCGTATGCTAACTTTATGTTCGTGACTGTCTTGACACATTTGACATGTGGGCCGTTCGGAAGATCCTCTGAATACCATACAACCATTATATGATCAATACTGAAGTCCGATATATCAGGTTGCCAGCCTCTCACTTACACTATAACTGACAGAAGCTCTTTGTTCACATTGTCTGCAGTTTGTCTGACTGGAAACAGCCAGTAGGAAGACCCAGTCATACTTGGCTACATGCATTTGAGGCGGATCTGAAGCCATTGAATACCTTTCGTCTGCATGAAAGAATGCAACAACCATTCAGGAGAAATGGAGATCTGTGGTGGACACGGCAATGCTTAAGAAGACAATGCTGTGAGAAGAAAAAGAAGAAGAAGAAGCACTGCCAAACTGATGAGCTCCCACCCACCTGACAGACTTTGCTGTCTGTGCAAAATCTTCTTACAAGCAGCGATTTATGTACAACACGTTGGTTGATGTGTATACCAGGTGAGAGACCTTATCTGTGTATCAAATGTATGAAGTCATTCGTATCAAGTGGTGTACTGAAGGCTCACATCCGAACTCATGCTGGTGTGAAGGAGTACATCTGCGGTTGCTGTAACATGATGTTCACAACCAATGGGAGCATGAAACGACACATGACAACCCACAGCGAGGTACATAGTTTCCATTGCCAGATTACAATACAATTGATTGGTTTTGCTTAACATTTCAGTTGTTGCACATTATATTTGGCCCAAGTCCATTAACTTGTTTTGAGGGTCGGCAACTTCTTGACACTGTTCTACATTCATCACATGAACTGGGTGAACTCTCACAATGACTATGTCAGGATTAAAAATTAATTATTAAAATTGTTAAAGACTAAAGTATCACTGTTGCAAAACACTGCAGGGGCACTATACAAAAGTAATGTCACAAGTTTGCAGTTATAGATGTGGATCAAATATCAGCGACTGTGTCATGATTTTAGCATTTAAAATACATATATTTTGCTACTTTGTACATGTGGCAGCACTGTAAACATTGTACTGAGTAATAGTATTATTTTTAATTTTTATTATTATTGTCCCTAATATTCGTAACAATGCATAAATACTGTTCATTCATATAGAACATTAGTATTGACTAATGTTCAATATGAATGAACAGTATTTATGCATTGTTATGAATGTCTGCACTGTAGGCATTGGCCTACAGTGCAGACATTGTCTTTGCAATTTATACCCGGTAAGGTAAGGTTTCAACTGAATGAATCTTGTTAAGATTGTTAACTCCAATGTGATGTTACTTAGTAATTACATTGCAAAGTTGGTTTATTGGCTTGGATCCTACAGCAGTTGTGGCAGTAAAAAATTAATAAAACTACATAGCAAATGTCAGAAATAGGAGGGGTTGGTCAGGAATTTAGTGTGTAAAAAGTGGAGGTGGTTGGGTGAATGTTGTACCGTAATAGACGAGTATGAAAGATGTTAATGGTATAGAGGATATGTGGTATATGGGAGAACTACAGTGTAGTTGACACATACATGTGCAGGTAAGCGTTGTTTGATAAGGAAGTATTGTAGAAAGTAGTAAAATGTAAGAATTTTAATGCTAAAATATAACAGTTGTAAGGGAATTTGATTGCCATGGATAAAATTGTATCAGTGAACCCATATGTACAACTGGCATCATTCAAATTTTAGCTGATCAAAAGAATGCTGCTGCTAGGCACATATTTGTGTTGGTTTTTTTTGCAGCTACGGCCGTTTATGTGTCCGTACTGCCAAAAGACATTTAAGACATGTGTAAACTGCAAGAAGCATATGAAGACACATCGGCAAGAATTAGCCCTACAGCTTAGCCATGCCACAGGCACTGTCAATGCTGACGCTGCCAATTTGGTGACAGCAAATGAGCCACCAATTGCGAATGTCAGTGACAACATGGCATACACTCAGGAGGTGGAGCTCATTGAGGTGTCCTGTCCATCTGATGTCCATCTAAATCAAGCACTGCAAGCTACACAGTTAGGTGTCAGTGGCCAACAGAGAACTGTCCTTCCACAGTATCAGCAGCCAGGCACGGATGAAATGGATCAGTCTAACATGGTCCGGCAGCCAACTGTTATACACGACTATCGCAATACTGTTGTCACAGACCTTCAACTCCAGAATGTCTTTAATCCACAGGTTAGCTGCTTGATTGGTTCTAAATTTACATGCTTATCTATATTTGTGGTTTGTATTTTATCACTGACTGTATATGTATGAGCTGAAAATATTTTAGTTTTGTAATGATTTTTCAGTTATTTACCTGTAGATCAGTAGATGGCATTGTTATCAAATACCAGTTATTAGACAGACACTGTTTTAATATCCTCATAGTGTACTGTTTGTATTTACCGTATACAGTGTGGCCCATAAAAAACAACCACTTAAACTTTTCGCTGTTTCTCTGCCAAATCTGCATCAATGTAAGTCAAAGTTGCAGCAATCATTCTTCA
>Ga0209145_1000147_pt1 | contig 13259 bp, 7 predicted proteins | sample WorMetfiPIANOSA2_FD_187396 | JGI IMG/M metagenome (GOLD analysis project Ga0209145, IMG submission 187396) | Marine gutless worms symbiont microbial communities from Max Planck institute for Marine Microbiology, Germany - Olavius filocauda... | ecosystem: Host-associated > Annelida > Digestive... | reverse complement strand
AGACGGACGGACGGACGTCCAGACTATATCTATTACGTGCTTCAGCATAGCTGACGCACGTAAAAATGCTTAAGGCGGAAAACAAAATATTCAACTTGGCTCATTTTCTCTGACTCTAGATTATGCTGAAGGAAAGTAAACTCGATCTCTTTGTCTAAAGATGGATATTCTTAGTATTTTCATAACTGTTATACTAAAGGCAGGTGAAGGCAGGTATGGTGTGTTTGCAGTGTAGAAATTGTGTGATCCATACTTGAGAGCTTCTCATGATGGGGCGCTATACAAATCTATGTACCCTTTTTAAAGAATCTCCAAGTATACCTTGTAGTCTTAACGTACAGTTTGATCATTGCAGATTGCAGTATACGTGATGATCACGATCAATAACTTACCGGTACATGACGACAAAACTTTGTTGATTGATAAGAAAGTCATGAGTATTCTGACCACTCATACCAAGCACGTATTTGTTTACAATGCAGTGACAATGTAGTCCATTCTCAGTTATGTGAGAAGTAAGATGAAACAATTACATGAATTACAGGTAACGCGTATCGGTTAACAATGCAACCTGTAACGAGGAGCATCAAACGCCATTTCCGCTGCCACATCAGCCACTCATCACCCACCGTCCTCTACAGACTCTTCTACTACGTCCAGGTCCCGACAGCGTCCACCACGACATCGTCCGTTCGGCATCCGCGATTCCAGACAGCGAAGCTTCATCGGACAGTGGCGTCGAGACCCGGTGATCTTCAGTACAGTCAGCGTGGCCGCTACGACGTCGACTTCCTGACTGCAGAGCATGATACCGGACTTCAGCTTCGCGATGACTTCGTGTTGACGGCCGTTAGAGCCGCCGCTGATGATGACGACGAGGAACACTGGAACTACAGCGTCAGTCCGTCGACTGTTAGCACTCCAGCAGCGTCTGAAACATCATCAGTTCATACCGTCTCAGAGAATGTCTTCGTCGCAGCCGTCCAGCCACAACGACCCTTCGGCTACAGGTTTGCTGCATGGGTCCCAGTGCTGCAGCGAATACATACACACATACATATTTGTTTAATACAAAGTTGGTAAAACGCAACTTCAAACATGGACTAAAATATAGAGAATGAACAATAATGTCAGTAATGCACATGCACAATAAAATTGCTGCCTACTATATATACCTTTAAATAATTGTCTAATAGCGAAATTTCTAGCATCAGATTTGACAGTTAATGTATCATGTCGACGAGGTCTAAGACTGTACTCATGACTGGTGCGGGCAGGTAAGATGTGATGAAGGATGTGCTGAACGTTATTTAACACAGATCTGAATAGAGTGTCATCGAGATCAGCAACAAGTTCCGCCGCTGTGCTGTGTGGTCGTCAGCTCCGTGTAGATTCGGGCGAACACCTTGCCGCACGATCGCTTCAATCCGCTGTTTGTCGGACAATGTCGTGAACCCCATCACGCAGGAGACGCATTCAGTAACTTGTGCCAGAGGACGATGCCTCTCGGTTTTTGAGTCTGACCTATTTTAAATCTCTAAATAAAACTAAACAATTTGGAACAACAGTTACTAACAGGATCCGGTCGTATGTGCTATACGCACGCTGGCGGGTGGCGTGGTAGCGCAACTGGTAGAGCGTTTCATAGACTCCCGACTCCCGGCCTGGTCGCTGCTGCATTAAAAACCTTAGGCAAGTTTCTTACACCATGTGTGCCTAGGTTGACTCAACCTTCTACCTTCCGTGGAATAGTAAAATGAGTATCAGCACACATACAGACTCACAGCCCAAGTCGGTCGCTTGGCGCTGTTCTACATTTATCAAATGAACCGGATGAACTCTCGAAATGACGTGTCATGATGTATTATTATTATACGCACCTTGTGTATAATTCACAAAGTCAGATACCGACGATACGATACAATATGTAAATATTTAACGTATTTAACGTGCGGTAAAAATCTGGCGGGTAGCCAGCTTAGTCTACCACACGGAATGAAACAGAACATTAACGAAAAAGAACTAAAAAGAAAAACCGTTGAGCATAATTACTCACGCCGACGACAGGCGAGAAAGGCGTTTAGCGGCGTCTGCATGTGATTCTGTGTGTGTGTCTGTCTGTCTGTCCGCACGATAAAACCAAAACCGGCAGAAACTAAAATCGCCAAACTTGGCACAGGGATAGTCCATCACGATACCCGCCCACCAATTAATATTAGGGATTTAGGTCAAAAGGTCAAAGGTCAAGGTCGCCCAGTAAAAATACAAAAAAGGCGATCGAGTGGCCGGCGTGAGTTATGCACTATCGAGTGCCAAGCCTCTTGTCTAGCTTTACGTCTATTTTTTATGTTACATATTATTAATTATTCACATCTAGTCATCTTTCTGTAATCACCTTTTTATAACATTTCGACTGCACGAAATAGCATTTTATGTGTTGAAATGCCGTTAAGAAACTACTCACACAGTCCCAGCGTCGGTGAAGGCAGTCCAGTTCTCTGTTCTTTGCTTGGCATATTGGATTTACCTGTATCACTGTATTCAAGTTTTGTAAATACAAAACTGTCGATTTATCTGTTTAACAGCCCATTACTGTCGTTCTTTCATTCTGTATGCGCAAAGGTGTAGCGTAATAATCTTACTGTTGTCTTTGTTCATTACCGCGCGAAGCTATGCATAGCGCGGTCCTTGCTGTCGTGTGGTGTCCGTCCATCCGTCTGTCACGTTGGTGTATTGTATCAAAACGGCTATACTTACCATTAAACTTTTATTATCGCCTGGTAGCCCCATCATTCTAGTTTTCCCACAGGAGACCCGACTATTAAATTCCGATGGGGTCTTCTCCATCTTGGGCGCCAAATAGAGGTGGGGTACCAAAAATTTGCAAATTTTCAAGCAATGTCTCGGATATGATGCGAGATAGGGCCATAGTTACTATGGAATGCTAATATGAAATCATAGGTGCTCTATCGAACCTTGTAATTCCCGATGACCTTGAGTGACGTTTGAAGGTCATTTCGGTGACCCACTTTCTAATTTTCTGGTACCTCTCAATATCTTTGGAATGGATGAAACTACGCACTTGAAATTTGGTAGAGAGATATTTTTTGGAAAGTGCTAGCTTGCGGATGATAAGTTACCTCCGGAAGGGGCGTGGCCTGGATCACATGACTCACACGATTTTCAACCAGTATCTCGTATCTCGGAAACGATACGAGATAGGGCCATAGTTACTATGGATGAACGCTAATATGAAACGATAGGCGCTCTATTGAACCGTGTCATTCCCGATGACCTTCAGTGAGTTTTGAAGGTCATTTTGGTGACCCATTTTCTAATTTTCTGGCACCTCTCAATAACTTTGGAACGGATGAAGCTACACACTTGAAATTTGGTAGGTAGATAGTCTTTGGCAAGTGCTAGCCTATACGGAGGCTATTTTAAGCGCACATGCGCAGCTTCGCACTGTCTGTCAGCGGCAACTGAATTACTTGTTTTTATACGTAATAATACACACACAATTCATAATAAATTATGTGTGTGCGTGGCTTGGTGGACTTGAATAACAGCACTTCGACGTGGCTTGGCGACTGTAACAAGAACGTCAGCACACTTCGACAGATGTCGGACGAACATGAGGACGACACGCAGAACGTGCACGCTACTGTACACAGCACGCCTGATGAACATTTCAGCTACTTCCTCAAATCCGCCACCGGTCGCCCGTATATCCGGTTTACTGTACCCGGTGAGATGCTTCCGTGAATACCGTACGCAGCTGAAAGACATGACAAAGAAAGAAAAGCTACTGAATTTAGACAAGGCTAAAGTGCTAAACTAGTCTCGAGTAACAATGCTTTTGATGGCAGTTGGATGATTTTGTCTGTAGCAAAATTAACCTTAGTAATTTTAGCTTTCTCTCAACGTTTTATGGTAATGTCACTTATAACGATACACATGACGCTCAGTTCCTGACGGAGCTGGTTGGTGTTAGAGACAGAGAATATCAGGTTGTGTTTAATGACAATAGTAACCTTTCTCCGTCAGAACTGGGCTCAAATCTGTTATCAGTTGCGTCGAGTCGGTTTTTAGCCAAACGTGACTATGTTATGGCATGGCAAATCCGTCTGTCCGTCTGTTTTCCGTTTGTCTATCGTCTGTCTGTCGTCTTTGACGTGCGTGCATCCTACTCAGAGGGTTTAACTTTTCGGGGATATTTTTGCACCATATTGTAGCTTGGCCATCCGGCAACTCGCCCACCAAAAATCACGAAGATCTTCCAAGGGGATCATCCTCTCCGAGAGGGTTAAACAGGATGGGGTGGTCAAACAGGCAAATCTGGCATATCGATCTTGTTACTTATTTATACAGCTGGAGAATAAATAAGTAAACCGAAAAGTCACGTTTGGCTGTCGCATCTCCTGATGAGTTTCTTGTAAGATAGTGTTTAGCCTACTTTTGTTTGGCTCTGTATTGTATTTTGACTTGTATTGTGTTTTGTATTGTATTGTATAGGCCTATTGCCTTTTACCTTTTTAACTTCTTCCTTATTTTTGTACCTTGAATACGATTTTACATAATAAATAAATAGTATCGTATCATTATTAGTAGCACAAAAACAGAACAAACACAAGTACAGCTGTGTTCACGCAACAAAACAATGAATACAGTCAATTACCGATAGTTGCTAGCTGTAGGGGGCCTACAGTCAACTGTAGTGACCAAGTAGATTCAGTGTGTCATCACTCATCAAGTGTGTATACTGCTGTTGTCAGACGGAAAGTCAGTTCTGCCTTTCTTCTTCCGAAACAGCACAGCTCGACTGCTGATCAACGAGTCTCTCAAGGTTTCTCTGAAGCTGTCTGCTGGAGGCCGTGTTTGGCTGATCCACGTCGCCGGTAATTCACAGTGCATGTCGATTTACACAACACATCATCGTATACTTATCACGCTCTAGTAGTTTTGGCGGCGCTTAACTGTTTAGCCAGTTTTGCATTTTCCTTCGCCACAATGCCTGCCTTAGAATCTGTTTCATCGACCAGCAGACAGTGACGTCCACGCAACTGATGTTAGCAGCTATATTATCAGCCTTTGTCGCATCGTGAGTTTTGCCGCTCTTCAATATCAACACAACCTAACGGTATACTGATTGCGATTACTGATTGACAGCTTCGCTCCGGCTCCGCCCATTAGCGTTGTCAGCCAAAGGCACACCGGCGACATCGGCACCGTGTATACAGTTAAAACAGTGCTATATAATTGTTTTGGCCTACGTATTTCTAAAATTGTTAAGAAATGAATGAGTGTCGAAAATCTGGCACATTACGTGACTGTAATAATTGTAGGAAAGATGAGCGACTGTCCGTCGTATCTTGGCATAACGATCAACGACAGACTGCAGTCTGAGCAGCTAATCAACTACGACCTGTTCGTGTTCTGTCCGCCACAGTTCGACGTCACATTCTGGCTGCCTAACTGGGGTCAACGCGCTGCCAAGACGTTCGACGTCCAGTTGCGAGACTCTCAGCGAACACACGTCGTGTTTCTCACGCATCTTCTCCTCGATCCAGTCGCTGAGCAGTCTGCGCTGACGACGAAGACGCCTGTCGACGACAGCGATGATCGTGAACTGCCGACACTGTTTGCTGCCGTCACAGGACTTACTCTCACTGCTGTTTTACTGGTTATTACGCTGTGTTTCCGGCTACGATCAACGTCTGGAGTGCCGTCAAAGACTGCTGTCAGTGGTTTGAAGCGGAAGCACGGACGTCCATGTCGCGTCTGTGCGTACGTGACAGTTAGGGTCGTGTATAGTATTGCGGTCAGCTTTGCTACCGTTCTGCTGACGCTCAGCGTTCTCATGCAGTCCGACGTAGAGCTGCTGTCTGGCGTCGAGGATCGCCTGTCTGCCGTAGCCAGTGACGCGTCGATTGACTACGTGGATCGTGCAGCCGGTAATGAGGCGCTGAGACAGGTGCGCGATGGCGGAGCGAGGCACTCCGCCTGTACTCACTACGTCAATCAACTGTACGCAGTTGTCCTAGAGCGCGTCGCCAAAGTCCATTACAACCATTCACAGTGTGTTGGCGGAAGCTCTAGTGTGGCAATGGAACGCCTGGAGACCGCCGTCAAACGATATGTGGCCGTGACACACTCTGCTGTCGACGACTACGACCGCCGTGTGTCGGCGACGATCTCTCAACTGGCGTCACTGCAGACACGACATCTAGCTCAGCTGTACAACAATGACTGGTCAAACTTCGCGGTCAAAATGTTCAACAACAGAAGCAGTCACACTGCCGATCGTCATCTACATTCGCTGCCTGATGACGTCGCAGCTGCACTGTCTCGACCGGAGGTCGACTTCGCGTCGTTTGTCGGCATCGACGTCATTCGTGAGACGAAGGTGTGGCTCGACCAGTTCTGGCGCAGGTAATACCAGCACAGCAGCTGCGTACGATGGATATGTCACATCTGAGCCTATGACAAAGAAATTATTTAAACGTAAACTTAAACTATTGTCTGAAATGGTACCTAGTTAATCATTGTGATTTATATAATAACTACTGATTGTAATGTGTCATAACTGTGTTACGTTTATCTATTTAACAGTCTAACAATTTATTGGTATTTGTGAGTTACTGGCATTTTTTGTGCACTTTGTTCTCTGCTTGCTTTTTTGTTTGTTTGTTAGTTTTTGCTTTTGTCATTAATTAATAATAATTTTGTTTACTGTTGTGGGTGGCCAGCCAAGATAGACACACTAGCCTTACTAGCAACCTGTCAAAGCACTTTGTCATATTCTATATACTTGAAGATGACAAGTTTATTATGCTTGTTGATAGTTAAGAATTTTATTTTACATTAGTTGCTTATCATTCTAGCCTACCATATTATTTGGTGAAATAAAGATATTCATAATTGTTATTTGTTGTCGTTGGCGAATAAATTTCTTGAGCTGACGTATACCAAATAAACTTCTATACACTATCACATCAAGACAAAGTAGCTCGGCTGTCGAAGTGAACCACATGTCGCTTTGTATCATACTGGAAATATTCATACTATATAATTGCTTAAAACGTTTCATTTATGTAGTCGTGACCTACTATAATAAGTTAAACCGTTTCCTTTGTTGTGTTAGTGCAAAGTATTGTAATTTGTAACAAAGCAAGATCGTAATTTCTGCAAGACATAAATAACGATAAATAACGAATTCAACGGCGTGCATTAAGTCGCTAGACTGGATGTAAAATGATGGTGAAGATGATAGACAAGGAGAGAAAAAGCAATGGTTTAGTTCAGCAAATGATGGGTTGAAAATTATACACCTGATTATATGGTTGTTGATCAGGTACAACGACAGCTACGAAGCAGCGTGGTCAGAGTCTGACGTCAGTAGCACGTGGTCGCACCTGCTGACGACGTCCACGTGTTACGTGGACCGGGCGCACAGCGACAGCGTCGACCGACTTCTACAGCGGCTGCTTGACGCCAGTCACGCCGATACGACTCGCTACCACGTGACCGACTCTAGGATGACGTCGTCGAACGACGACGAGCGTCGCGATGACGTCACACAGGAAGTGGAAAGTGCGGCGTGGTTGGAGGAGTTCTGGAGTGACGCGTGGACGTTGTTGATAGCACTCGACGTGCTGCTGGTCGTCGCTCGCGCCACTATCACCTACGTCAACGCTACGGACATCTACCGTGGTGGTCGTCGCGCTCAACAGCAGACACTATCGTACCATCAGCCAATCATATCGGCCATCAATCACTGTATTGCCAACGGACAGGCCGGATCGGCGGCATGTCCCCGGTTGAAGGTCAGGGCTGCTGATCGAACGTCGCGGCGAACAACGTGGACGTTGGTGTTAGACGCAATAAGCAGTCGATCACTGCTGTTCGTCGTCTGTCTCAGTTCACTTGTAGCGCTGTTGTACCTCGCAGCACGTGTCGCTGCGTCATCAGCCGCCGTCAACGTCATCAATGACGTCATCTATGACGTATACACGCTGCGAGTTCGCGCGCATAGGTCCATGTCTGACGCAGTCGTCAGAGAGCAAGCCAGACTGACCACGTCCACTTTGATGCAGTCCGCTCAACAGTTCGATCTCCTTGCACTGCGTGTCTTCAATCAGTATTTTCAACTCGGTAACAGCTGTTTGTACTACTAGTTCTGTGATACTGTTGGCACTGTTTTTAGACGAGCGTTTTTTTTACCGCGCGACGCGGTATATGATGTCATGCCATGTCTATCACACTGGTGTATTGTGTCGAAACAACAGAACTCATCATCAAGCAATTATCACTGGATTATAGCCTAGGGGCTTTTTTTACGGACACTAAAGATGAAAATATATCTTCACGGAATGGATCCTCTTATCAGGGCGTTAAATAGAAGAGGGTGTTGTGTTGAAAAGTTGCGATGTCACGCCTGGCCTGGCACACATGTTCACCTAGGCTGCCGACAGCCTGCTTGCACTATGTCACAGCAGCTCAACCAATCGGGCTGTTTTAGCGCATATATGTAGCAGCCGTGCGCAGCCAGAGAATCACCTGATTACCGGTTTGCAAACAGACAATCAGAATCAGCTGATCGCGACCGACATCTGCGTGTCGCCTGGCTGAATGTTCGATCTATAGCTAACAAATCCGCAGCTGTACACGAGAGTTGTCGCACACTGAGCGTCGGGCGGTATCTCTGCGACAGCTGAGTTTCTTGTCGTAATTTGTTATAGATTGTTTGTCGCGTACTTTAATATTTTCGGATAGAGTGGCGATGATGTCTTTTTATTCCCAAGATTTGATGTCTGTAGATTCTACAATAATATTAGGCCCGGCGGCTGGCCCGCGTAACTGTTTTGACGATGTCAATGTGTTTGAAAGATAGTCATCGTATTCGTTCTCGTCACATGAGTGTTCTCATAGTCAAAGGCCTATTCGTTAGTTATTATTATCAAAGTAGCTTACGCAAACTTCCCGATTTTTGAATGCCATATTTAAACTTGTTATATGCGTCTAATAGTGGTGTGTGATAATTAGCGTTATAGTAGAAATCCCGAGTGCGGCGGCGCCACCTAGCGAATGTTATTGCAAAGGGAGTGCAATAACATTATTTTGCTAGGTGGTGTTTTAAAACTTTTCATCATTACTTTGCAAATCACGTTCGAAAAAGTTTCGATTGCTGACAGTGACCTTCCCCGGATTTATTTACGCCTTCGTGTGTGGTCCAGCTGTGTTGCGTGGTTTAAGGGCCAGACATACAGACTATAGTCATGTCTTATGTACAGAGATTACTATCTTTTGGTTCAGTGACTGTAAGTCCGAGAAACTTGCTGTTGGTCTCAGGTGTAAAGAACATGACAGACTGTGATGACGTCGGTCCGCTTGATGATGTTCTGCTGCCGTGTCAGTTTCTACCTGTTCTTCCAATCACGAACACAGGTAAGTTACCGTTACCGACAGGTGCTCCTTTTGCTCGTGGCCGAATTCGGACGTTAATTTAAATCCATAAGTTGCATTGTGACGTCACATCATCAGCCATACCCCTTACGTGCTGCAGAGTAAACCTAGAACGACTGACGCTTTGTACAGCTATTTTATGTTCACTGTAGCAGAACTCTGTCGGTCGGCGTGGGTAGGATGTTTGGCTTCGTCTGTTTGTTTGTTTGTTTGTTTGTCCGGAACATAACTCAAAAACGAAAAATCCCACAGGATAGGGAATGATCTTGGGATATCCTGCGCCTGCGATTCGCCTCCGGGCTGACTTAAGGCGTGTTTTAAATGTGTTTAATAATAATAATATCCTACAAGAGGTATGGTTTTAGGATTGAAAGGTCAAAGGTCAAGGTTATAATACGAGCAATATGACATTGGTTCGACTATGAGTGCCTTCTGGGTTTCAGTGTTTCCGTTGATTGGACTAAGTTTACTTCTGTTCAATTTCTAAGCGCACACTAGGGGAGAGTGTGGCAAGAGTGGCATCCTACCTTGCCGTAAAATTGGCAGCATATTCTGTGTTTTATGCCAATTTATGATATTGTGGCATAGTGGTTAGTGCGTCGGACGGTCGGACTCGTGATGATTGGTTCGACTGCCGGCAGTGCGCTGTCACGTGACAACTCACATGCTCCGCTGTCACTAAGCAGTATAATTTGGTACCGGCCCAAGATTGACGATGCTCTGCGGATAGGAAGGTAACCGTGGGTCTGGCGTCACACTGGCCATAGCATTCTGTCTACGTAGCCAGACTACGCCGATTGGGAGCGGTCATTTTTGGGGATGACAATAGTTACTGATATTTACACAACTAACCATCGCAATTACAGGCGGCGCTGCCGTTTTGAAAGTGGGGGGTGCAAGTGATGCAAGCACAACATTTCATTTTTTGGTTTGTACCCCATTTCTGACATTCGGGGGGTACATTAGGCGCAAATTAGGTCAACAAAAATTTGTCACATAAATTTGCTGGGACAAGAAGGCAATTTGAGGAGGGGCAGTTGCCACCCGTGCCCCTTCCTAGCTACGTGCCTGCTTTTCACAGCGTATGACATTGGCACCTCTTACCTCTAACTTTAGGCCTATCGTACATGCAGGTGTAGGAGCAGTGATGGAGTTTGAGCAGCAGTTGCTATCAGATCTTCGTCGTTACACGGCAGCGCTACAGCGACTCGGCATCACCGTCATCAACACTCTTCTGTTCGTCGTACTCACCGCCATCACTACTCGTCTCATCAGCTACATCATCTGCTGGTCACGTGACCCGCATCACAGCCACTCGCGTGATCCCGTCGACGATGACATCACGCCGACGAGACCGGCAACCGTGTCTGTCAACGCTGAAACGCGCAATTTCACCGTGTTCGACCTGCGATTCTCGGAGACCAAAGTGTAATACTCTGCTTACACTGGCGAACTGTTGTCTGCCGTACACTCGACGAACACCACTTGACTGTAAACAGGGTATAATGCATCACTCCGTTGTGAAAATTATTCAACAGACGAGTTTGTTGCTGGGGAGCATTTTTCAGCTTGATACCCACTTCTTGTTGGTTCACAATTCACTTGCTATTCACGCACTGCTCAGACCACGACCACGTATGTGCACTGTGTTACCGGTAGATACTGCAAAAAAATTAATTACCTGTAGATGTAGCCGTTGTTGTTCATCTCAGGACAGCAAATGATCCTTGCAAAAGATCTCAAGATGAAGTTGAATAAAACAAGGTGTGTGGCCTTCCGGTGCGGCCGACACGGTATGCCCCCGCCCGTGAGCAAGAACCCAACTTCACAGGCCTTTATAGCTGGCCGTGGCAGTTGATAGCGCATGCTCCGTCGGCGTACAAATTTTGAAGTTCGTATAGCATTCCCGTTCGGTTCGGTGTCAGCAGTAATCTATCTGGTGACCTTGACTTTGACCTTGAAACTGGTGCGCATTATTTTTCGTGGCATGGGCAACCTATCAAATGGCTATCAACCAATTTTACTGTTTCTGGGACTCTTCGTTCTCGACTTATGGGCCAACACCCTGTCAGACGGACCACGTGACTTCGTCACCATGACCTTTGACTTTGGAGGTCATGGCATTGCCTGTGATGCCGCTCTTCATGCTCTAACTGTGTACCAAGTTTGAAGTTCGTAGGCCTTCCAATTCGGTAGATGACCCACTTCCGCTGTCAGCATTAGTCGGCCTCATGGTCGGCCTGGTGACCTTGATCTTTGACCTTGAAACTGGTGCGCATTATTGCGCGTGAGGTGTTTGATGTTTCTGGGACTTTTCGTCCTGGACTTATGGACCACTGACCAGCATCTGTCATAGGCACTACGTGCCATCGCGACCTTGACCTTTGACCTTCGAGGTCATGGCGCTTGTCGATGAATGACGATACGGGTCTTCGTTCTCCATCTGTATACCAAGTTTGAAGTTCGTAAGCCTTTCCATTCGGAAGATATGACGCACATTCGGTCTCAGCATTAGTCGGTCGGCCTGACGACCTTAACCTTTGACCTTGAAACTGGTGCGCATTATTGCCCGCAAGATGGGCAACATTTCTACCAATTTTGGTGTTTCTAGGACGTTTCGTTCTCGACTTGTCGGCCATCACCTGTCAGACGCATCACGTGACCTTGCGACTTTGTTATAGCGCTTGTTAGTGATACGGATCCTCGTGGTCCATCTGTGTACCAAGTTCGTAGGCCTTCTCGTGAGGAAGATATGACGCACTTTCTTCGACAGCATTAATCGGCCTGGTGACATTGACCTTTGAGTTTGACCTCCAAATATGTTCACAAGTTAGTCGTGTGATTGGCTTCCATCCTGCCAATTTTGGGCTTCCTATAGACCTTTCCATTCTCATGTTAGATCGAGGCACTCGACAGACGGACGGACAGATACCGGCGCTCATTTTATAATGCCCCTCCCAGCGGGGGCATGATAATATAACAAATCATTTACTTTCTGATACAGCCACTGCTGCTAGTATCTATAACCTTGCAAAACACAAAGAATAAAGCAAATTTGTCGCTTCCATTAGATGTGCAAAAGCTAAAGTCTGTGCTTCAGGGAGGCTTAGCCCCGCTGAGGGCTCCGCCCCAGATAGGTTCGCGTTGCGCTCTCAACATGGTTGACCCCACTTTTCTTTATGCGCCAAGGTCCTTATGACTTTCAATTAGAGAGGACAAAATCAAACGAAAGTAGGTAGGCCTGTCTAAAACCGCATATGATTGCGCTATAAATTCGAGCTTAATAGAGAGCATGTTAAGGTGTTATACTGTTATTTCACCGAACTGTCAATTAAATGGGGGTAATCGGTAGCAGTTTGGGCCAAGAAAACTTGCAAGCTAAACCACAACATTTTATAGAAGGAATACGAGCGTTCTTCACACAAAATTTGCTCTCCCATGAAGTAAGATAATGAAATAAGATAAGCAAGTTAGGGAAATGCCACGCCACCCCTATAACTAGTGCGCCTGGCTGAGACAGAATTGATTATGTAATGTATGTCGTATCATAGAGCTTCCTCCACTCCTCGCTGTTATCATCTGTGTTTTGTTATGTGTCTTCTACTGGTATTCGCGTTTACGAATAAAACTGGATCATTTAAACTCTGTAACTCAACTAAATGTGAAGCTTATTAATGAAATTTGCTGCAACTACATGCGAGTTGGTTATGAGCATTGAGGTTATTTATATTCTACGCGGTTATGAGCAAAGTCATACAAACGTTAACTACATCATACTACCGACTGCGTAGGAC
>Ga0209145_1000145_pt1 | contig 13359 bp, 13 predicted proteins | sample WorMetfiPIANOSA2_FD_187396 | JGI IMG/M metagenome (GOLD analysis project Ga0209145, IMG submission 187396) | Marine gutless worms symbiont microbial communities from Max Planck institute for Marine Microbiology, Germany - Olavius filocauda... | ecosystem: Host-associated > Annelida > Digestive... | reverse complement strand
CACAGCCGACGTCTTTGTGAAGTTGTGAGAGTGACTCATGATGACGGAGTAGAGTTGACATTTGACAACATAGTAAATGATAGTAGCCTATACGCCAGTGATGTGCTAAATTGAACCGAGTCGAAAAACTCTATTCGTTTCGAAAATCGAATCGGAATATTTTTTTCTGAATCGGAATGCTCTAGTAGAAAGCAGTGGTATAATGGTAACTGCTTTCAAACAGCAATGGTACGACTGTAATTTCATCCAAAAAACTGTGGCATAACGCCGTTACCCCTTGTGACTCCCGGACTACACCACTGAGCGTTGGTGCACATGCAGTAACAGAAGCAAGACAACATGGCAGTGAAAACAAACACTGTTGAAATACACTGTGTCCAGAAAAAAAGAACAACAGCATTCTGTAGTGACATAACCTCAAGAATTCAAGAGCGCATCGTTCTAATAGGGAACTGACGTCTCGCGTGAAATATCGCGAGAACTCATATTATCGCTCACAGATGGGGCACCAGCATTTTTTTATTTTATTTTTATTAGCATTAGTTTTGTGGTAATTATGTAAAAAAAATCAGGAATGGCACTGTCAATATGTTACTGGGCTAATTATCTGCTAACTAAAGAAAAACTTCAACAAAAATCTGAAAGCGATGCCCAAAATCAGCTATTATCGCTCATAAACAGATCCCAAGGTAAAGTAAATACACGAGACTTCGGTGCCCTATTTCTGGCAAGCAACATCCTAGAAGTATCGCAAAACTATTATTATAACCAACGTTCACGTCACCTAATTAGTGCTGCAACTTATAATTATGCTGCAGAATGACAAAACAAAACAAACTAAATATCAACTAGAAGGGCACTCATTACAGCGCATACCTCCATCAAGGAATATGCTTTAGCTTGCAATGTTAAACTGGTACACAATATTGAAATCAGGCTCGTCACTAAAATTCCTGTATTTACGACACATATGTTGGCTAAGATTGAGGAAGGTTGCTATGGAAGCAATCTGACCTCATTTTTAACCACTGTAAGCATATTTTTTACAATGCAACTGGGAACTTACAACACTAAGAAAAAGTGAAAAAAATCATAGATCCAAAAGCAGATCGTTCCCAAAATCTAATTAATTATTCCTTGTCCCAACTTCCCAAAATTTCGTCACAAACATTCATCCATAACATCTTGAGTGATCTTGTTAACCATCAGACAGATAAACAAGCCAACGTATAAACAAACTGAATACATTAACCCCGTGAAACAGTGCACATATCAAAGCAAACGAGACTATTAGTTGTTAAACTTGTTAACGCTTGCTAGTGCTTCAATGTGACTGTTAGTTGTTAACACTTGTTAGTGCTTCACCGTATTTGACCTTCTGACCATCGTCAACACCAAACTGGAAGTTGGGTGGAGCCTCGAATAACAACACAATGGTGGAGCCGAGACGAAAATCTCCCATTTCCTCGCCCTTGTTCAGACGGATGCCATCTTCTCCGGTCTGTATGAAAGACTGGTCGTAGAAGTAACAGCTAGGCCATGCTGTAGCTTCATTTGTTGATAATTCCTAGCACACAGCCCAACAAATTGATTACATTTAATTTCCAACTGCAAAATAATTACAGCATAAGCTTAAGAAGTAATACACAAGCTTAAATTACCTTTATCTACTGCTTAAGTGGCTTAAGCACACAAGTGTCCCGTCATGTTGCAGCAAAGCACATCGCGCTCACAGCTGTAAGAGGCCCGAAGTGCTCAGCATGTCTGGTATGCCATGGTCATCTAATTGGTACTGCTGTCGGCTAGGCCATCTTGATTGTGTGTGGTGACTTCAGCCATCGATCCCATAGAGAGTACAAAGTGTGATCGTTTTACCTGCCAGTTGTTTACTATACAGATAATGATGTTTGATGTTTATAAGTTCAATAGTTATAAAATTATATCATACAAAACATCAGTAAAATTGTCTACTGACAGAAATTCATTTTAAGTTATTGTTGCATCAAGATCACTCAAGTTCAAGACAGGAAAACAAGACGGAAGTTGGATACGAACTGCATTTAAGACAGTATGCTGTATATTTGTAGCACAACTTTAACTTGATTTTGTGTAAACATTTAAAAATAATAATATTGCAAGGTTTCTCTGCAACAGCTTAGCTTCTTGTAGAATATGAATAAGATTTCTGCATAGACAGCAAGGTCTGTTGTGAGGGAGCTCATACCCCTTGTGGCACTTTGAGCTGGCAAGGACTAAACCCAATTAAGCTAGCATATGACCCACATCACTGGCGGGCCGGATGCTGGCCCGATTATAGTTTTTACAGTTATTGGATTATAGGTCTTTAACTAACTAGGCCACTACGCCATTACCTCTCATGGAATGTCCTCGTCCTTGATCACCATCCCTTATCCTGCCCGAGAAGAAGATGGTGAGATGTTGCTAAAGAAGACGTATGAAATTGTAGAGTCAAGGGGAAACCATTACATCGGCACAGGTGTAACTGTGTATCTAAAGTCTATTACACAAATCATCTCCAAAATCTAATTATATGTTTCTTGTCCCAAGGACTACCCTCGTAAAAATTTCACAAAAAAATCACTCCATAACTTTCTCGGTAAACCTTCCGACAGTCAAAGAAAGCAGAGAAAGAAATAACGTCTTTGTCTAGGCTAAAAAATTGCTGCGTAAAACAAAGGTATATACTTTGTCGAAGTGAACGTTGACGGATCCAACAAGTGTCGCCCCGATTGCCGTGAGTGAAAAAAATCCATGTTTCCAGTTGCCGACGTACATTACACGCTCGTTGAAATTGAACAGCCCTTGCAGCCAGCGAACTATACCAGGATTCACACTAAACAGCTCTCCTAAAAACATATCATATCATATACTAGTTAGCACTTCCAAAAATACAAATAGCTAATGAACTAGAGGCTGGGCACTTGATACAGTGCATAACTCACACTGGCCATTCGACTACCTTTTTGCATTTTGTGACCCTGTGATCTTGACCTTTGACCTTTTGACCTAATATTAATTGGTGGGCGAGGTATCGTGATGGACTATCCCTGTTCTAAGTTTGGCGATTTTAGTTTCAGCCGTTTTGGTTTTATCATGCAGACAGACAGACAGAATCACAGACGCCGCTAAACGCATTACTCTCGCAACTGTTGTCGGTGTGAGTAATAATAATAATAACTAAGCAAATATAGTAGCAAAATTTTTCTTATTTCTATTCGCTATGTGTCACTGCTTTGAGCAATTTTTGATGTTATTAATACACAGGGTTCCCACTATATTTTGCTGTTGAAATTCAGGGACTTTTCCAGGACTTTCAAGGACTCCAGTAGTAGTAGTAGTAGTAGTACAGTAGGGTTTAACGTCCTACCAAACACATTATAGGTTATACTGGGGACGATTTTTACGGGTCAGATGACCCAACCAACAGGACAATAGTTGGTCAGTCCACCAGCCAATATAATTTTTAAAGAACACTTACATAGCACCATAAAGTCGGAAGATACAGAGGTGCTTGGAGGACTGAGAGCTAGACCCAATGAGATCAAAGCCCGATCCAGTAGACCAACCTGAAAGAACTGATTATGCAATGTTCATTGCTGAAATGCTACACAATACTGTAGCACAGAGATAGTTCTGTTAATATTCCCCTTCTTCCAGACCAACATCACTGTTCAGACGAGGCCAAGTAAAGGCAACGTTACCTCTCAAGGACCAATAGACGACAACAGTTTACATCATGTAACAACAGTTACCTAAATATTACAGTATGATTATGGTACAATTGCAATTAACAGAAAGCCCTTCCATTGCTATCTGGGTAGTTCAGAGATACTAGATTGCAAATGCACCTGGAAAATGTCGTCTTCCAGTAACGACCCAGTCGGCAGGTGAGTGGAAGTGATGATATTCTCCCGGAGACAGGTAGACAACACACTGGTAGAGAAGGTTGTCGGGGCACGTCAACAGACTGGTTGCCAAGTTACCATTACCGTCGACACCAATATCAATAAGCAGGTCTCCCAGCTGTTCAACCGCGGAGCAGTGAGCATACAGGCTGCCACTCTGAGGACCAATGAATCCCTGCAGAGAGTACGTCACTCCCTTGATCTGTTCCAGCTCTCCGTCAACTACTTCTCCACACAGGACTATCAGGCCATCGGCAGGACAAGTCTGTCAACACACGCAGAACACGCAGTAGTAGATTTAATGGGCTGCTGACTACGAATATATCAGTTGGCAACTTGGCAGATGGTATTTTGGCACAGTAGTAATCAATCTAAGCTAAGCTACCATACACATATGCACGCACACACTCATACACGACGATTAAACAGCCATCTTTCCAGGTGAACCTGGGTTAGCCATAGGGATGTGCGGAAACTGAATTTCGGTTCGGTTTTAAAAACCCGAACCGAACTGAACCGAAGCCAAAAGGTCAGAACCGAAGCCAAAAGGTTAAATCCGAAATTTCAGTTTCCGTGGCTTTTCTCAAAACCAAACTTGTCTCATACAAATAGTCAATATTTCAGCCATTCTCACAAATCTTTAACATTCTTCACGTTACGGACACTGTCAACAGTAAACGATCATGAAATCTAGGGTTAGAAAACCGTCGACCAAATGCAAAATGCACACACAAGAAACAGTTTATACGTTTTTTTTGTATTTTACAACTGATCTACAAAGAAGACCAAACCGAACCGAAACAGAACTTGAAAAAACCATTCCGCACATCCCTAGTTAGCCAGTTTCCCCTCGACTCTCCCTCTCCCACCACCACATTCTTCTCTGACAGGAGAAAGGACGGCGGTGAAGGAAGAGGAATGTGGACGAGGGTAACTGGTGCAGAGATTTTGATGCTGGATACCCTTTCTGTCGCCAACCAATGCTAAGACATCTATCGGACCTCATCCTTTCTTCAACCACCATCAGACTCCGACGTTGATCCCTTTTACGTCTGCCTTCAGACGCCAGTACCCATTCTAATCTATTGGAAGCTAGTTTAAAACGCATTTGTAGAGTGCCTAAAGTATATTGGAAGAGATGGTTCTGGGACATCAGTATTAAACAGACGACTACTGTACTTTGGTAAGGGTTGAGTTGAGTTAGTAGAGTTTAACGTCCCACTCGACACATAACAGGTCATTTTGGAGACGAGACTTTGGTAAGGATCCAGAATGGCTCCCAAATACATGTCTCCATACTCCAACATGTGAATGTGACATTCTAGGAGTATATTAGTTGCAAACTATGCAGGAAATATAATTTGTTTGTATATTGCGTTGTATCCCCTGGGGATACACTGTACCCTACACCTCCTGGTTGTGTCCATATACAATGAGCACAGAACATGTACAGTAAATGGGGAAACTACCAACCAGTTCACTGGCTGTTGCCACAGGACGAATTCCAGGCTGCAACGAACGACGAAAGAACTCGCTGAGGCTTCGATACTGTCGCAAGTCGGTAACAGCAGCTTCTTCAAGCCGACAATGGAAAAACCAGATGTAGAGCCGAAAACACGGACTTCGTAGCCATACTGGCATCTCACGAACAGTCAGCTTGCCATACACTCGAGATATATACTTCCATGGAAGCTTCTGATATAAGGCAAACTGCAATCACAAGGAACAAACAATTCACTAACAAATTAGAACATAATTTTGACCAGTGTTCACCTTATTTTTTATTTATTTATTTATTTCCTGTTGTCAGAAGGCAGCACAGAAATAATATACATAATCAATAAAATATACAACATGAGAAATTACAAAATAGTTCAGAGAAACTACAGTTCGGTAAAAGTAGCAAAAAAGTTCCATGTCAGTCCTTTTAGTTACTATCAGAATACTTCCGTGAAAACATGAAATGCTACCCAGCACATTTTATATAGAATGCGATAAAACTGTTATCAGGCCAATAAAACTTTCTAAAAAACGGTTTAAGCTGACGAATAAAATATTATATTTATAACTGACTCACTACTGACTAGAGGCAGTAAGAGTAAATTATTAAATTTGATTAAATTCTAAAAATGACAACCAGTTGATGGCCAGATAGCTGATAACGGCACCAAAATTTCTTTCCGGCAATGGATTAAAATAACAATGAGGTTGTCACTTGACAGAATGCAAACTCATGCCGGCTATTCGATTGCCTTCAAGCCTTCTGAAATATGTTTTTGCAGTTTGTGACCCTGTGACCTTGACCTTTCTGATCTATATTAAATTGGTACCCAGGACTCTTAATGCACTGTGGCAAGTTTGGTGGTTGTAGTTTCAACCGTTTGGTTCTTTCATGTGGACAAACAGACACACATTGACATACAGACAGATGCAGATGAACACTTTACTCTCATCGGCATGAGTAATAAATCCACCACTATAACAAACAATGAAAATAAATTCCACAAACCCTGGTGTTGTATTGCTTGATAACAGAATTGTGTTGCTGCCCACTGTAGTGGATCAATGCTCCCCACGATTTCCTATTTTCATACCATGCAGGATTTCTCAGCCAGGAGTTGCAGTCCGCATCTGAACTGTCAGCTAACTGTACATCAGCGTCAGTTGACTGCAGCGCTCGCAACCAATGCCACAGCCACCCAGCAGTTGCCGGCAAGATGCTCCGTGGAAGCCGGGTACAGATTACACTTATAACCCTCGAACTGCCATACGCACTGCGTGCAGACACATTGTAGCTCACTTCGGCCAACCTGCAGACTCCGTTCGAACGCCATAGATACAGTATCGGAACATAGAGAACAATAATCAGCCGGTAGAAGTGCTTTGTGGGTAACAAGTGAGCGGTAAAATAGTAGTCGGATGTGGAAGAGCCGTCATGATCTAAACTGGATGGATAGAAAATAGTGTAGACAACACAGTCGACAATGGCGCCTGTGAACGTCTCGATCAGTGCAAGCAATATCACCATCAAATGTATGCATTTCTTCAGCGGCAGTCGCATCGCCAATCTTCTCTTGTTGCCAACACCGCACGCACTCCCTCCCACTTCCTGCTGGTCAATCCACCTCACATGAATAGTGATGATAGGGTACCAAGATTCTACAACAGACCAATACTGGTAGTCATAAAACAGTAAATCATGCACATCAAAATACATCAAAAAGAGCAAACAATCCCATGGCTAGTAAGCCCTCTCATAAGCTCTCGGGACACTTCGGCACTAAATTATAGTGCCGAAGTGTATGAGACACACTTTATTATAATTAACCTACTTAGTATTGTATTTTAGAGGCGGGCAAAGAGGCTTTGAGCCTGCGCCTGCATACTACGTCTACGTCTACACTTCGGCACCTCTGTATAGCTGTACATTGATGCATTTCGTTCTGTTGCGGGCGTTTATCTCCGTTCCAGTCTAGCCGAGTACCCAAACGACCATATTCCAAGACATGTCAGCTACCAAACGTAATATCAGGAAATACACATAACATTAGTACATCCTATATAATCCATAATTTGCACAACTCATGCGGGAAAAGATAGCCAAAAATGTTACCAGTTGGAATCTACTGAATAGTAAATAAACGTAAACATTAACCATACGCCCTCAACCCCATAACATAAAATATTAATTGCGGTATGTGGTCACTCATAGGGCTGTGCGAGTCGAGCTTTTTTACCGCTCGAGTACTCTGTCGAGTTTTTATATCAAATACTCCAGTAATCGAGTAATCGAGTAAAGGTAAAAAGGCAAAGGTACGAAGATTTGTATAGCGCCCTATCCTGAGAACCTCACCCATGAAGCGCTCAGGTATGGATCATGCTGTTTTAATTTTTTACCCTGCAAATTCTCTCGGTCAAACTGACGTCATATCCTGCACTGACCTAGTTTCAATGGAAGTGTATTGTATATAGTTGTTTTGATCGTTCTATTTTGATGTTTCTGATGCTTGAAGGATTACAATGTCGTATCAGTATATTGAAACATTGTCTGATGAGGCTGTGAAACGATAACCAGCTGACTTTTGTTTTCCCCTTTGCCGAAACTAGGTCAATTAAGCGGATGTGACGTCATTTGACCGAGAGAATACACCATTCCTGCCTTTACCTCGTTTCAACATTACTACGATACTGTACAACAACACCGACGTTTACAGCGTTAACTCGTCAAAATGAAAGCAGCGTAACTTTTGCATTTTGATGCCACTGACACAATGATTACATCATCAGTGATCAATCACACTTTAACAGACTCGATCGATCACCAGGTGACTCACTATGCGGCTGCACCTAGTTATCTCGATAAGTCTTCGACAACATGCTTGTACCACAGCATACGTAATACATTAGTATTTAATAGGTATGTTGTCGACAGTGATGTTGTCAAGGATAAGGTTCAAGGACAAGGACAAGGTAGCCTCTAGGACTTTACTCGAGGACAAAAACACTGGGTTGCAGTGAAGAATGGCTTACTTACTGATATATCAGTAAAGTAATATCTGACATCAGTAATAAGTTAGCCATTCTTCGCCGTATCCTCATCATCTCATGATCGGTGGCGGTAACCGAAATTATGGACCACGTGATCACACCTAACAAACTGTTTGCAGAATGCGAAGCCCTTGACAATTTTCGAGGACTTTGTGGTCCAACTCCAAGGACAAGGACAAAACTTGAGTACCAAGGACAAGGACAAGGACTTATAAATTGGTCCTCGAGGATCCTCGACGACAAGGATTTCCTCGAGGACAACAACACTGGTTGTCGAAGACGTATCGAGATGACTGTAGCTTACTGTCGTGCAGCCATAGGACAAGTGGACTAGATTAGTCCACAAAAACCATCTTCCTGAGACTTTGTCTCTCCGGGAGATTTTTGACCTAATTTACCGACAGCGCATCCACTTCTTCTAGTGACAGATTGTTCCAATGGATGACGTCTTTGTGAAAAGAAGTGGACTCTATTAATATATTTGAGAATCGACTCGATACTTTTTTGTCTGATCAGGAATTTATTTTTGCCTATACTTCGAACAGCCCTAGTCGTCCAACAAAACCGGAAGTATTAACTTTGTCCTTGACATTGTCCATATAAATGTAAACATGCGCATCTGTAGTCGGCATTTGTGTATTGGAAGTAGATTAATTAAATTAAAATTGCGTCAGAATTGTGTCCCAGCGACGTCTTCGTTGTACTACAGTACTGATGGCAGCCAACAACATGGATCAGACGTCATTTACGATGTTGTCATTTCTGGCGGAGGAATGGTTGGGACAGCAATGGCAGCGGCTCTCGGTAAGAGTTTTATTAATAATTAATAAATTCATTCATTTATTCATTCATTTAATTCATGCAACAATAGCCCATAAAAGGTGATAGAGACATAGACGGAGCCAGACCGAGAAAGATCATGTACAGTGTACACGCTCACAGAAATTTGAAAAAAATAAATAAAAAAATAAACTACTTAAGTACTAGTAGAGGCTCCAGAATTTGCAGACTGGGTATGGCCACTTTTAAAGCACGGGGTACCTTCCCCATCAGTCACTGCAAGTATGAGCACAGGGTTTCTCCTATGGAAAAAAAATTCTATATTGCTGTGGCCCATCGGTGAGTTTTAGCGCATTCTGGCAAATGTGGCAAATGTTTTAGGACACAATGTTAATTTTGGCTAACCGTTCAATCGGCGTTCATCAACTTATTGTATAATAACAGCATTGAAAACGATGTTTAATTCGACTCGTTTACATATGCAATACTGTACAGTAAATTGCACACTATTACAGATATGAGAGAATAATATAGACATACAACTGACTGCAGACAAGTTAGTGAAGCACTAGTTTATGGTTCTGATGGAGAGCATCATACGCATTCTTTCGGTCAAATGACGTCAACTGACCTAGTTTCGGCAAAGGGGAAACAAAAAGTCAGTTGATTGACATCAATTCACAGCCTCATCAGACAATGTTTCAATATACTGATTCCACTTTGTAATCCTTCACGCATCAGAAACATCAAAATAGAACGATCAAAACAACTATAGCCTATCACAACAATACACTTCCTTTGTTTTCCCCTTTGCCGAAACTAGGTCAGTGATGTGACATCAATTGACCGAGAGAATCAACAGAAGTGGCAAAGTCAGTCGCAGAAGATACAGTGCAGATTGCCTTTAGTTGTGGTTCATTCTACCTTCTGAAATGAGCAATCACCTACGTATGGACTAGGTATCAACTACCTTGGACTTTTTTCGGCATGAACATAATGCTGAGCAGTTAAATTGTAAGTGAGTCAACTTGAGAGACATCTGTCGAGTTGGTCGTGTGTCGTGTTGGACTGTATTAGACTTAGCTGTCAAAGCGTTATTGTTGTATTCTGGATTGCAGGAAGTGAGCCAGTGTTTAAAAACAAGAAGATTTTGCTCTTGGAAGCAGCAGCACAAAGAAAACAGCATCAATTACCAGAAAGTTTCAATAGTCGAGTATGTGCTCTTAACGGAGGAACTGTACAATTGCTTGAAAGTATGTTTGTCTGACTAATGTTTTTATGCTTTTAATATGCATTTATCATCATCATCATCATTGTTGTCATCATATACTTGCTCAAAATAATTTATAATTTACAATGCAGAATAAAATTAGCTATATAGAAACGAGTGGCAAGGCTAAAAGTACTTATAGCAGCCTAGAGTGTAAATTAAAGCTAAAAATAAACAGAGTGATATCACCAATATGAGCAGTACAGTGCTTAGCAAAGCAAACAAATTCAAGCAATACAAGATCAATTATGACGGAGCTGAAATGAACTTCAGCAGTTTTTCAGTACCTTTATGTGTTTATTATGAGTTTTTATTACTGACTATGTCCGTGCTGATGATGGTTATAATAATTTATATAAATAAGTTAAAATATTTGGTGGTTAAAATCTTTTGCTTCAGTGTTATAGAAAAGTCTGTCTTTGCTCGTGGGTTGGACAGTGGAGGAGTGCATTAGATTAAAAGGCATTTTTTGTGTTTTAATGCATATCTTGGATTTATTTTGGATTTAATAAAGATGAGTAATTCAGTATTTGAGGCCAGCACTTAACATTGATTTCACTGAGTGAAGTGTTAAATAATTTTATTTAACCAGCTATAGATGATTCATGTTTGATGTTTATTGATAGGTTTCGGTAGTTGGAAGAACATATGTGATATGAGATGTCATCCAGTCAAGCATATGCAGGTGATTAATTATTAACACATCTACTATGAGTTTGCTTTTAGGGTTAGCATTTGGTATATAGTGTTGCATTATATTTTAACTTCATTGAATTGTATTAAGCTATCCGGCTTAAGAGATCACAGGTTCGACTTCTGGTCATTCCACATTCATGTAATAACTCTGTACAAGTTGATCATGCACATATGCATCTATCAGCAAACAGTATAATTTGGTACCGGCCAAAGAGCAATGATGATGGGAAGATATTCATGGACCTAGTGATGGCGGCCTACTGCTGGGTTTATGTCTAACATCATCTGCAAGAGGAATGCCTAATCACTGCGATCAGCTCTGGCCGGAGCACTTATATTAAAGATTTAGCTATCTTTAACTTTTCGTTGTATGTTTTGATTTACATGAAGAATCTTTAATCTGTAAAGTGTTGTTTGGTGTTATTGAGGTTTGGGACGCATGCGCAAACTCAAAAATCACATTTCACAAGGATTATGATGACGACAGTGACAATTTGGCATACATTGTTGAAAACGACGTAATCCTTTCGAGCATTGAGCGTCAGTTGGAAGTGATGGACAGTAACGTGGTACAAGTGAAGTATGACACTCGTGCCAAGAGTTACAATTTTGCTCCGACTGCATCACTAGACTCTGCACAACTGCAGCCGTGGGTTGAGGTCATGCTTGAAGATGGTAACGTGCTACGTACAAAACTGCTGGTAAGTAGTGACGGTTTTTACTCACGCCGACGGAGTAAAGCATTCATCACCGTGTCTCTCTGTGAGTGTGTGTGTATGTCTGTCCACACAATAAAACGAAAACAACTGAAACTACAATCAACAAACTTGCGACAGGTGTAGTCCATCATGAGTCCTCGCCCACCAATTAATATTAGGTCAAAGGTCACAGGGTCACAAAGTGCAAAAACATATTTCATGCGATTGAATGGCTGGAATGAGTTTGCACTCTTGAATGCCCGTCATCTAGTTTAGTGTTAATTATGCTCATACTGTACACAGTTTTGCATATGCATTATATTAATAGTTGATGCATTCAACCGTTTTAATGGCTTTTTATCAGGTTTACATGGATTAAAGTAGAATTAATTGACACGTTTAATCGATTAATTGAGGACTGAATACTTTACCGATTAGTCTACAATTGCGCTTAGCATTTTCTTACGTTACGTCAGAACTGCATCAGCATTTTGAGTAACTGAGTATGTATGTAGCATGGTAAAATAATGACAAGATGAAAATGTATTTGATCTAGTGATATTTTAGTAACTAAAACTAAAGTGTTTAATTTTAGTAAAACTAGAATGATTTGGAAAAAACTAATACTAAAACTAAAACGATTGGATAAAAACTAAAACTATAATGATTTTCAATATTAAATATCACTGATTTGATCTTGATGGACTTGTGGTACGTTCTGCAGACAGAAATTTGTTTGTAATTAAGTATTACTGGTCGTTTTGTACAGTGCATATATGTTAATTAATCTACTGCAGATTAAGTCAGAGAATATTCAGTTAAACAAAGGTTAATCTATTAATTTTTGTAATCAGTAATCTACAGTATTGGCCAATTAATCATCGTGGAAAAATTAGTTGATTAATTGTTAATTAATGAAACTGATCGATGAAGGCTCTGATTATTTTACTTTTGTGAAGAATTGACGCCACTTATGACATATTTGCAGATTGGTGCTGACGGCTTAAAATCTCTGGTACGACAAACGGCAAATATTCACACAGTCCAGTGGGAATATAATCAGCTGGCTGTAGTGGCAACGCTCACTGTTGCTGAGGTCTGTATCCTCTAGCTGTCTTCAATTTGTTCTAATACATCCAGTTATATACACCATGTCCACATAAAAAGGTGCCATTAAACTCATGGCGGTAACTTTGTCAAATCTCAACCGATTTTCAAAATGCTTTTACCACTGGAAAGAGAAGGAAATTTCCAACAAAATCCATGTATTATTTTGCACCACACCTTAAGTATGTTGCCACACTACCATTGGGAATTTAAAAGTTCAAATTTGGTGCAAATCTGGAAGAAAATGCAAACAAAAAATGTCACATGAACCAGTTAAGTTTCCATAGCTATCAGAAGATAAAGCCATGAGCAAACTTTGAATTTACCAGCTTTA
>Ga0209145_1000144_pt1 | contig 13450 bp, 11 predicted proteins | sample WorMetfiPIANOSA2_FD_187396 | JGI IMG/M metagenome (GOLD analysis project Ga0209145, IMG submission 187396) | Marine gutless worms symbiont microbial communities from Max Planck institute for Marine Microbiology, Germany - Olavius filocauda... | ecosystem: Host-associated > Annelida > Digestive... | reverse complement strand
GGCACGGACCACCTCTATCACCATGCAAAATTTGGTGGAAATCGCGTGACGCACGTCGGCGTGAGAGGATGAAATGTGATGTTTTTCACTTTGTTTATTTATTTATTTATTTTTTTCTTTGAAAATAACGCTGTCGGCCGTCGACCTCTTTGGTGCGTAGTTGACTTACTTCCACAAGACATAGCGTCAGCATTTGTAAGCCGATTTAGATGCGGTTTTCAGAGCTTTTTTGCGGAAGACAAGCACTTTCATGACTGTGGAACAGTTTTCAAAATTTTCGCTAGGGGGCGCTACGATTGGTGCCCAAATGGCAGAAAAATTTTGAAAATGTGAGAAAATGGGTGCAAAGTTTGTGCGCACCACTTTGACCATTTATAAGCGAGATGAAAGAAAAGTGCTACTACAGTCTTTTACCCTATGTATTGCAGATGTGCACCCGTATAAAAATATTTTGCTACCTTGTTACAGGGTGCCACGAAAAACTGTCAAGTTCGTACCGGTGGTACCAAAAGCTCACGGTAGGGCCAACGTTTGTGTGCACCGAAAGTCAATTAAGCCGTGCAATTTTCAAAAATGTTTTGGGGGCTTTTTATAGGGGATGATATGTAGTTGTGCACCCATATTCAAATTTTTCTATACGCCGCAAGATGGCGCTAGTATAGAGTATCAAATTTCAAACTGCGAATTTTCCTATTTTCTGCGCACGTATTATTGTGATTTTCTGAGCAACGTATACAGCTGGAGATGTGTTTTCTCTTGTGATAATGGGCAATGTGATGCACATCCTGCCGGTATTGCATTGACTCGAAGTAGTCATTGCTTTTGTTTCTAGTTTTGTAATGATTTACATATTTGGTATAACGTCATGTTATTTAAATATAGAGAGGCATGTTATTTATGTTTTGAACCAGTAAATCAGAAATGTTTTGATTGTATGATAAGTGGTTATATTTGATTATGGTGATTTGATTATTTGATTATTATTTGATTATACAAAAGAATGTTAGTTTGGTTTTTATGTTGACTATTGTAATTCCATTAGTATTGATGAAACTGGTTTTCTGAAGATTATTTCAGTTACTGATTATGGTTGTTTGAAATTTGTTAGCTGCGTTTGTGTGATGTTTATTGGGCACGTTAAGTGTAACTTGTACAGTGTTCTGAGCTTTAATGGTGATGTTGGAGCGGTTTGTGCAACGTTGCTTGAAGCAATTCCAAGTATTGAACGTGTGAGTTAGATCACTTTTCACCATGTCTTACTGGTTGATTTTTGGTAGTGCTATAAATAAGCATTGTGCCATGTTAACATAGATTTTTGAAGACTTGGATTCTGTTATAGCTCAAGTTCAATATGCATCATATCGATTACTTTAGTCAGCATGAACTTGTTGTTTCTATGCAAGATTTGTTGAAGTGTAGTATAATTGACGTTAAATTTTACAGCTTACCTAGTTGCCATTGACTGGTTGCAATTAAGTTTTACTTTTAACACCATTGAAGGATTATTGCTGATTTATCATATGATTATGGTTGTTTACTGATTCACAGTTGTCATCACTATGTTTTAAATTTTAATTATTCCTCAGTACAGTTGATGCTTTAGTGCATATAATTGAGCTTATTGGGTGGGTGGAAGGATGTGTGGCTAGCTGATTAATAACATGATTTTTGTAAATGTGATTTGTCATTATCTATGAAAGGCAAGAATTTCAAACTTTGTATGCAAGAGCACATTGTACAAGGTCGACGGCCATTGACCATCTATTTTAAATTTGAAAAATCTTATTTTTCACAAAAATACTAAATATATAAATGCGTCATTCACATGATTATGTGGAACCACATGTTTAGATCAAAGTGCAAAGCTGTGCTGAAGATACCAATGATGAAGTCGCCTTACAAACTGTATTCAGTGACGTTGTATAATGCTTAAGTGAAATAAACATGTTATAATGATGTTTTCAGCATTTTGTATTTGATTTTCTGCTTCATAAAACGTGACAGTTCAGGAACTTATTGAATGACCTTTATATTCAGTAGGCTTCATTAATGTATGTATTGTAGTTTTGACTTAATGTTGTGATGCTATGTTTTGTGTTTGTCAGTTGACTGACAAGTCACAGGATTGTAATGTCAGAATGCTGATTCAAGAGGGTCATGCCGGTTTTATCATAGGCAAGTCTGGTGCTCGAATCAAGGAACTGCGTTTGGTAGTTATTGACATTTTCTTGCGTTGTTCTGTTTCCGTGTGTCATTCTCTGAGGCGACATAACATTGTTAGATTTGTGAGCCATTATGTTATGCATAGGTTAATGTTGTGACCTAGCAAAACAGTAGTAAATGCTGTATAATGTTCATTGTTCATTGGATTCAGTGTATCTCTGTGAATTGGATTTGTTGCAGTTAGGCATGTTATCTTTCATTATTTGATGACAAGAACTGGGATGTCCAGTTATCCGAATCAAACTGGATTGCTACTGTTATATGAGATTTGGCTAGAGTGACAATAAGATAATTTTTGCTATATAGTGAGCAACAGTTATTGTTGAGTCAACGTCAGTCACTGTCATTGTTATTTTATGTGCAAGCTTTTTTGAGAGGTGGTGCTTAAACATAACATGCCTAACTGGAACAAATCCAATTCACAGAGATATATGTTTGTGTGCCTCGAGCACGATTTCTATAATAATAATAATAATAATAATAATAATAATAATAATAATAGTTCTGCTGTATAGAGGTGAACAAATACTATCTGATAAATATTTGGTTCTGACCAAGGTTTAAATGGCAGGTTTTCGAGTGTGAAGTCAATAGGTGTCCATCCACAAAGAACCTTGGACTGCCTCTAGATGTTACTGAACCCATTTTGACTTCCTGTTATTCTGAAATTTACATTTATATTATTATCAGCTTATTATTATAAAACTATTGTATGTCATACATGATGTATTTTATTGTATTTGCAAATGTTGGCAGAACACTGGCGCTAAGCTCTTCATCTTTCCACAGTGTTGTCCTCGGTCAACTGAACGTGTTGTTCAAATGATGGGTAAATTTGTCAATGTTGTCAACACTGTTGGCACACTTCTGGACCTTATCTTCCCGGTATGCAATACATAGTTTCACTGTCTTCAGTTATGTCATATACACAATTATAGACGATTAGGAAGAAATTGCCAGTGAGGTGACTGAAATGTGCCGTTGACATACAGCAAATGTTCACTGTATCATGGAGCGTGTTGAGTGTATTGCCAGCTGACAACTTGCCCTGTAAACTAGCTTTTTGAAGTTGCATTAATTTATTGCATTTGTCAGAATACTACCAGTATATGTAGAGAATGACTACAACATTATTAATAATGATGTTGGATTGTGGAGTTCTACAGCTTATAATAGGAACAGTTTCAATCAGAATCAATCAATCAAAACAAATTTTGTAGCACCATACGTCGCGAGCGAATCAGAGGCATCGGCGCAGCTTGGACTGTTACTGATTCTAAACCTTAATGACTGTATACAATAATACAGACAGCAGTGAGGTCAGTGAAGACAGTTTTTGTTCACATTGAAATGTAAGGTGTGGTATTTTGTGGAAGCTGATATGTAGAATTGCCTGCCAACATTGTGTCTGAAACAGGTTCATTGTCAAGGTCCACTGCACTTGTATGATCCGTGTAACTTTAATGACTCATCTGCGTCTGAATATGGTGGTTACACGATGGCGGAATTCAGGTAATTTTCACCATTTTCACTGTGTACAGAAAAAGGGATACATTTTGTTTTCTTGCACAGCTACTGGAAATATTAACCAGTTTGAATGAAAATTTACTCATGAAGATTGAAGATGTGCAATGTTTTGTGTTCAGAGAACCACTCATGCAGCAGATGCCACTGCCTGGAGCATTTGCTGGTCCTCATAGCAGCTGTGTGGCATTTGGTGAGAATGTTGAAGCATATTCCCAGCCATATCATCACGGCCGCACTTCACGGTAAGTGCTTGTGTGTGTGTGTGACTTGAGCCATGCAACAGCAACAACAGACTAAAGCCCGGTTTCCACTACCCGACTTGACAGGCCGAGCTAACGGCCTGAGTTGATGGGTGACCGGTTTCCATTACCCGTCAACACGGGCCGTGTTGACGGGCGCGCGTTTCCACTAAACGCGCGCCCGTCAACGTGACGGGTAATGGAAACCGGTCACCCGTTAACTCGGCCCGTCAACTCGGGTAGTGGAAACCGGGCTTAAGTTTGTAGCCGTCAAAGTTGAAGTAAATGTAACATATGTTGTTATTTAGTTTTCACTGTTCACTGCTGCACTGTTGTTTTGCTCACAGAACTGAAGTTGCCGATGTTCGCTGTGCAAGACCACTGAATCCATCTGGACCAGTCAATGTGGATCTAGAGCAGCAGGTGTGAGATCTTTATCAGTCAGTTGCTCGATGGTTGTCACTGTACAGCATTGCCTTGCATGTATGATGTACTGCATTGGTTGCATAGAAATGGTATGCTGTGTGCTAATACATGTAGAATATTTTGGGTATGATATATTGTTATTGTTTGACTCCCGGCCATTCCACTTTCATGTAATGACACACACGTGCCTCTGTCACCAAGCAGTAAAATTGGTACTGATCAAAAGGGTGGTGACTCTTTGGCTGGGAAGGTAACTGCGGGCCCAGTTGAAAGTAATGACAGCCTATCACTGAGTTTATGACAAGTCATCTATGGGCTGACTGCCTAGAGATTGGGATCAGCTCTGAACCCAGTGCTTGTATGAGTATGGGACTACCTTTTATATTGCCACTGCAATATTAATGCGCCGCTATCTTATGTTGAAAACTGTATAAATTATAATCCATTTGACTTTGTATCTCTATTAATTTGCAAACAGGGCTAAAAATCTTGTGTTAATCTGTCAGTTATTAATCAGTTTGTGTGGTATAGTTTTGCATTACAGTGTGATAAATGCGACGTAAATGTGCCATAGTTATATAGTGTATTGTGTCATTGCAGCCATCAGGTCTGCAGTCAGTTCAAATCAGCATACCAAAGCATGTAAGTTTATTGTTAATTGATAGTGTACAGATAATATTACTCACAAGCAGCAGTTCTGCACTTTTGTTTTTTTAGTGAACTTTAAAGAGTGTAAACATTTAGACCTCAGTCTAAATGTTTACACTCTTTAAAGCAACTTCTAATTGTTAATTGTCGGCAGAAATAACTAAGAATCTTTAATGACACTAAAAAGCATACACAAAACGATATAGTTATTGATGTAATATTTTAAGCCATTTACTAGTAATAAATTAATAAAAGAACGATTAATTTGCTCAGAAACAGAATGGGAATTGCAGTACATAAGCTATATAATTTTTTATTTATTTGTGATGTGGGGTGCATTCGTTATTTGCTCACCAGTTATCTCCAGATCATTATGATTGAACGTATAAGGTGTTGGTTTGCACACAATAGACTAATTGCATGGTGCATTGAGTGAATGCAATTTATTTAGGGGTGTAAACTTTTGGCCCACTCTGTATATTTAGCAATTTCGTGCAACTAATGTTTACTTTATAGTCAGTGTGGTTCTGTCTGTGTGATGCTGTTTGCTGTAGCATACAAGTCGTGTCATTAAGTGGACATGCATTTTGTTGTGTTGATCAGCTCATCAAGACCTACTGAGTTGCTGTGTATGCTGGACCCACCGTCCTGCTGCATTTATCTATGAACTGTTTTATTGCAATATCATATGTGAACTCTGTGGTACATGTGTGATTACAGTTAGTATCAGCTGTGCTTGGACATCGGTGTATGGCTTTAAAGGACTTGAGGAGTGAGTCCAAGGCTCAGATTCATGCCTTGGTCCCTCCAGCCGGTGCCACAGAGCGTCTTCTGATGATCGAAGGCACAGTGGAACAGATCCAGAAAGCTCAGTATCTCATTCAGAAGAGGTCCGATAGTGTGCTATCTGCATTGCTTATTTTTACCCACTTTTTGGTGATCTGTAAGCAAGTTAAACCGTCTTCTTTGCAGTCTTGAGTCTTCATTATTTCACCAATTCAACAGAACTTGGTGGATGATTATCTAGGCTTTCATAGTTTGGAATTTTGATATTTGATCAAGGATACTGTTTAACAATGCAAAACTAGTAGGTATGTCATATTCAGTAAGTAGTAAGTAAATAAGCTCATATTATACATTATGCTCTCACTTATTTGCGATCAGTCGAGAAAGAGTAACATGATGGTTTTCGACGTTTCAAAAGTTTTAGATTGCTTTTTCCCATGTTGACTTATTATGTGTCGAGTGGAACTATAAACTCGATTCACACACACACGTGTACAAACCACAGCTGTCAACTGTTTACAGAAGCAACATGTGATTTTGGCAGGTAACATTGAATGGTGTTAATGTAGGTACATTGATGCAATGTGTCCTGGTGCTACATCTATCGATGAGATTGATCCAAATGCTGCACCAATTCCAAAGCCTCGGCGTGAGCGGCAGCGTCCTGGTGCTCCGTGGTTTAATGACGAAATAAAGAAAGAAAAACTTCTTAGACGCAAGGTGTAAATTTAATCTGTGATTGCAATAATGCATTTATTTGTTTTCAGTGTATTGGTCATGGTCAGTGACTGGAATGCAACGTCGTTTGGATAGTGTTGTTGGTAGGATGATTTTTGTGCACAGCATAAACATGGCACTGCTCTGTTTAATGTCACTGCATTATTACAAGTGCTTGTGGTGTTTACCTGAATCTGTGCAACAGAACCGTTGCAACATTACAGAACAATGTCATGTATTCTTTTTTATAGCTCTGAGCCAATAAAGCTAATTGCAGATGGTCATTTATCTCCTTGCATAATGATAATGAAAAGTTGAGATTAACTGTATTAATTTTACTCACACGACAGGCTGCTGGTTGATTTAAGCCATTTCAGTGCCTGTGTTGCATGCACATTCAGTAAGCAAGAAATATAAACTGTTACGCAGCAAAAATCAAGTTACTAATATGGACGACGTTTGTAAATTCTTTGACTTTGTAGTTTTTTTGTGTTTTTTAAATTTTTATGTTCTTTTTGTGTTGTGTGTGTGTGTGTTTATTTTGTGTTGCTTTAGTTTTTTAAATGAATTTTTTTATTGCTGCCTTGTGCGAATAAATACATGATGATGATAGGTTAAAGCTGGTTTACTGATTGAGGGCAGGGAATATCGTATTAGTCGGTTTTAAGCCTGTTACTTTTGTATTTAGTATAGTGTCAGCGTGTGACTGATTCACATCGAGTATTGTAGTAGGCCTACTAGTTGTAGTATTGAGTACTAGTTGTAGTAACAAAATTTGTGAAATTATTTGTTTGAAAATTGTTGCTGTGACAGCTTGAGAGAATTTGGAGAGCTAAGAAGACGAAGGAGAGCCAAGAAGCTTACAGACTCCAGTCGCAGAAACTGAATCAGATGATTCGTACTGTGAAGGAAGAGTACTATGCCATTCATGGCGGTGGACCGGTCAGTTGGCTCACACATTCACTGATGACTAATATCCTGTTATTTAGATCCACTAAAGCTTGCATTTTACTGACACTGTTGGTTGGGTGTCAGGAATGGCATCTGGCCTGTAGAAATAACACCTCAGAAATTTCTGAGAGATTTTTTTTTACATAGGAGGTACCATTAGCTAATCCTGGTATACTTGCAGAGTGGCCATAAATTGGTTGTGTGCATGTGATGATGGTCAAACTGATTCTGGTTGGGATGTGTATTAGGAGAAAAAAAAGAAATCTGTGGCAGATGACAAGGCAGACGACGAACTAGAATCAGATGATTCAAGTCATGATGCAGATATGATGCACACAGAAGATTCCGCAACTAGAGAAAGCAGTGATGCTGCTCAAAACATGGTCGGAGAAACTTCAGCAGCTGCTGGTGACAATTACCAGCACTCGTTGCAAGTTGCTGGCGATTCAGTGACACATTCCTTATCAGCAACTGCTCCTGACAGTAACAGTTGAACCACAACTCCATTCCCTTCAGTTCAGACTTAGTACATCTAGTGAACTCTGAACTGATCTGAATGAATTTTTAAGTGTTGTATAGGCCTAAATACATGTAGATCAGCAACTTGTGCTGATGATGTTGTGCTCGTGTGAGTTGTGTTGCTGCTGTTTTCAGAAAATTGGTGTGTAGTGTAATGTAACTTGTGGCGAAAATCTCTTACCAACATTACTAGCATACAGAGAATGCTTTCTATAATAGTGTAAATTGGCACACGTGCAAAAAGGAGTATTAACATTAGTCAAGTTTTAAGGATTTTAGTTGCAGTAATTAATTTGTGCAACCAAAGTTGAGTTTTTGTTATCTTTGACATCATTGCAGTAATGCAGTTGCCATATTCATTCATTCATTCTTTATTACGCCATAAGGCAGCAAAAAAAAACAAAAACAGCAAGTACATAAACCTAAAACTAGTACATCTATATACACACTCCACACACATAATATGCAAAAACTAATTAGGAATATTGGTAGCTGTAATAGATATAGTTACAGAATAGCTTTTTAAAGACGTAATCCGTTACTTTTCAATGTACGAGATCAAATAACTAAATTATGACAAAATATTAAACCAAAGTTGACCAAGAAAACTATGTTTGTGCTAGGACTTGGCACAGTAGGCTAGCAGTCTTACCACTTTATAGCCAAGTTGTTGATGACAAAGTACAGTGAAGTGATCTAGTGATAGTGTTATTCTGTTGGGAGTCGTAGCTGAAAGGTGGGTTTGATGCTTGCCACTGCAAACAACCTTTAGCAATCAGGGTTTATTATAGGACACGTAGTATGCATTTTAAAGCTGTCTGGTGGAAAAATTACGCATTTTTAAGACCGGCGATGCATAGCGCTACGCATTTTCATCATGGATCATTGATCAATGTGTAGCATTACGAAGTGTAGAGGAATAAAATGCGAAACCACTTTCTGCAATTCCGTAATGTGCATTGTTGTCCTCGAGGAAAGTCCTTGTCGTCGAGGATCCTCATTCCTCAATGACCAGTTTACAAGTCCTTGTCCTTGTCCTTGGACCACAAAGTCCTCAAAAAATGTTGAGGACTTCACATTCTGCAAACAGTCCGTTATGTATCACGTGAAGTCCATAAATTTTGTTACCACCAGTGTGCATGAGGTTACGAAGAAGAATGGCTTACTTACTGATATACTTAATGATGAAGATTGTGATTGTTGAAGACTGAAAGTATTATAGTGTCAAAATATAGTGTCAGCGTTGACTGATTCGTATTGAGCATTGTACACAAGTACTGGTCCTGAGTTAAAATGACTGAATGTGTTCTGTGTGTTTTGGTAAATGTGTAAACGTGTTTTGGTGCCGCGACAAGCTACCCATTTTTTGTTGGCATAAGAGGTAGCGCTACCCGTTTTTTGTAGAGCATAGGCGTAGTGCTACCCATTTAACAGACATTTCAGACGTTCCTTAACTAAATGTCACAAAGACGTGCAAGTTGCTAACCTACTGTGAGTGTGCTCGGGGTCCAAGGCTTTGGGCTAAAAAGTGGGAGTATCAATACAGGAGGAGGAATGAGACGTCCTTGGGCACCGAGATGAGACGCTGGAGGCCTCAAGGGGGATTGGAATGAGAAGGAGTATCTCTCCATCGGACTATTGGTCTGGGGAGCGTCATGAGCTCCTACATATTGGTCGGGGGAGGGGGAGGGAACTCCGGGTCAAAAACGGTTTAGTGTAATTTAATTGCTGCAGATCGCCAAGTTGACGGTAGTGGACAGCAAATTCTTCACCTGTGCAATGCCTTATTGATCTAGTCTTGATGCAGTCAGGCTACGTTTGTACTGCTTGTTAAATACAATATGGGCTGAGGTTGAATTAGGTACCGTAGTCTACAGTGAGTGAAACCGTTCCAGTTGATTTAGTTGCAGTGTAGTATTTGTTTTATTTTTTTCACAAATCCGGAATTATTATTGATATTTATTGATAAGTTATCTTTCACAAGAATCCTGAAAAGTTGGGTACAGTACCCCAGTCCAAAAAGTGGTGTACTGGTACCCCATAAATTTCGCCTATGAGAGTGTTGCAAGGGCTAAAGACGTAGTTATTTCGATACATTAAATGATTAAAGCTTGCATTTTACACAGTTGGCACTTTGACATGACACTGTTGGTTAGGTGTTGGAAAGGGCATCTGGCCTAGAAATACCACCTCAGCAATGTCTGAGCCTCTGAGGGAGGGACCAATTGCTAATCCAGCCTCCAGGATATATACCTGCAGAGTGGCCATAAATTGGATGTGTGCAACTGTGCATGTGACGATGGTCAAACCGATTCTGGTTGGTGATGTGTATCATGTGGTACTAGTAGGGCTGTTCTACGCACTGTACTACACAGTACACAGTGAAGACGTAGTGTCACAGTGTGGCAGATTTGGACGGTGTTATTACATTCTAGCTGCACTCTGACAATGGATGATGCGCTGTGATACCATTAGCATTTAGCACATCTCAGTAATTGATATGTACTGTAGAGACTCTACGATAATTGGTCTTTTTAACATACCAACAAAATCGAGACGTATAAGTTTTATAAATCTTGTTCATAAAGTCGATTGTGTACTCAGTATTGGTAGTTTATGTTTAACTTGAACTTGAACATCGTTGATTTCATTAAAAATAAACTTAACGATAAAAAGGAAAAAAGCTCAACGGAGCTTAGGCTATATAAATCCCCTGATGAATCCCATGAAGCCATGATCAATCTTTTTTTTAAACTAGCCAATGATTTACCGTACTCTTGAGTCTTGATAGCTAATTTCTTCGTACCAATAAATATGACTATACTTTTTGTAAGTACTTTACGAACGTTCGTAATTGCACTGAACTTGGTTACGAGTTTTACGACGTCACATTAGTGAGTTTTTAGCATTAGTAGTTAGTTTTAGCATGGTTTTAGCATGATTATTAGGCCACTGTGGTTTCGGTCAGCGTCGGTACATAACTAGACCATTTTTCGTTGGGGGATGACGCCATTAAATATTTAATTTAATTTGTAGAGTGAATAATTTGCGTAAATATTAAAGTTTATCGTCTAGTTTGCTCTTTGTTGAGCAATATCAAGTGTGTTACGTATGTGGTGTTAGCCTTACGTATTCTTGGAAATTTCTGCACTGCTCTAATTTTAAGCAGATGACATCGTCATGTGAGACAAGTGGGCCGTGACACATACTCACGTAGCTGTTAACTTTGATATGGCTACATATGTTGAAGATGCACTCAGTCTGACGGACGACGAAGATGATGACTATGATGCTGAACCGCATCTGCCAGAGCTGGCCGGCACTCTGAGCAAGTGGACGAACTATATTCATGGCTGGCAGGACCGGTACATTGTGCTGAAGAATGGCACTATCAGCTACTATAAATCTGAACAAGACGCTGCGGTTGGTTGCCGTGGAGCAGTCAGCTTGTCAAAGGCTGTTATATCGGTATACATACTCATTACTGAAATATTTGCTGTTGAAATATTTTCTATTAGATTTCACATATACATTGATAAAAAGAACGATGCTATGCACACGGATAGTCGTGTGCATAATCAAATTAAGTAAGTAACGCACACGGCCAGCTGTGTGGGTAAAAGATTTGTATCATCTGACTAGTCATGTGTATTACATACTTAATTTGACTATGCACGTGGCGGACCGTGTATATAGTCAGACCGAGAAGGAAATGCACACGACCAGCCGTATTCTTAAAACTATGTACTTGTGTAAAATTGGCTGGTGCTATTTCTGTAAGCCTGCTATAGGTAACCACCATAAGCAGCTGCATTTATGGGAACCATTGTTGATTATCTCAACTGATGCCACCTTATAGCCACAGCCAGCCGTTTGCACATCACATGTTAGCCAAATGGCTGGATACAATAGAATGTATTTTGCTAGCTGTGGCACACCATTTCAGAGGTTGCAGCCAGCCGTATAGGCCTTATGTGACTTCTGTAGCAGAGTAGGCCTATAAGTAAGTAATCTTTATTGAGATGCGACAAACGCACATCACACAATGACGTACAGCAATAAAACATCATATGGACAATGTTACAATAGTAAGCCTAAAAAATCTTTTAAAAACATCTACCATAATAGGCCTTGCTGTTGTTTTATGCAGAAAGGTGCAGAAGGCCAGTTATGAATGTTATGAATGTCATTACTGATCCGACGGTTGTCGCGTCAGTATAGTGATCATCCACATCTGTGATTCTGTGTGTCTGTCCGCATGATAAAACCAAAACGGCTTAACTTAAATCGCCAAACTTGGCATAGGGATAGTCGTGATGGATTGTCCCGATATCTCGCCCACCACATGACAGCGGTTAGTGTCGTTTAACTACAAAGCATTATTGTCTGCTTTGTTGTCTGTTTCAGGCTCATGAGTTTGATGATTGCCGGTTTGATGTTGGTATTAATGACTGTGTGTGGTATTTACGTGCTGCAAATTCCGAAGAACGAGTGAGGTGGATGCAGCAGATGGAATATCACAAAGTATGGCCATTTTTATCATTGTTTAGCTGTAATGTCATGCCAATCCCTTGCTGTTCTTCACCTGGCTGGGCTGGGTTCTCGGGGGCGTGACGGACAACAAATTTTTGAGTCCGTTTGGAGCTTGGTCATGACACTAGCACAAATGTACAGTAGAATATTTATAAGCAAATGTATGCAGTGTTCCTCTTGACAAGTTTATACCTTACTGTCCACTGTCCACAGTTCACTCTCAACTGTTATCTGACAACTGCATAGCTAGCTCTTAACTGCTCAACTGTTTAACTGTTGTATCGCTCTACTTAACTGCCTATCAGTACACTTAACTAACTCCTAACTAATTGCTGGCCCTTTACATAGTCCGCTGATCCGGTCTTGATCAGGTCATGATCCAGTTATGATCCAGTCATTACATGACGACATGCTGATTAGCTGACGGAGGCGAATCAGCGATGTCACAATAACGATGAATAATATACATCATTATTGACATTTTTTGTTAGTTTATAGTATAAAACAAGCTACTGCATATGGATATTTAGCAGCATATTAGTATCTGTAACAAGAATGTACAGTGTGTGCATATATCTTTCTTTACAGATGGAGTCTGGCTATGGCAGCGAGAATGGACTGAGAAGACATGGGTCTAAATTGTCACTAACGTCGACTGCCAGTGTGTCTACTATCTCAACGTCTTCATTTAAGGTGAGTGGTGTTGTCTTTAAAAATTACATTATGCGTGAATTTAGGGATGTTAAATGATAATCAAAAAATTGAAAAAAGTTTTTCTTATTATTAGGGCTGCCCAAATTAACGATTAATCTGCCGATTAATCGCTAAAAATTTTTAACGATTAATTTTATTTTTGACGATTAAATTTCGAACAATTTTCT
>Ga0209145_1000142_pt1 | contig 13540 bp, 2 predicted proteins | sample WorMetfiPIANOSA2_FD_187396 | JGI IMG/M metagenome (GOLD analysis project Ga0209145, IMG submission 187396) | Marine gutless worms symbiont microbial communities from Max Planck institute for Marine Microbiology, Germany - Olavius filocauda... | ecosystem: Host-associated > Annelida > Digestive... | reverse complement strand
AACTATGAGACAGTCTTTATCTTGTCAATTCGCCATGCTACTGACTTACATAGTCAATTACTCAAAATGCTGATGCATTGTGATGTCATGAAACAAGTGCAGTTGTCGACAGATTATTTAGTCGACAACAAATCTTCTACTTGACTAAAAGTTCTATTTAGAATGTTTTTGAATTTGTGGACATTGTTTTACTGTTTGTTTTAAATATTCCCGTGTACTGTATGTTTTAATGTCTGTTGTAATCCAGCCTTCTTGGTTGCCATATCCAATAATTGTTATTATTATTATTATTATTAATAATAAAATTTGAAAGTTTCAGAGTTAAAATGTTAAACTTGTCTAACATTTTATTTCATTTGTATGTATTGTTTTATCTACTTTTATGTATATTAGGCCTTTGATTGTATTTTGCTGCGTTTTGCCAGCATCTAATAAAGCACATGATGATGATGATGATGACTATAGGTGATGAGAAAGAAGCTGAAGGATAAAGATGCTGAGCTTGCTGACAGCAGGACCGTGATTCAGCAGCGAGAAAACGAGCTGTTGATAAAGGAGCGAATAATCGCAGAGAGAGACGGCGTCGTTAGTGAACTGCAGCAACAGATTTCACAACTGAACGCTCAACTGCAGTTGTCGGTTGATAGTTTACAGTCAGCTTCGTCATCATCATCTTTCACGGCTGATACGGAGACGGAGGTTGGTAGTTAGTGATGTAATCTGGGCATCAGAATGGCATCTTCCTTGTCAGAAACACACACCACTACAGCAGTTGAAAGACATTTTCTTGGACATTTGGAGACTGCGGTACTGGGGTGCACATGGAAAATGCTGCAATGTAAACTTGTGAACAATGTAAACTTGACGGACCTCAAGGACACAAAACAAGTGCGAATTAGCACTTGGTGTTTCAATACATGTATTGTTTGGTGATTATCTGAAAGTGTGTCTGGCCTGTCAAAGGATCTTACTTGAGTAGGCCTCATGGTACTTTTGGGAAATGTTGGTATTCATGGCGTATTCCACAGCGAGTGTAGAAAATGGATGAGTTAGACAAGGTGTGCAGTAGTTACTGTCTTGATAGGAGTGGCATCAATGTTCCAAAAAAAAACTGCCACCGTTTTTGTTTTGTTTTAGAATAGCTCTGTCAAACGTGGACCGATTTCCATAATTTTTGGTATACGGAGTCCTGAGGAAACGTTACACCAAAAAGGTTGTAAATTTGTCCACCTCACCTGAAGTATGTCACCGCACTACCTTGTGAAATAGCAAAACGTGATTTTTCAAATATATCACTCATAGGTTCCGAGTATTTTGGCTGTCTTTCAATGAAACGAACACAGTTTCAGAGTGCAGCTGAAATCATAACTTATTTTCTCGCTTACGATAAGTTCAAGCTACCACATCACACCAACCGGCTTTTTTCAGAGCCACCCACTTTTTTTGTGAGAAAATAGTATAACTTTGGTGTAAAGAAATTAAGAAAACTGTGGAAATCCATAGACTTTGATCTCTTTAATTGACACCTTAAATGCTTGAATAAGAAGTTTCTTAACAATATTGTTACAAATAGTCAATGAATACTAGTTCTGCATTTCACAAGGTAGTGGGTGACATATTTTAGGTGATGTGGACAAGTTTATAACTTTCTGATGTAACGTCTCCTCCGGACTCCGTATACCAAAAATTATTGAAATCGGTCCACGTTTGACCGAGTTATTCTAAAAAAAAAAAACGATGGCAGTTTTTTGGGGCGCACAGTGTAGAAACCCAGTGACCGAAACATGTCTGTGGTGTCGCTGGCAAATAGCACCATTGCTGATGGATTCATTGAACCATAGACAGTTTACCTGTGGAGATTCAGTACTGTTTGAACTGCATCATTTGGTCATCATGTAAATGTTATTTTAGAGCTTTGATGAATTAGTCAATTAATTGACAGTTAATCAGCTGATTTTCCCATGATGATAATCAACTAATGCCACAGTTAATTGATTAATAAAAATATTGCTGTAGTTATTTTAGTTGTTGTCGTAATTCCTAGGAATTTAGTGTCGTTGCTTTTAAAGTTGTGTAATTGAAAACAAAGTTGTATAATTTCAATCGTAATGGTGATGATATTGTTATACAATGTATGCTGTGTGTACACAGGCTCAGCTGAAGGAGATGTACACTCAGATTGTGTACAAAGACCACAAGATCGTTGAGCTCAACAACAGACTGATGGAGCAAGACCAGGTCATCATTGACGCTCGCGAACTTGTCTCCGAGAAGGACGAAGTCATACGTGGTCGTGACATGGCAATTCAGCTGCTGCAGTCGACAATTGCCCAGCAGTCCACTAAACTACGCGACCAGGAGTCGCTGATCACTAGACTCAGTGCTAAGGTTGAGAGGGCGGAAATTGAACTGAACGCTTTCCATGAGCAGCTCGAGTCTGACACCGGTGGAGAAGAGAAGAAGGTGTTTGCCGCCCAGCTGAAGACGATTCAGGAGAACTTTGCAGAATTGCTCACGAAGAAGGAGAATGAAATGGTTGATCTTCGGCAGCAGATGGCAAAGTATGAAGAGACATTAGCATGCTCTGAAGCAGCTGTCGGTGTGAATGCAGAGCTGGGTACAGCTGCTGTGTTGGCACTCAACCAGTTGCGTCATGATCAGGTGGAAGCATCAGTCGCAAGTAGTGATACTCTGCTGTGGACCACAAGGCTGCAGGAACTGGAAGCAGAAGTCGAACAGCTCAAAGAGAGTCTGCAGAACAAAGAAGATAAACTGGCGTCATCAAATGAACAGGTACACAGCTTGAAGTCTGAGCTCCAACAACTACGTAACACTGTTGCAAGTTCTTCTGAAAATTCTCTGTCTGAGCAGCAACGACTACATAACAATATTGCAAGTTATTCCGACATCTCTGTATATTCTACGTGTTCAGACAAATCGGTTGAGTTGCATGAGAGTCGGGCACTTTACGAGGAAGAAACCTGTTTGGTGAATGAAAGCGTGGTTTGGAAGAAACATGTTGACATTCCTGTAACAGACACAGAAAAACAAACAGACAGACGAGTTTGCATTGTGCGTCCTAAACAGTCGTGTGTGCTAGAAATTACCGCAAAAGAACTGCAGAGAAATAGAGAGTATATAGATGATGCATATCGTGAAACTGAAGAAGGAGAAGCTAGTCAGTTGACAGAGGCTGAAGAGTTGCAGAAACTAAACGAAGAGTTCTTATCATTGCACAGTACGATGGAAGCAAAAGAAGCAGAATTAGAGATGTTACGAGAGGCAGTTTCAGCAGCTAGTGATGGGTTGGCTAAGAAAGAAGAAGAATGCGGCGAACTGACTGAATCTGTTGCTGGTTTGAGTGAATCTCTTGCGGGTCTCAAACAACAGCTTGGTGAGTCAGAGTTTTTATGTGAAGAGTTGAGAAAAGAATTGACAGAAAGCCGGGATCAGACTGGAGCAAAAGACGCAGAGTTAGCAAAGCTGTTGGAAGAGATTTCAACAGGCCGTGAACAGTTAGCGAAGAAAGAGGAGAGATGCAAAGAACTGGTGGATTTGTTGGAAGAGTGCAGATGTGTGGGAATGGAGACAAAGAGTCTGTTAGACGCGTCAGAACAAGAAGTGTTGAGGCTAAATGAGCTGGTGTTGACTTTACAGACATCACAGTCAAGACTTGAGTCGTCAGTCGTGGAGCTGCAGGGAAAGTTGGAGGACGAGTCACGAAAGAGTAGTCAACGTGTTGAGAATCTGTCAACAGAAGTCGCTGAGGAGAAGAAGCTGAATGAAGAGGTGAATTCTGTGTTGGCAGAGAAGTCGACGAGACTTGAAGAACTATCTCAAGAATGTGATCTACTGCGTGAGACTGTCAGTTGGTATCTGAACATCGAACAAGAATTAACCGCTCAGATCAAAACGTTGACGGAAGACAGAGCAAAAGATCTGGAGAAGTTCAGTGCTGATCTGGACTTGGTCCGAGCAGAATCGTCTGAGAAACACGAAAGACTTGAAGTCACATTGCAAGCTTTGTCTGAGAAGGAGACTGGCATCACAGCAAGTCAGAGTGAAGTACAGTCTTTGACCGAAACCATTTACCAGTTGCAGACATCACTACAAAATAAGGCAGACGAAAATGAATTACTAAGATCAGAAGGGTTAAGAAGCGATCAGCAACTTGAATCCATGGCTCACACATTGTCTGAGAAGGAAACTGCCATTGCTCATAGTGCAAGAGAAATCCAATCTTTGTCAGAAGCTGTGTCCCATTTACGGAATAGAGAACAAGAAATTGAATTATTAAGATGTGGATCAGTGGAGAAAGACGGTCAGCTTCAAGGCTTGGTTCAAGCACTTACTGAGAGAGACTTAAACATTGCTGGAAATCTGCGAGAAATTGAGTCTTTAACAGAAACCGTCTCACAGTTAAGGACGTCCACACAGAGTAAGGATGAAGAAATTGACAGGTTACGAGACCAGATTTCAGCAAGTCACAGAGCGTTGAACGAGAAAGAAGAGGAACTGACTGCGTCTGTTGCCAGCTGGAATGAAGCTGAGAGAGTTCTCAGACAGCAGTTCACTGAGTCACAGTTATCGTGTGATGAGATGAGAACAGAATTGGCAAAATGCAGAGATGAGATAGAAGCAAATTCAGTGGAATTAGGACAGTTACGAGACGACGTTTCATTAAGTCGACGTGAATTGGCCAAGAAAGAAGAAAGCTGCAAAGAACTGCCGTCGTTGTTGGAGGAAAGTAGACGACTCATTGTCGAGAAGGAGAATCTGGTAGAAAAGTCTGTTCAAGAAGTCAACGCGTTGAGAAGACAATACGAAGAGACCGAGTCTTTGTTGGCAGAGAAGACTACGAGGTTTGAGGAACTGGTTCAGGAGCATGAGATTCTGCAAGAGACTGTTGAGAAGTACAAGGACACTGGACGTCAGCTGATGGCTGAGAATGAAACACTATCTGCAGGTAGAGAAAACGATCTTCTGAAGTTTAATACCGACCTTGACTTGCTGAGGACCGAAATTGCAGAGAAGGATCGACGGCTTGAAGGAATGATCCAGGCATTGTCTGAAGAGCATGAGAAGTCTGCAGGAAGTTTGAAAGAAATTGAGTCTTTGAAGGAAACCACATCGCAGTTAGAGCATTCAGTACTGAATAAGAACGATGAAATTGAGAAGCAGAAATGTATTTTAGACGAACAAGAAGTGAAGATCGAAGAACAGAACTTGGAGATTAAGAGTTGTAATAAGAAGCTTGAGGAGCTCGAGATGATGAAGATTGAGTATGTCAATGAGTTATCAGTGCAAGAGGATGTGATAAGGTCACTGAGAGACGAGCTGGCCCAATCAGTTTCTTCTTGTGAACAACTGCGAAGTGAGTTGGCTGAAGGTAAAGATCACGTTGTGGATACGGAGGCAGAATTAGAACAGCTAAGAGCTAGTGTTTTAACGAGCCGCGATGAGTTGACTGGAAAGGAAGATGCTTGCAATGAACTGAGACGTTTGTTAGAGGATACCAGAAGTCTGGGAGTGGAGAAGGACAGGTTATTGGCACTGAAGACCTCGGAGTTTGAAGTATTGTCACAAGAATGTGATCTTCTTCGAGACTCTGTCAATAAGTACCAGAACAACGAGCAGTGGCTTATGGCTCAGATTCAAACCACATTGGAAAGCAAAGAAAATGAACTTCGGAAGGTTAATGATGAACTGGATTTGACCAGAGCCAAAACGTCTGCAAAACAACAAGAGATTGAAGACATGCTGCATGCATTGACTGAGAAAGACGCCATTATCGCTGAAACTGTAAGAGAAGTACATTCTTCGTCAGAAACAATGTCAAATTTGCAGATGTCGTTACAGCGTAAGGATCAAGAAATTGAGTTGTTGAAGGCTGCAGCACTGGAGAAGGATCAACAGCTAGAAGGCTTGGTTCAAGCGTTATCTGACAAAGACGCTAACATTGCAGAAAACCTCAGAGAAATTGAATCTTTGACTAAAACTGTCTCTGAGTTGCAGATGTCACTGCGAAGTAAAGATGAACAGATTGAGCAGCTACAATTTCATATACAAGAGCGTGAGGCGAAGATTGCAGAGCAAGATTCTCTGGTAGAGAGTTGCTACCAGAAGCTTGAGGAGCATGAAGTAATGAAGAATGAGTTTGTGAATCAGTTGTCAATTCAAGAGGGTGTGATTACGTCTCTTAGGGAGGAGTTGGCTGGTAGCAGCAGTAGGCTGGATGATACTCAGCGGCGCCTGCAACTGTCGGAGATGGAGATGACCGGGAAGGATGCCAAGATTTCAGAGTTGTCTGATGTTGTTGCCAGTGAGTCTGGAAGTGTCCTCAGAGAACAGCTGGCAAAGTCAGAGTTGTTATGTGAAGAACTGAGAAATAACTTGGCAGAAGCGAAAGGCCAGATTGCAGAAAAAGAGATGGAAATGGAAAAGTTACAGGGGTTGATTTCAGCAAGTCACGTCGAGTTGGCTAAGAAAGAAGAAGACCGTGAAGAAATGGCCAAGTCAGCAACCAGTTTGAACGAGTCTTCCGTCTTCCTCAAAGAGCGACTTTCTGAGTCGGAATTAGCATGTGAAGAGTTGCGAAATGAGTTGACAAAAAGCAGACTTGAGATTGAAACGAAAGAAATGGAATCAGAGAAGTTACGAGATGAGATTTCAGTAAGTCGTGATGAGCTGGCCAAGAAAGATGAACGCTGCAAGGAGTTGTTGGATCTGCTGGAAAGGAGCAAAAGTTTGATTGACGAGAAGGATAACTTGTTAGGAAAGTACATGCAGGAAGTTGAAGAGTTGAGGAGTCAGAATGAAGATACAAATAGTTTGTTGGCAGAGAAGACGACACAGTTTGATGAATTGTCGCAGGAATGTCGTTTGTTGCAAGATGCTGTTGAGAGGTTCAAGAGCACTGAACAAGAGTTGACCAGTCAGGTTGAAGTGCTCGAAGGAGGCAAGGAAAGTGATCTTGAGCAGTTCAACGCAGATCTTCAGTTGCTCAGAAATGAATTGTTGGAGAGAGGTCAGCAACTAGAAGATGTGGAGAGACAGACGGAAGTATTACAGAAGGAGATGAGTGGGAAAAATGTGGAGAATTTTCAGTTGATTGAGTCTGTTACCAGTTTGAAGCAGTCTGGTGATCTCCTTAGAGAACAACTTGCCCAGTCAGAGCTGTCATGTGAAGAATTGAGAAATGAACTGGCAAGAGGCAGAGAGCAGACTGAAGCAAGAAATGCAGAATTGGAGACGCTGCATGATACCATTTCAGCAGGTGGTGTGGAATTGGCTGCGAAGGAAGAAGAGTGTAAAGAACTGTCACAGTTGCTGAAGAACAGTAGAGGCGAACTGGTCGAGTTGGAGTCATCAAGAGCGGAGTTTATTACAGCCAAGGATCAGATTGAAACAAAGGAAGTTGAAATAGAGAAGTTACAGGGTGAGGTGTCTACAACTCATGCTGATTTGAGTAGAAAGGAAGAGGAGTGCAAGGAACTAACTGAATCTGTTGCCAGTATGAATGAATCTGTGGGTGTTTTAACACAGCAACTTGCCGAGTCAAGGCGGTCATGTGATGAACTGAGGAATGAGTTGACTAAACACCAAGATCATATTGAAGCACCAGATGCAGACAGGGTTTGCCAGGAGATTTCAACAAGTTGCGATCATTCAGCCGCAGTTTTAGAGGCCAGCAGAGACCTTAGAGCGGAGAAGGAGAAGCTGTTAGAAGCTTCCAGTCTTGAAGTACCAGTACCTGACAGATTGACTGACATCGAGTCTTCGCAAGAATATGTTTATTCAAATGAGGAGATAGCATCGCATGCATATGACGTTGTCGAATGTGTCCGACCGAGGTACAAGATCACATTACAACAGACGAACCTCGGTGACAGTAATTTGGCAGAATGTATGAAGAGTTGGACACAGTTTTCTGATATGCTGAGTAAGATCAGTGCTGAGCTTGATCAGACCAAGTTCCTCACACAGCAGCATTTGACAGTTGAGTTGGAAGAACGTCCATTGACAACCTCACGAGAGGAATATGATTCCAGCCAGCAAGATGACTCCACTACCTCCATCCTTCCTTTGTCGACTTTAACCTCCATGGCGGAAAACGTACAAACCATTCATCACTGTATTGAGCATCACAGATGTAAAACTTTGACCGAATTTTCGGAAGATATTCACGGTCTTCATACACAACTGTCCGAGCAGTGTCGAATTCTCGAAGAACAAAACCAAGAACTGGAAGCAGCTCGATTGGAAATTGAAACCAGCAGCATTCGGTTTGAGAAGTTGAAGTCAAAGTCGATTGCGAAGGTTAAAGAAGTGTCGCAGAAACATCAGGCGGCTGTTGAACGGAAGGATGAGGAATTGTCAGAGTTGAGGAGGACACTGCAGGAGCAAGCGCTGCAGATTGATGGTCTGACGGCAAAGCTGGATGCTGGTAACAGAGACTTGGTTGATGCTGAAGATCGTTGCCTTAGTGCTCACAATAGGCTCGAAGAATTGGAAACACTGCTCGCTGACAAAAACGCACAGATTGTGGCAGTGTTAGAGCAGTTGGATGGAAAAGAGATTATGGCCAGTGTTTCCAATACTTCGGTTGAATCTTCAGTATCTCCAGCTGTTGTTGAGAATTCACTGGGAGAGGAAATGCCGACAACTGGCAACAACAGTGAGACATCTCGTCTGTTTCTGGCTGGAAATGCTGAAGATGATGTAGACCGTAGGACATCAACGACAGAGACTGTTGCTGATGATTTGAGGAGCATACTGGTTAATACGAGCCATATTCTTGTTGATCTACTGTCAGTTGATGACAGTGGTCCGTCCCAGTCAACCTGTTGTGAAAACAACTTGTCATCTGTACAGCTGTATGCGGAGCGGTGTCGGGAAATGATACGCGACCTGCAGACATCTTTTAAACTCAAAGAAACTGAGCTGCTTACTGTAATGGAAGAGCTGGAACAGAAGAAGGTTTTGGCAAATAAGTACGGCATTGCTGCGAAGAAATTGAAACAGCAGCTGGAGCAGACGAAGAAAGACTCTGCCGAGATGAGCGACGAGTTGAAACGCTGTAAAGAAGAGATTGTAGAGCTGACGGCTCAGGTGTCTGCGCTACAGGAACAGCATTCACAGACAGAAGGTGAATTGAATCGATTGCAGCAGTCTGTTGATGTTGTGAATGAAAATCAGCAGGAATCAGTGGATCACGCTGAGACTGATGAGCTCAAAGAAGTCAGTGCAAAACTTGAAGCTGAGCTTGTGTTGAGAATGAAAGAAATTGAGGAGTTGAAGAGCGAAGTTGATGAGAGAAGACGGATGGAAATGAGTCTCAACAAAGACAAGGAAGATCTGTCAGAGTTGCTGAGAGTGAAAGATGAACAGGTAAGACAGTTGGCGGCTGAAGGTGAGGAAAGATCAGCAAAACTTGCAGAAACAGAGCTTTTGGTGAGACAGAAAGATACAGAACTTAGTGAATTGGCTGCTGAAGCTCAAGTTAATGTGACAAAACTGATTGAAGTACAGCAGTTATTGAGTCAGAAAGATGCAGAACTGAGTAAGCTGGCTGCTGAAGGTGAGGAAAGATCAGCAAAACTGGCAGAAACAGAGCTTTTGGTGAGACAGAAAGATACAGAACTCAGTGAATTGGCTGCTGAAGCTCAAGTGAACGCAACTAAACTGATGGAGTTGCAGGAGCAATTGACACAGAAAGATGAAGAACTGAGTGAAATTGCTGCGGTTGCTGATGCGAGCAGTGCGCAACTGGTTCATCTTGAGCAGACGATTGAGACCCAAACTGCCCAGCTTGACAGCATGTCCATCGCCAATCAGGAACTGAAGAATCTGTTGCACTTTAACGACCAAGAGACAGGCGAAATGATGGAGTCTCATTCCACTACAATGCAGCAGCTTATGAACCAGTTAAGTCGTGCACAAGACAGGCTTGAGAAGAAAACATTGGAGTTAGGGCAGGTGGTTGCTGAGAACAGAGAACTGATGCAACGTATTGATGAAAAGGATGATGAAATCCGTCGATGTGGTGATAATATTGCAGCATTGAAACGTGAGAGTGAAGACTTAGAAAGTGAGCTTGTAAAGCAGCGTGAGGAGCTGAAACGGAATTCTGACGAATTAGCCAAGTTGTCCTCGGTACACGACTCTGATCTTAGGACACTTGAGGAGAGCCAAGAGCAGGTGGATGCGTTGCAGAAGGAGCTTAATGACAAGTGTGCTGTTGAGATGGAGTCGCACCAGAAGAGCTGTGAAATGGAAGCCAAGTTACTCAGTGTCTGTGAGGAACTGAACCATGAACGTTCTGTGTCGGAGAATCGCCGGAGCGAATACGAAGTTCTTGCAGGTGTTGTTGGTGAGCGAGACACACAGCTGAACTCTTTGTGTGATGAGCTGCGCAGCATGGACGATAAAGTCAGGAATTATGAGATTTTGATAAGTGATCTAGAACAGCAACTGAAAGAGGCATCGGCCAGGCAGAGTCGTTTGGAGTCAGAGCTTGCAGAGTCAGTGGTCTACCAACAGCAGTTAGCAGAGGCAGAGACTGCGCTGGAACAGAAAGACAAGGAATTGGCAGTACTTGAAACAAACTACACTGAACTAACTGCACAGCTTGATACAACTGGTGCAGTACTGGATAACGCTGTCACGGATGTGAAGACAGAGAAAGTGGAGTCCAGAGATGGTAATGTGATGTTGATGGAGGCTTCTGTACAGACATGTGACTCAGTTTATACGGCGGACGAGATTTCAGCGCTACAAGCTCAGAATCTGGAACTGACAGAACTAAACAGTCAGCTGTCTGCGGAAATCACAAATGTGAGGAATCGGCTTGCGGACCTGGAGGTCGAAAACTGCACACTGCGGAACACGTCACTGAAAGTGGATGCGTTTTCCGTTGACAGCAGTACTAGTTCTGTTAGCACAGCTCACGGCGGTGAAGCTTATCAGCATGGTGGTGAAGGGTCAGTGGATGAGAATATTGAGTTTACTGCTTGTCAACTAGCAGAGGTAAATCCAGTGGAAGTCAGTTGTGTGACTGGACTGGTTCAGGGAAACCCAGATGGCTTAGAACTTCGTTCCTCCGATGAACTGATGTCCCTGAAGGAGAAATACTCGTTGCTAGAGTCAAGTCACGCGAGGCTGAAGGAAGATTTATTAACTGAGAGACAGAATTCAAGCCGGTTTATGAGCATTGAGAGGTTGAAGGAGGGACTTGAGGCAGAGAATGAGAAGAACGTTGCACAAATTGAGGTTTTGACGGCAACAAAGCAGAAGATGCTGGCGAAACTCAAACAGTTGAAGGCTAGCAATGACAGTCTTGTTGGTCAAGTTGAAGACCTCGAACAACAGCTGGAAATGAAATCCGCTGAACTGTCCAACATTCCGAGAATGGAGTCGGAAATAAAGAAACTCGCCGGATGCTTGGCTGTTCTCGAAGACGAAAAGAGAAACTGGTTGAGCGTTGAAGAGGGCTATAAAGTTGCGTCGAGCAGCCTGCGTGAAGAACTGGCAAGTGTTGAGAGGAAACGTGAAGATGTGGTGAAGAAACTTGGTGAACTCCTAGCTGCGGCAGACGCCGAGAAGTGTAGTCTAGAACAGCAGGTTAGTTCAGTCCGCGATGAACTGCGCAGTAAAGTTGCCGATTATGAGTCACGGCTGACCACTCTGGAGATGGAGAAGATCACTCTTGCAACTTCTCTGGAGCAGGAGAAGAATGATTTCAGCGGGCGTGAGGAAGTGTTGAGGCGACAGCTAGCGGGCCTGCAGACTCTGCATGATGCTGTATTGTCTGACACTGAAAGTTATCAGCAGTTGCTGGAGCAGCATACAGCCGATAATGCTAGGCTCGAGGAAATGCTCCGAACCCGGAGTGCAAATGTGGAAGAACTTCATGGTGAAATAAAGACGTTACGTTTGGAGTTGTCGGTGTCGGAGAACCAGAAAGAAGAGCTTGAGAAAAAGTTTCTTGGACTGGTGGAACGTGTGGATTCCACAGAGACGGAATTGCGGAACATGGAACAAATCAAAAGTGACCTTGATTCTATGAGGAATGAAAATGCGGCGCTGTTGGAAGAGATTGATGGACTGAACTGGAAAGTCCAGGGTCTGAGTGAAGTGGAGCAGGAATTAACTGAGTTGCAGGCGGAAATGTTTGAGGTCCAGTCAGAGAATGGAATGTTAAAGAAGCGACTGAGTTTTGTGGAGAAGCAAGCCGTGGAAAGATCAGGAAGTGATGAAAGTTGGAGTCACCAGTTGGAGCAGTTGTCGGAGGAAAAGCAGAAGTTGGTAGTTCAGGTGGAACATCTGGAATCACAAGTGAACGTCCTTCGTGGCGAGCTGAACGCCAGACCATGCACAGTTGAGTGCAAAGATGATGAGGTCGAAGAAAGGTCAAGAAGTCTTGAGAGTGAGCTGGAAAAATTGAGGGAACACTGCTACCTCTTAGAGGACGAAAACGCGCGTTTCCGGAATCAACTTGAAGAACAAGGTGTGGTTGTGGAAGCTGAGATGACACATTATCCAGGAGACGATGACGTGGAAAAGACAGCGGAGATGGAAGTGGAAGAACTGAGACAGCGGTACGTGCTGGTGGAAAACGAAAACACTCGTCTGCAGTCTGTCGTTGAAGGCATGAAGTCGGACAATGAACTGCTGCATCAGAAGGTTGTTGCGTGTCTTGCTGGAAGTCCAAGGTCGTGGTCGACACGGGCAGCACACAGGCAGCACGGATCTGAGCAGGCGTCATTGCATACTTACCAACAGCAGGTGAATCTCAGCTTTTATCGCTCACGTCGATGGTACCGTAGTCGCGTGAGTAAGGCGTTGATCCACGTCTGTGATTCTGTCCGCACGATAAAACCAAAACGGCTGAAAATAAAATCGCCAAACTTGGCACAGGGATAGTCCATCACGATACCTCACCCACCAATGAATATTAGGTCAAAGGTCAAGGTTAGGGTTGTGGTTAGGGTTAGGCGAGCGAGTGGCCGGCGTGAAGCCCGGTTTCTATCCAAACGCAATCGCTTGCGTTGCGTGCGTTGCGTTTGGATGGAAATCGGGCTAAATGCAAGCAACCAATAGGATAATTGGTCGAAGCAGTGGCAACCATGATTGGCTGCTTGCCAACGCAAGCGCTTGCGTTTAGCCCGGTTTCCATCTAAACGCACACAACGCAAGCGATTGCGTTTGGATGGAAACCGGGCTTGAGTTATACATCTCTATCAGTCTCCTCTAGTTTAGTTGTAGTGATCTGTGCTTTGATTGTGGACAAAAAGACAACCAACAGGATCAGCAGCCAAAGGAATAAAATACATTGGGAGGATTTAGAGTGCGAGTTTGACAGTTGTATTATGTAGTCAACAGGTAATACAATAGTTGTATCATATACACTACAGGAGGATTAGAGTACTAGTTTGATATCATCATCATCATCATCATATCGCATTTGTATAGCACCTATTACAGAAAAAAAGAACATAGGTGCTAGTAAAAATTAAGAATAAAAAAATACTATAAAATC
>Ga0209145_1000141_pt1 | contig 13631 bp, 7 predicted proteins | sample WorMetfiPIANOSA2_FD_187396 | JGI IMG/M metagenome (GOLD analysis project Ga0209145, IMG submission 187396) | Marine gutless worms symbiont microbial communities from Max Planck institute for Marine Microbiology, Germany - Olavius filocauda... | ecosystem: Host-associated > Annelida > Digestive... | reverse complement strand
AAATATTAATAACTAGTGAATTAAACACGAAAGATATCACAATTAAACACAAATAATGACAAACGTCTACCAAATGTTGCCACGGTAACACGGTTTGCAATTTTTTGCATCCGTTGGTCAAACTGTCCATTTTATTTGTACCACTAAACCGAAACCGGTTTCAGGATAGAATTTGAAACTGGTTTGTACAAATCGATTACGCCTTAGCCTGGAGTGTCAGCAGTTAAATTCTGACAAATAAAAACCTCTCCTTGTGGCAAAAATACGTTACCACAAAGGATTTCCATGTGCACCTCAGACTTCAGAAAGATCCAAAATGGCGCCTTCCAGGTAAGTATTAAGGTCTAGCCATAAACTTTAAATGACCCATATTTTCAAGATGGCGTAGTGCATTTTGTGTGGAGTTGCAGTTAAAATGTAGAAGTTTGTTAAATGCACTTGCCACCGTATGATATTGCCTTGTTTTCGTATATTGTGCTGGATGTGATTTGTTGTAAATACTGAAAGTTAGCAAAGTTTAATGCCTATTTACTGTGTATAACTAGTTTTTGTAGATGTGATATCATTTTGCAGGTATTTCCGGTTTTCGTGCTGTTTTCGAAACTGCTCATCATATACCTGCGTAGTGCATTTTGTAGCCTGTGGCCTGTTCATAAGTAGTAATTAATGAATTAATGTGATCTGTTTGCATGTTATGTTTAGAGGTAGTTGCTACATAGAAGCTGGTCAGATGATGTATGGAGCACCGTTGAGTATGTGACTTACGTAACAGCTGTACAATGCTGTCTAGAAAGAATCCAGATACTGCAACTGCTAGTAAAAAGCACCGTGGTTACTGTGCTTTGCGCACGGTCGGGCGTGCAGGCTTCCGACCTGGAGCTTCTTGCAGACGTAATGTATTGCACTGTTCAAGTGCAACACCTGTTAGTCGCCGTGCTGCGGCTAGAAAGCCCACTGTGCATCGAATACGACGTGAATCCACTCTACAAAAAGACACTCCGTTTGATAGCTTGATGATGGCGTCATCACCAGACAACATGTACTTGGCGATGTCTAATCACCGAAGGTCGTCATTGCCAATGGATTACAGATGGCTTGCTGGCATGAGACCGAAGTGGTATGCTAATGCTAAAAAACGACGATCGGTCCCAAACCAGCAAGAAACTACTAACATGGAGAAACAGTTGGAAACAGCAAATTCTGATAATGAAGCATCTGTACAGAACAGCACTGATGTGACACCGAATGTACCATGCAAGGTTATTTACCGTAAAGAATTTGGTCGTTATGACAAACTAGAGTCACCGTCAACACTTCTGACTACATACTGTTCGGACACATGTCAAGCTGCCAGCGTTCGAAATTGTCAGTACTCTGTGGATAAATTTTTGTGTAATGAGCCAGAAGCTGTACTTAAAGTATTTGATCAGTCAGGTGAGAAGTGTAATATGGAAAGGTGTTACATGTTGAATAGTGACTTGACTAGTTGTGCTGTCATCTTACAGGCACCGGTAGTTCCAGTCTTAATGACTGAGTGCAGTGAAGCAGAAGCGATCATTCACGAGGACAAACAAACCAGAACTGTAAAACAGCATGTGGATCAACAGACCATGTGCAGTGTTAGACATTCTGGTGTTGATAGACCCGTAAGAGAAAGTGACGATAGTACTCGAATGGTTTCCGACACACATGGTATGATGTACAAAGGAGCTGCATGCTGTTCGTCAAGTTGTGATTGTTTTCATTTCTGTCATTCGGATTCGTCGTCTGTTGAACATGAAACTGACATGGTGCAGAAGAACAAGGTGGACATGAATGGTTTGGTCATGTATGCTGGATACATTGGTTGTGACGGCAGTCGTAAAGTGGCGTGCGACTTACATTTAGTCGGAGCGCTGGAAACAGTTTCAGACAGTATAGAATCTGTGACCTGTGTCAATGATGGATGGTCAGCTTTGGCTGCCGATAGTGATGAACATGAAGAATTTGTTGATAATATATGCGTTGACTGCGGATGTGAATTGACGTGTGATGACATGACAGAGTGTGCATATTCAGTGCCTCTCTGTAGCATCTGTTCGCTGGATGCTAACCATAATGTGCCGTCAGTTGACAGTATTGCTTTGGCTGATCATGGTTATGCCGGTCTTACCACTGATCATCTTGTGTGCCCATCTCCTCTGAAGGAGACCTCTATAAGCTCATCTGCCATTTGTCAACAGCCTGATATGCCTGACATTGACGTTGTGGATGATGTTACATTCCTGTCATTCCCATCAAAATTGCTGATGCACAAATATATAATGTATCAGCAGAATATCTGTGATCCTACTGTTAAGAATTCATGGATGGAACTAGCAAGATGTGAACGGAGCTGGCATGGCAGCCACAAGTCACATCGGAGCGTTTGGTTTGGCAGCATGAGACACCGCCACATAGACAGATTCAGTGCTCACAACAGACTGAATGAACAGATTGAGTTGGGCCTAGTGAAGCCTGTGTCGACACAGAACTCGGCAGACCTCCTTGGCATCAAAATCAAGACCTCTCTGTCTCAGAACAACACCGATAAAACTGCTGTAGCCAGAAAGTTGAAGTGCAGAAACAGGCATGTGTCGAGTGACTTGCGGATCCAGAGGCCCACTCGTGTAGCAGCCACAGGTCAGCATTACTGTCTGACGCGTTTTTGGCCGAAACGAAATACTCTGAAAATGTCTGAAGATGCAGAACATGTTGCTGTAATGAAGCTCACACAGCAGCAAGCTGAGGAAGCACTTAAGTTGTTAAATGTGCCCTCCGTAATCACAAGAAACAACTGTCATCAGCCAGGTAATTTTTGTATTTTGTATTGTATTTCATTCATTCATTCATTAAAACTGTATTAAAATAGCAGACAAAACGCTGACTGTTAATGCTGTACAGTTTGTTGAACAGCTCTTGTGGATATAAATACTGCAGTTTCTGCCATAACTTTCTGTGCACAGCATTATTGATGTAGTGCAGACGTTAGCTTAGTGTCATTAATACTGATGCAGGAGTAAGTGCATGGCATGATTTCAGATGATACCTTTGTTTCATTCAGTACAGTATGGTATTAATAACCTTGTCCTTGGTTTTTGTACATAGGCTGCCATTTTGGATGTATCTGTAACCTGTTCACCGGCAATAGATTTGCTTCAGTAATTGGTGCAGAATTCCGTGCGGGTATCACGGTGCCAGAATACCCCGTCATTGACGACAGCTGGAGACAGAGTCTGTTGTCGTCAGCTGACAGCAGTTTTGCATCTAATGCTGATGATAGTCTGCATCAGTTGACCAACAGCAGCCTTCCACTCGACACATGTGTTGTAGCAGCGGCTAGTTCAGTGTTGTCCACAACAGTCAACTCCACTAATGGCAGTTGGAGTGGTACAGCAGTCTCTGCAAGTTTGTCAGCACTACAGGGTCAGAAATATTACGGTAAACGTACAGCGAAAGCCAGACGTGTGAGCAACATGTATGACAGTCTTGCACTGTCACCACCTACCTCCATTGTGCATAAACGACCTCGGTTAAAATGCCGCCTGTCGCCGTCACTGCAGTCTGTTGGTGATGACGGTGTCAACTGTGGTGCATCTCCCACATGGAAACAGTTAAAACAGCATCTGTCACAGACCATGCCGTCTGACAATCACGGTCACATAGAACTTGGTGAAATTCACACACAGAAACGACGACGGTTAAAAGGCAGTCTTACACAGACACTTCCATTGGACAGTGCCGACCATGTTGAACATGACAGAACTGTGGTACGGAAACGACGTCGGAGATTATCTGCCAATAAAGCATCATTACCGAGAACAGAAGATGCATCTCAGGCACAACTTGTGAAAGCAGTGAGCGGCAGAGATGTGGCAAGCGACATACAAATATCACGCACTTCAGTTCAGTTGACAAACAGTGCCATTGTGACTAGTTCAGCATCGCGTCGTGCTCAGCTACACCAGCACAACTTGTCGACAGACAAGTGCTACATCCTGAAACCTGTTGTTAAGGTGAAGTTTTTAATTTTACTCACACATATATAACCTAAATAATAGGTATCTACTGTAATGAGCTTTATTTAGCATACTGTCACCACATATGGAGTCCACTGAAATTATTATTATTATTATTATAACATGCAGTTATCATGCATGACAAATAACATGCAATACATATGTGATGCATTGTAGTAAGCAAAATGTAAGCAGTGTATATCGTAGACTCGTAGTAGTCATACGTCATGCGCAGTATTACTCATACATTCTGCAACAAGTCAGTAAAATAATGTTATGCTATCAATTCAACATAGTTTGACTGACTGTTTGCATCTGAACTGCATTTTACATTAAATTGATTTCACTATATTCCTGGCTGCAACACAGAATGTCACAGAATATGCTAAACCATGCCGCAGAAAGTGCCAATTTTTGTTGTGCAAAGTTGTTGCCATTATTGATAAAGTGCTGTGTTTCCCATGACATTTGAATGGATGAATGGTTGGTGAACTGTGAATCAGATATTTAATAGATGAAAACATGCTGTCTAATAGAAGTGCTTATTGAAGCAACTACCAGTCTACCAAGACCTAAGCTACTAGCTAGTACGTTGGTATAAGAGCTAGTAAACTGTTAGTCACTTACATATGTATCCAGGCTGTTTAGTGCTGATTGATAACCATTCTGCTTTGAAATTGAACCCAATTGCCTTTTTGAACATTGAAACTTTTGAACAGTTGAAATTTCTAATCCTATCTCATCTGTATGTATACGGTAGTTAAAATGCATGTTGATGCATTGTCAGGGAGCTGTCCATTCATCAGCACCAACAACTGCAGCAACTGTACCTGTCAGCACAGCAGCAGCCACTGCCAGATGCCGGTAGTCTATCAGTTGTAGTGTACGGTGTTGCCATAGAATAATTTTAATTTCAGATATGACTCACCTTTATAGTTTATGTTTAATTTATATTTCGTTATGACTATATTTACTGCTGCCAACGAAGTTGCAGAGGTAATGTGATAATATTTTGTTAGTTACCATTACCAGGATATCTCAAAAAGTTATTGATGGATTTGAACCAAATTTTGTGGAATTCTAGACCATCTGCCAAGGGCCAAACGATTAGATTTTGGACTGCTCTGGATCTGAGCATGGATACAGGATAAGTTTTTTTCTCAATTTTTTCAAACATACAGTACAGGAAATTTAGCTGATCAGTGACCAGTCATTAGTTTTGCATTCCCAGTGTAACTCCCCATGTCGTCCCAGTGAGTGTAACTGAAGGTTAGGAAAACCCCTTAGAAGTCCGTGCAAACCATAAAAGAGTTGCTGGTTTCACCTTGCATAGCTCCTTGAGCTCTATGATAGAGCTTTGCTCAGGACGTCATGTCGCTGGTCGACGATCGTGATGTCACGCCAAGATCTGATCGCGATCAAGTCAGCGCCGCCTAGTGAATGAAATAAAAGCTTTCTTGATTGTGAAGTCACCCATCTGTTACTGCTATTATGTGTACGTGCATGGTGCATCTACACTACACTCTGTTTAGTTGGGTGGCTCAGTGGTAGAACGTCGGTCTCTGACCGGCGAACTTCCACTGGTCTGCACCGGACCTGCAGCTGATGGGTAACCATTTATATGGGTAAACCATCCGCTGTAGGTCAGTCAACTCAGCCTTTCATCCTCACGGGGTCGATTAATGAGTAGTAAACTTTATCAGCTGGTTCTATAACTGTTCATTCAGTCGTGGCGCCCTCTGGCGAACTATGCGGTAAAGGCAGGAGTGGTGTATTTGCAGGTAAAACTGTGTGATCCACATCTGAGTGCCTTAGAGGTGAGGTTCTCACGATGAGGCGCTATACAAATCTATGTTTACCTTACCTTACTACAGTCTAGTTGCACGTGCCGACAGTGTGCATGGATTATGATACCTCACCGCAGCCCTAGGAGCGCGCTATTAATCACTATTATCCTCCTGTCTCGGCATCTGCAAAATCTGCATCAGTGGGCAAGCGGCCGAGGTGTGGGTGGGGGATAGACCTTCCCAGTGACAGCAGTACTCTGTAGCTTCCTTTCCCTCTAGGATGTGCGTGCCTCCCTCACGCACCAGCACTGAGGCCTGCCTTCATGCTGGCCCAATGCTCAGATACTCCGCAGCTTGTCAGCACGTGTTGCAGCCGCCGCAGTACTCTTTACCTCTGCAGTGTGTGTGAGGGACAAGAGTGACGCAGAGCCCTGTAATTAGACTGACGCCTCCGCAGCGCATGCCAGCCATGATTTCGATTTTGGACTAAATCGAATCCGTAATGAATGAGAAGAAAACACTTTCAACCGGACCATGTGTTCTGCATTAAATGATCGCGATCACTGACTATTGATCGACTGTGATCGTAGCGATGGCACCACGATTGATTGCGATCATGATCGTGAGTGAATGCAGCCCTACTCTATGAGGTATGCTCCACAAATGAAATGTCCATCCAGCATTCTTCCCAAGAAATGATATGAGGTTTCTTTGCACATATATTTAAATCTCACTCATTATGCAGACATTATCAAGCTAGCAAACAAAGCGTTAACAAGATTCTGATATATTCTGAGATGGTACTATTGCAGATGAAGCTGCTGGCATCGGTAATGTCTCAGTTCTACCCCTGAACACGCAATCACGCACACCAGATCAACAGATTGTGCCCTACACTCCTTTCTCGTAACCCTGCTCATAACTGGTGTCAATACATGATTGTATGTTCACTAGTAAGACTAACTAACCCTATCCGATACAGGAGGGATGTCCTGACCGTAATGCTAGGATACAAAAATTTATATGCTAATATAGAACACCACAAAAAAAGTTTAATGTAATATTTATATAAAAAAATTCAAGCTGGGTTTGAGGGTATGGAGTGAGCCAAAGCCTCACTGTGTCAATGTTTTTTGTATGTTCAGTGGGTAGAAAAAAAGACATTTCCGCTTGCATCAGCTAACAAATTTTACTGTTGAAATGATGTTTTTGATGTGTACGTTTGCCAGGCTTGTGTTACCACCGGAATGCCGTATTAGTGTACTGGGCAGTCCAAGTTCAGCTGCTATAAAGACCAGACTGAGGCAGTCATCAGAGACGAGTGCTGAAATTCCAAGACTGGTCCGTTTACGTCTGTCTCCATCTGTATCTTCCTCCATCAGCAGCAGCAACAGCAGTGCTTTATCACTTATCTCTAACCTCCTGAAACACCATTCATCAGCACCTGCATCAGTATTGTCTCCCAGCAGCAGTAGCAATACCACCCCTAGTAGCAGCAGTGCTTTTGCATCTACACTAAGCATACTAAAGCGGAAATTATCATCAAAGTCTGCGTCTCTGTCATCTCCCAGCCACAGTAGCACTACCAGCGTCCACAGCAATAGCACGACGACACTGACACAGAGCATGCTGAAGCATCAGACACAACCGTTTCGGACACAGATGATTCTTTTTCAGCAGAAGCAAGACAATGCCATGTCTGGTTCAGGCCCAACTCGCCTGCTTGAGGTCATTTCAGACTGCGACTGGGAACGTATTCGACCGCAAGTTCTGGCGCGGTTGTCTCATCTGACCGAAAACTCTGAAGGTTACCCACAGACATGTGTCATGTCGATCGATGGTTTCCGCCTAGAGGTGCAGCCGAGGCGAAAATTGCCGACGGAAATACCGATGAAACTGCAGGTGTCTCTGGGGGTGTCGTCAATGTTTGCAATACGGGTGCGAATAACTGATGAAAGAAAGTTGCTGCCTACAACTGGTTCTGCGTCAGTGCCTGTTGCTTCACCAGCGGCCGAATCGTCTGCTCAGATACTGAGAGTCTGTAACGGTTTGAATGTGAGGTCATTGCTTGGTTTGTCTGTCGGTGGCACTAAGCACCAGACCACAGCAGATGTCACTCAGCCGATCAGCATACTTGAAAGAGACAGCACAGCGGAAAGAACCACTGTTGATTCAAGTCAGAAGGCGACTGCCACCACAGATACCGGTCAGCAGAGCACTTCCATAGATGCAAGTCAGAAGATGCTAGTTGGCACGTCGGCAAACACAGACTTATCAAGTAAAGACGCCGCCGCCAGTGTAAGCAAGTCAGCATATCTGAGTGATGATGCCGATGGTGTTTTAGAGAAACAGCCAGAGCCATTGAAGAGTGTCGAGACCATCAGATCCATTGCACAAGATGCACGTGCTCACTGCAGTGAAGATACTGGGTCAGATATGAACGGCCGAGTTAATAGTACACATTTCGATAACAGTGGCAATTGCACTGCATTGCAGCAACAGGCGGAAGATACTGCCATGATTAAAAACGGTGGCAGTAATGTCGGTGCTGAATGTACTGAGGTGGCGAACAAATGTCTCTGTGATGATGACAAAATAATTTTCTCATCATCGTCATCGGCTCAGACTCTCCCTGCTGATGACTGCTCTGAGGTAGCGTGCAGTCTGCAAGCTGATGATGGGAATTTCCCATCGTCCTCAGGTCTGAATGTACCTATTGCTTGTCCCTTAGACCTCCGCACATGATTGTTGTTAATCTATTATGCCATTAAATTGTGCACGTTTTTTTGTTTTTATGATTTGTAAAAGATTCCAAAAGAAATTTCAACTGTGCATTTAATAGCACAGTTATGAAAAATGTGTTATGCTCCGAGTTATTAACTTAATACAAAGTCGAGACCTTTTACAAGTGTTAAGGTAAATGTGTTACTGAAATATTTCAGTTAGTTAACCGATGTGGCTGTGATTTAGATGCAAACAACAATATCGCCTATACCATAATCTCTAGTTGAGCTGCATGGAATACAGCTTTTGCTCAAAAAAATGGAATATTTTTCCAGGAACTAAAAGATGTAGCTGGTTAAAATCTTATGTTATCAGTTACATAAGGGCCAATATTGGTAGCATTCTGTATCCTAGCTGAAACATCACATTTTATGGACTTTACTACGGCTTGATTGAATTCTCTGTTGTTTTCAAAGTCAGCCTCTGTGTTTCTGTGATTAAAATTCTGCGAGCAGTGTGAGTGGCTTACCACGGTATGTTTCAACAGTTGCATGTAAATTTGTGGAATATTTAGTTCATAATTGATAGCAAAGCACAGTCCTCTGCGCCATTTACATTTATTCTTGTCTATTGATCAGTATTACTATAAGAGTGATCATAGTTGTAGAATTTTATGGAAAACTACTTGTTTCATTTAAACTGTAACTGTACATTCTGACTACAGAGTACAGATGGTTATATAAGCATGCAGTCAGTTAAAATTCTTGTGACTCTATACACAGCTTATGAGTACTCTGCTTTGCTTGGTGATGGTGAGCAAACACCGTCTGCAGTGTCAGAGACTCGGAGAGTGCAAACCTCTCCCAAGGCTAAAAAAATTCTTGTTATCCAGACAGATTTGATTTAATGTTGGAAACTGCATTTTCAGGCATGTGGAGTTTGTATTTTGGACAAAACCTGATGACATTAGAGAACACTTTTATTGCTGCTGCTGTCTGTTACCACAACCTAGTAGAGAACAGCACTCGGTAACTGAGATATGGTGGGCCTACTAATTTAATGTTTTCCCCAGTAGGGTGTTGCACATCACTCTAAAATCTACTCAAGTGTTTCTTGTCCCAAGGCCTACTCCTTCCGAAAAACGTAGTTAAAATTCATCCATAACTGAGTAATCATGCTGACAGATACCAACAAACCTAGGCCAAAATGTAACCTCCTTGGTGGAGGTAATATGTATTACGAGTATGCAGTTAAACCAGTTTTTGTAACGCCATAGTTTGAGTTGTAGTAACTGACAGGAATCTGTGCATTTATTTAAGGTTTTCTTGCATTATGTTTAGTTACTTAAAGTTTGCTTTATTCAAATAGTAAAATGACTGATTTACTTCAAAACAATACAAAGAGTATGTTATGTTATTCCTGTAGTTTTTCTACGTCTATCTGGCACCCATTTACTGTGATAGTTAAATTTTTATTTCTATGCTGTTGCATTGTGTGTGTGTGTCATCTTTATGTAAATTAGTATATAAAATGCTGTTGTCAGTACTTTGTATGATTAAAATTGTATCGTGTGACAGCATTTGACGTGGATCTGAAATTTTGTTGCCCTCATCTTGAGACAAAATGCCACCCATTTCATGTACATGTAGATAAGGTTTCACTTGTGTTACAGTTTGTCGAATGTCGATGTTGTATATTTTTATTGTTGCATGCTGATTTGTTCATGATAACTGGGATGATGAAAATTGAGAGAAACTTGTTTAATTTTTTAATTGAAAGGATTTCTCTCTTTATATAATGTACTGTAGCAGGCTGAACAAAAGCAGAATATGCTACGTATAATATGTTACATAACATAAAGAAGAAAATGTGGTTTGCATGAAGCAGACATTTAGCTATTCCTGAGTACGTCAAATAACAAACACTGGTAATATAACTAGAAAGCACTCATAGAGTTCAAACCTCTGCCAAGGAATATGTTTTAGTTCATACTAGTCTTGATACTCAATACTGAAATCAGGCTTGCCAATAAGGAAATAATATTCTTGGATCTAGATAGAATGTGGCACTTCCAAGATGATTTGACTTACATCTCAAAAAAATCATTAATACAAAGTGTTTTTGAATAATCTTGTTAACAGACCGACAAACCAACCAAATGAGATGAAAACATATCCTTGGCACAGGTACTGTAATAAATATTCCTCTGCATAGCTGAGGCTATGGTGCAGCAAATTGGGCTATTTGAGTGGTTGGCTCGATGGGTGGGTGAATTTTTTTGTCAATGCAATTTCTCAGGATCTATAAAAGCATGAATTACAAACTTCGCATGTGGATAACATGTGATGGGGTCAGTGTCCATCTATTTTACTTAAATTTTCTGTATTCTTAAGAAAAATCAAGAGTGACGACTAGTCAATTACTTCAGGCCGTATAGCCAGACTACGCCGATTGGGGCGGCCACCAATTTTGGGGAAGCGGCAATAGTGGTCAGTGTACTCGACTAACCATCGCAATCACGGGTGGCTCACAATTTGAGAATGGAAGTACAAAACAGTGCTGCGAGTAGAATCTTTTTTTTAGTTTGTACCCCCACTCTTGACATGATTCTGGATACATTAGTCACAGATAAAGTCCAAAAAATTTGTTAGGGTTGGGGCAGTTGCCCCGTGCCGCTACCTAGCTAGCTGGGTGCCTGTTTTACATATTAAGCCTACGTAATGTGTACAATGCCGGTAAACAGTACTGAAGCTGGTGAGAATTCACCAGGAACTCTATATAGATTGCAGCAGCATTGTAAAATGTAAATAGACTCAAGGGCAAGGTTTAAGATGAGGATTAAGTCGAGAATATGCGTGTATTTTAGGAGTTTTAGGTTACTGTGGGAATAAGACGAATAGTGCATTGTAGGTGTACTTTGGGATCTCCTATGGGAGGAGGGGAGCATACGTCTTTGACAAAACACGTTGTTGCGGCATCAACAGCTGCGGCAATCGAACATAAGTAGTAGTAGACTCCACATCACGATTTGAACGCCTCAGACCACCGCCTGACTTAAGCAAAGACTGTCTCCACTGCCCAGCTAAGATGTTGGCTGCAGCGGTTGCGAGACGCCGGTAGACGAGTGGATCGACGGCGTGTAGGCGTCGTGTTGACCGGTCTACTATCACATACCACGCCGGTAGCACATACACCGATTGACCCTGACCGTGTCCGTGTCCATCGCTCTCCCAAATTCTCACCAGATCCAGATCGGTTATGTTGCCTAGTAGACGACTTCGCTCTCGGTCAACACTGCTGTCAAAGAGATATTTATGTGTATTGTGTAACTCATTTGCAGCACAGAGCAATAAAACAAAAACAAAAGCATACAAAATAAACTTAAACAATATTGGCCAAAACATGTAAAAAGAAAACCACGTTACAAACATTGGGAAAGTGGTAAACATGGAAAACTACTTGTTTCATGCATATTCGAAACTGAAAAGTAACTCTAGGCCTGATTCTCAAAACTTCCTAAATCGAACTTAAGCGTAAGATTTTCTTAAGAAAAACTTACGAAAAGTTAGACGAGACTTGGAAGAAACTTAGAAAATTCTTAGGAAGTTTTGAGAATCTGGCTGCTGGCCAAAACACACAGAACCGTAACGGATATTTTCTAGAGACAGTGGTCCGTCACTCCGTCCCCAAAGCTACGTCTCTGAGGAGTTTTTGTAGACTGTCGGATCGGTATGTTTTACAGGCCGGATGCTCTTCTTGACGCCGGTCGGCGGTCGCCCAACAAAACAAATAGGCCTAGTCTAAGCACTGAACTGAAGTATATGCTTAGACGAAATACTTGAAACAAAAGCACTTCTGTGCAACATATAGTTAGCTTGTTTACAGTAAGACGATTTTGCGCCGCTGCCCGCTTGTGTCGTATACAATGTCATGGATCGAGGGTTTTGATTGGCTTGTCGAAATGTTTTACCGTTATGTCAGTTATCAACCCGGTTCTCATAAACCTGTCGGCTTTACCCCCGCAATTAAATAACACAACAAACTGAAGAGAAATGAGAATAATACGGACGAGTGAATGACGACGTCGTATGGTTGGCCGGCGAACTGGATCACCTGCTTCGTCGGTAGAAGTGATGCTGATGCGGCGGTCGTCGTCTCGGGCCCCACGACCTGGCTGCCGTCGCCTAGCTTCAGGACTGGTCCAGCAAGTGTTGTAGTCTCAGCAGGCGAATCACCTTGTACTTGGAGTGGGTAGACGACGGCGGTGGTCTGTGTGGGCGAACCATTCGTTCTGTGTGTTCTAGTGATGGGAATCTGCGTGGCGTGAATCTGGTTGACGCTGGAACGTGGACGCTGAGTGGAGTTGGCGATAGCGATGTCCGCGCAGCCGTAGAACTCTTCCTGTGCACCGCAGCCGAGGCACATCGTACCGTTCTCATCTCCACCCCAGTTGTTTCCTGTACATCATCGTTAAACAAATTGCACACAGTCAGTGTTGTAGTAATCAATTACCATCTCAGTAATAATAATTGATTACCAATTTCAGAGCAAGTAATTATAATTTTAGATTATAATTGCAATTACAATTTAAAGTGCACTCATTAGAGCGCATACCTCCCGAGAAGCTTAGAGAATCTGATCCGGGATCCCAGATGTGGATTGGCAGTAAAATGTCAAAATGCCCTATCTCTCAAGTTTTAATAAATTAAAACACTTCACTATGCCAACTTTTTGGGTAGTATTAAAACCCTTGAACACGCCTCTTTTGGGATAGTATTGTCAATCTCTTTATATAACACATGAAGTCTTTAGTTCAAACTAACCAAATTCAGAGAGCGGTCCCAAAATATAAAAAGAGTCACACTCACATCATGTTGATGGAGTAATTCACCATTCGTTGTAGTGTTTGTCATGGCTAACCTAACGGCGCCCTTGTAGTGACTTTACGGACATGTTACGGCGCCTTATAAATTGTCGTATTATTATTATTATTATTATTATTATTAAATATGAAGTGCCTGTTACCATGGGGTCTGAAAAATGTAAAAGATGGTTACGTAACCCTGGCCGCACCCAATTTGAC
>Ga0209145_1000140_pt1 | contig 13663 bp, 10 predicted proteins | sample WorMetfiPIANOSA2_FD_187396 | JGI IMG/M metagenome (GOLD analysis project Ga0209145, IMG submission 187396) | Marine gutless worms symbiont microbial communities from Max Planck institute for Marine Microbiology, Germany - Olavius filocauda... | ecosystem: Host-associated > Annelida > Digestive... | reverse complement strand
GCAGGCAAGATTTTTTCTGTTGTAATAATGGGCAATGTGACGCATATCCTGCCGGTATTGCATTGACTCGAAGTAGTCATTGCTTTTGTTTCTAGTTTATCTTTTTATTTTGTAAAGATTTTTATGTTACATATGTGTTAGTGTAATTACTTTATTTGGTGATGAAATATAATTGCATCAAAAATACTTAAATGATCTAAAACGTAATGAACCGCTTTGAATTTTACGGTTGCAACAGCATTTTCGGTTACTAGTCGCCCTATGATAAATACACACAAATTAAATGTCTTACTTGCATACAGTTCTTACTTACTGCATTACAGTACATTAGTGCAACAATTTGTTGTTTAGGACCCAAACGTCTTCCCATGAAATTCTAAAATTTCTCCCTGGGTGAACGTCCCCACAGTTAAGACTTAAGAACCGCTGTTTAAAGTGAACCATAAAGATATGTGATGAACAGCGTGTAGAATGTAAAGACTAACATTGTGTAGAGGTAGATTGTTCTTCTCTTTCTTTCTTCTGTCCTTCGTGGAAGGAGCAGCTTCAACCAGGCTTACAGAGCTGTACTGGTGAGGGCCTTGCCTTGGTAATTAGTGCCCAGTGCATTGGACGATGGCTGTTAAAAAAGTTATTGAAAGCAATATTGTGTAATACTCTCCAAACATTGTGTGTTTCATCTGAACTACTGTAAAATCTGTTTTTTCGCATGCTCTTTATTTCGCAAATATCGTGACCTTAGCGACATCACAAATATTCAAAATCTCGTGCTATTTTAGTGTATTTAGTCCAGCAAGCAAAAACGCCAAAATTAAGAGCAGCCAAAATTACGAGTTTTACAGTAAACATGTAACCTGTTATAGGCACAGTATAACATATTTATGATGCAATTGTTGTTAGTAACTTGCCAACCAGCTATCCTTCATTACAAACTAATACTGCTATCATTCTAGACTATTTCTCTTGCTTATCAAGTTTTTGTTGAGATACTTTTTTGTTATTTTTTAGTTTGTTGTGTCATTTCAGTTTTTGGTTGCATGTTAAATATTTTCATGATTGGTTGGCTGACTGATCGATTGATTAATTGATTGATTGAGTTCGTTGTCAATAAAATTGCTAGTTAACCAGGCTGTGCTGTTGTATCTGGGCACATTTTATAACTTTGCTGTTTGTATTCAAATGTGCTAGGTGTGAGAGCAAGTGCTCGCTACGTTTACGACCAGCGCTGGCTGAATGACGGACAGATGGCAGAGTTCAGTTGCGTTGAACCTGAGCCGAGCGCTGCGGCTAAGGCCAGAATAATGAAGTCGACCAATGATCTGATTGCTGATCTCCACGGCATTGTGAATGTCTTAGACTCCGTCAACCGCGAAATATATGTCGTGCAGTAAGTAACGTTGTCAACTTCAGAGCGGCATGCGATATGATAGCAGATGCTTATCAGATCATTATGGTATAAGAACTGGTCGGTGAGTGTTTGTGATGGTTGTATGTGACAGATATGGCAGTGAGCCGGAGTTCGGTCTGTGGAAGAAGAACCTCAATGATACTGATGGAGTTGTTGAACCAGAGTCGTCGCTAACTGTCGGCAAAGTTTCCGACCAGTCACGCGACACTGAACATCCAGCTGACAGTTCACATCTGACGTCCGTGCACGCTGATACTTGTACGTAATTTGCGATCCAGTACTCTCAGTCTTTTAACTGTTACTAGTCCTCGAACCAGTCTATCATCTCGTGCATTTAGACATTCAGCTACTGCAATTTGGAACAACTTACCTGCAGACATGCGTGGTGCTAACTCTTTACATGTTTTTAAATGTAGGCTATAGACACATATTTTCACTGTTGCTTTCAACACTGAACTCGCTGTGATCATCTCAGCCAACGATTAGTGCCTTGGACTTCATACCTTGTGTTGTATTGTATTGTAAAACTTGGAATAATCTACCTCTTGAAATTAGACTTTCCTCTACTTATCATACTTTTAAAATGCGGCTCAAAAGGTTTCTGTTCCTTTAGCTTTTTACTTTACCACCCGTCATCCCCACCTAGCGACTGCCGGCGCCTCAGATTCAGCTTGCATGTTGACATTGTGCGCCTTATAAATTCACATATTATTATTGTTATTATTATTGTTATTGTATTGTTGTAAGTGGACAATCATCAGCTGATGACAAGGGCTCAATCCGTCGGTGAGGAAATGAACACCAAAGAAACTGGAGCTTGTGAACAGTTTTGTGCCATGACTGATAGTCCATCCACTGAAGACAACACTTGCGGAGGGTTGGGCCGCACTAGATCCACTGATGCAGAGTCTGTATCAATGTCAGAAAAACAACAGCCGGAACCGGATCGCTGCCCGTTTGATGGTATTGCAGGACTGCCTGTAGCTGTCAGCAGCCCTCTGAAAAATAATCTTCAGTCATCAACCAAGACTTCCAGTGCCCAACCATTCGAGTCTCGAGGTGATCTGAATCCAGCAAATGCAGTATCGGACCATGGAGCAGTGCTGCCAAGTGATATAACCTCGTGTTCAAATCTGCCGAAGGTGTCTCTGTTACCGGCTGATTCGGAAGCTGTTTGCAACTCATCAGTCAAGACTACAGTAGCATCAGCTACTAGTGATACTGACCCAGTACTTGCTGACGACAACCGTTCTTTGGATTCTTCTCAGCAAGTTCAAGAATCACTTTCGTTAGAGAATATTCAACATTCGGCTTCCGAGTCTCACGTGGTACGTGGCAGTCTTTATTGTTCTACAGACAGTTTGCATTTGTTTTAGAGCTTTTAGTAGACAAAAAATTTTTAGTTGCTTAGTCACTAACTAAAATACTTTGCCGACAGCTGTACAAATTGTGTTTTGTCGTGTGACATAAGAACCTGCATCAGCATTTTGAGTAACTGAAATTTTGTAACTTTTAGCGATCCTATTATTATTTACAGACAAACCAGCAAACAAATGGAGACAAAAACATTACCTTTTAGCAGAAGTAATAATTTGTTCAGTATTCGTGTGCCATTGTGCTGTGTATCACAGATCTAGGTTGGCCAGGTAGTAAGTAAGTAGCGTGGCATAATGACACGATGAAGACCGTCACATAGTTTGATGTATGCGATTGTTTGTAATTATGCGTTAATTGTGGTTTTACACACGTAAGTTAATTAATTCCCTGTAGAGTTAGTCAAGGAATATTCAACAATTTGACAAATTACTTGATTAATTAGAAATTAATGGATTAATTTTTAATGGGTTAATTGCGGAGTTAGTGGATTATTTGTCGCAGAAAATTAGTCAACTAATCAATTAATTTGTTTAGTTTTATAGGCCCATGCAGGCTGCAGAAGCTGTGGTTTTATGTTATAACAGACGTGATCAGGCAAGCTATTGTAATCTCGTCAACTTGCTAGAAGAAGAAGAATGTGCGCATGGACTTTAGGTCCGTTGTTGGGAGCTCATAGGCCTTTAAGCCGGCGAGTGCTTGCATTATTTCCACATAGACCAGGAGACGTTCTATGACAGTTTTTTTTCTGTTATTTTGCATTGCTAGTTAGTTGTAACTATGCTGTTAACCTCCACTCTACAATACAGTTGTTGGTATACTGTTGTAGGACCAATCAGCAGGCAGCAGCCAGGCCGCTGACGACACCAGACACGTTTGTCAGCAGAATCTGCTGACACACATATCGTTGGTACAAGATGGCATTGATGAGAGGCTGGCAATGATTGAAAAACAGGTTACAGGTATGTAGCTTAATGTTCAGCACTTTTCACCTGTATAAAAACTAGACCTGTTCACCTGCTGTTATAATTTACAGGTGCTGTTTAATTTATTAGATTATGTTATCGTTCAAAAGAGAGATATGCACAACTCTCAGTTGTTGAATATTTGCTTTTAGTGATTTGATGCTATTGTCTGGGTGATGGGAATTATATCCAGGATGTAAAGAACATCCAATCCAGAAGTCCATGTGGTTTCCCTAATTTCGGATGGTTTCCTTTGCAGATCAGCCAAGCCCTTGGTGAGCAGACACAATAAGCTGGTGCCGGTTAAACAGTCGCTGAGAAGGTTTTTTTGTTAAATAATTCCGATAATCACAATGACAGAAAAAGTAGACAAGCTGTTTGGCATTGTCTTGTTGTAGCTGCTGTAACGAGTGACTGTTATGTGTCAAATGGGACGTTAAACTCTACTCGCTAACTCGCATGTTTCACTTCATAATTTTAATTTATGGCACCATTCGCTGTTTGTATGGTTTTGTATTTCCGACTATGTCATCTTCTACTCTTCTGTTCTTTATATCTAGCTTTTATTTTAGAAGAATAAAAGGAGATACAGTGTTTGAGTGAAAAGACTGGGATGTTAAACTCAGTGTTGTTGTCCTCGAGGAAAGTCCTTGTCCTCGTTGACCAATTTACAACTCGTTGTCCTCGACCTCTGACCTCAAGTCCTTGTCCTTGGACCACAAAGTCCTTGAAAATTTTCAAGGACTTTGCATTCTGCAAACAGTCCATTATGTAAGATTATGAACTCCATAAATTCGGTACCGCCACCATGCATGAGGATACGGAGAAAAATGGCTTACTTACTGATAGCAGATATTACTTGTTATAAAGTAAGTAAGCCATTTTTCGTTGTAACCCAGTCTTGTTGATTGTTCTCGAGGAAAGTCCTTATCCTCAAAGGCTCAAAGACCAACTTGCAAGAGAACAACACTGGAAATTTTTGTCGAATCATACACGGCTAGGATGCGAGGGAACCCTGCTGATACATGGCAGTTGCATTAGGAAGTGTTTGTTGCATCACACACTGGCTAGTGACGTGAAATGTCTCATTGTGTTGGTAGCACTGGAGAGTGGGGAGGGGAGTGTCGGCGGAGATTCACTGCGCGAAATGTCTAGAGTGAAGAAGACGCTTCGGCAGCTGCTTAGCGATCTCAACAAAGTGACGCAGATCTCACAGATGTCCAGCTAGCATCTCGTCGGTTTTTCACTTGTCTGTAGTGAAGACTTCAAATGTTGTCTCCGGCGTCTGACTTCCATTGACATTCCTTATCAAGGGTGCATTAGCAGCTAGCTTTATAGTACTGACTGCATCATAGTGACTAGTCAAGTCACTAGTAAAGACCAGTAATAGAATAATACTGGAAAGTACTCAGAGGGTGCAAACCTCTGTTAGACATTACCAGTGTGTAACAAAGTGAAAAAATGGTGTATGTTGATATCTGCAGCTGATATTGCTTGCATACACCGATGCACAGTCATCCTCAGAATCTAATCATAGTTTTTTTGACCCAAAGATTCCATGAAATTTTGTAACTTTTAGCGATCCTATTATTTACAGACAAACCAGCAAACAAATGGAGACAAAAATATTACCTTTTAGCAGAAGTAATAATTTGTTCAGTATTTGTGTGCTGTGTATCACAGATCTAGGTTGGCCATATAGTTTTGCCTAAAGTTGTCGAAAGTGGCTGAAATTTCCACCACTCAAAGTCACTTTAAATTTCACAATTGCACCTAAATTAATTTTTTTTACGAATTAGTTATAAGACCTTGGACTCTCCCAGCGCCATGGTACCTAAACTGTTCATTATCTGCCCCAAGAAAGAGGCTGGGGATTTCAAAGGTGATGATAGCTTTCAAACAACAGATATCTTACCAGCATTTGCTGTTGCGTCAGTTACCGTTAACTGAACTTTAAAAATGACAATTTACAGCATTTTGCGAGTTCAAACTGGTACTAATACAGTAGGTATGGACTGATATTAATGAAATTTAATAAGCTGCATCAGTGAATTGTTTGGTTTGTAATGCTGTTGATCAGGCACATAGCAAGACTATGCAATTGGGGGCTGCAAAAATTTTGGGGGCAATAGTTACCAGTCAGCTTACTCAACTAACCATCACTATCAAGGGCAGCACCACCACGTTCATATTCTATTTTGTAACTATTTTGTGTCTATTTGGAACAGAATAGGAGTAGAAAACAATGCTGCGAGCAGAAATTTTGGGGGCTTGTATCCCCACTTGACATTCTTGGGTACAATAGTTGCAAATAAGTCCAAAAAATTGTTGAACAAATTTGTTGTGGGCATGAAGGCAGTTTGGGGACCATTTGCCCCTGTACACCTTCCTATCTATGTGCCTGTTTTATGACTGAATTGTGTATGCTTCTTGCAGTTTTTGCTGATTCACTTGTTTGTTGACATTTGTTACACTGTCTGCTGGGTCAGTTTGTTATTATATCTTTAATTGAAAGTGGGGCAGTAGCGTCGATAGGTTTCATGAACTCTGTTAGCCTATTTCTGTACATTCTTCTAATTTTACTAAGCTGACTGTTACTACAGCTGGACTGCAAAATTTAATAGATGTAGCAGTTCATGCTGGATATTTAATTAATGTGGCGTTTCTTGTGTTGATTAATGTTATTATGTGTACTAAATATGAAATTGCCCTTGTGGTGTTGATTATTCCTCATTGCATCACAGATTCACTGTGTTGAATTGCACTTATTGGAACGACGAATGATCTTTTCTGTACAATTTCTTAGAGCATGGGCATCGGAACCGTTTGAAAATTGGGACGGTAATAGTTTTTGCTAGAGGTAAGACCTTCTGTGATGTCTGAAGTATCAAAAATTGACCCAAAGAGTCCAGGCATAAGTGAAGTTCTTAGGGAGGCACCAGCTAGAGGGTATAGGGATGTGCTGTAAACTCCCCAGCGGTTGTCAATGCTTTTTTAGCTGAAAAGAGCTGTTCTGGTAACTGCAAGTTTGAAGAATATTCTATGGAAAAATCAACAAATTGCTCATTTGTAAATGTTTTGACCAACGTAACTTTTCTGACATTAAACAAATTTCCAAAAAAAAATCATTCGCCATCACATTAGCTACAGAGCTTTCAATCACAAACCCGAACAAGATACAAAATCGTGCACTTTAAGTACAACAAATATTTTGAAATGAGGTCCAAAGTTAAGAGGTTCTAACACCAGTCACAATACAGTGAATGCGTATGATGCTCCAGATTCTTATTACATAAGTGCACACAAATCAAAACAGTGCAAATCTCGTTCAAACCGACACTTTCAAAAACACACTAGATGAATTGTGGAGGGGCACGGGCCCCATAGCTGGTGACGCCACTGCTAAGTACTCTGTATATGCATCAAGGGCGAGGTGATTAGTTTACCATTGTGTGCAGAGAATTTATCCCGGATTGCAACTGTCATTTAAAATGAAAAAAACTGACATTTTAATGCAACACTGGATGTAACAATAAACTAAAATAAGGAAAAAGAAAAACTATGAATATATGTGTGAAGGTGTTTTGTTCTTATTTTCATAGCAAACATTCAAGTCATAAAGCACTTTGTACACAAGTAAGTTAACAGCACCGTGACTGCTGTTACTAGGGTCTTCAGCACAGCTGCCGGTTTGTAAGCTGCAGTGGATGATTTACATCTATGCAAAAACTTCCAATTTTGTTTTTTTCTGAAAATACTGAAAAAATAAAGGAAAAATTACATGTTCATTGACCTCTAAATGCGTGCTCTATGCATGCAAAGTTAGAAATTAAGTCATTCTGTAGATAGACATTTGTGTGTATTGAAAAATGAAATTCTTCGTATTTTCCGAAAGAATATCCGAAATTACGATTAAATATGCTAAATATGCTCACCACATGCTATTTGCACACAAAGTTAGTAATACTGATACATCTTTTGTTTTTGTAGATCATGAGAAATAGCATTGAGAAAAGTCGCCCAATTAGATGTCTCAGAGCCTCAAATGTGCAGAGGATTGAGAGGAACATGTTGATGAAAGAAAGCCACAGTATCAGTGAGTGAATACACGACACATAACGTCACGGTTAACAGTTTAAAGCAGTGCAATACAAACACATAGCAATATGCTTCCGAGCAATACTGCCATGACGATAAACAACAAACATGCCGTACTGTGTGTCAAGATAAGCACAGTGAGATATTCTGTAGCTAAACTCGTTTATAGCTTACCGTACGGTACTACGCTTCAGTACAGACGAATCACAACTATAGTATCAAAACTAGAGACTTGCTCTCGACAGAATGAATAACTCACGCCGGCCACTTGATTGCTTTGTGCACTTTATGACCCTGTGACCTTCACTTGATCTTATATTACTTGGTGCGCGAGATATCACAATGGACTATCCCTGTGCCAAGTTTGGTGATTTTAGTTTCAGCCGTTTTGGTTTTATCGTGCGGACAGACAGACGCGCACACAGAATCACAGACACGGATGATCGCTGCTGCTCATGCAACTACCATCGGCGTGAGTAGTAAAAAACAAATTAACACTCAACGTCAATTACGTGACTAAATGTTCCGATTGCTAGTGTCCAAGTGTACGGCAATCATCACTACACATTAACAACAACAACTCGTCCAAATCTGAATTGGCGGTTATTGCATGATATTTCAGAAACGTATAAACGTCTTCTGTTGGAGTCTAAGTAGATTCTTAGTGGCATCCACCCGTGTCGATAATGTGACAAAACTCCACGTACATAGGCTAACATTGGAGACAGCAGCGAAACTCCTTTATTGTCACAATCCATAACATAAACAAACTCATTTCTATCAACAACCATGTGAAATGGCACATTTATCTGGTGACAGTGTGAACCTCCTGGTCCGCCAAACGACTTAACTACGCTGCCGTCAGAACCAATCAGACTTACACAGTGTAATGATTCATTGCGACCATGGCACACAATGAACTCACCACTGTTTAACTGGATTGTGTGGAATGTTGATACAACTTCTTGTGGTAGAGTCAGTTCACGCAGTAATTGACCATCTGTACTGAACTCTTTTATCTTACTGCCTACTTTACATGTGACAAGCACAGAGTGTGTGACTGTGAGAGATAGACTAAAGGGTACATCGTCCACAGGCCACTGTGCTACTGCAGCGCCTGGCAGTTCTAGTCTATGTACGGATTTGTGAGATGCATCAGGAATATAAGCACAACGATAGTATCCACAGGCCACAATGCCACCTGCGCCACGAAATCCTGGAACAGTCAAACAGCGTAGTAACTGGTAAGAGTCGATATTGTAGACTTCAACTTGTTCCGAGGTCTTGTTGCCACGCAACACATAGAGATGGTTGTCCAGTGATGCCACTCCTAAGACTGGTTCGCCTTCAGGAAACGTGTAAATCACACCTCCCACTGCATCACAAATGCACCACAAACAACTTACGAAGTTGAATAAGGATGTTAAAAATATAGTTTTCATTTAGTAATAATAATTACACGTATGATCTAAATACATGCGTTTCCAAAATCTGCAAGTCATTTATAGAAACTGTTCGATCTTTACTTCTAAACGTTATGGCTGTTGTATGAGAATGACATAGCCTACTGACAACACCTTATGTTCATGTAGTGGTCCGTTATACTGTAGTTTAACTACCTGGTATAAATAATAAAGCATGATGACCTCCTAGCATATGTAGATGTAGAGTATCTAGGCGAATCTCTATCCGGCTGTAGTTACAACCTTTAATCTCACTGACTAATCCGAATAGTCAAAGACGATCGGTGCTAGACATGTTTGATTACTACTGAGTTGTTGTAGCATCTGAATGACCTACTAAGTCATATATGTATGTAATACAACAAACAGTATAAGATGTTAGTACAATATAGGCTGGCACTATATTCTATACTAATCGGTCTATTGAATGCAATGCAAGCTTGCAAAGTTGTCGAGCTGTTTCTGCTACAATAATAGGCTTGTCTTGTCTCACTGCTTGGTGGAACGCTATTCTTTGGTTGATTGAACTGTCAGTTTCTCAGTGATGTGGAGGAACTCACTCACGATCAGCGGGAACTCTGTCGTCTACCAGTCGGCACCCGTTGTCGATCTGTGTCGTAGACTTTTCCCTGTCGTTAACGCAGTTCGTCGAAGGTCCATTTGTAGAACACCCGCTGGCTTCTCTTTTGAACCCGGTTTCTGACGAATTGCTTAACCCAGACGATCACCCAGTTCGGATCTGTTTTCCGCAACTGTTTTCAATGTCTTCTTCGAAGATTAACTGACGTTGGGTGACTTCTTCACTCAAATACTTCAAATTACAACTCAAGCCACTTTTGACTTTCTAACTAACTCCCGTCTACTGGTTGACGCGTCGTGACGTCACACACCAAACAGGTCGTGGATTGGCTGACATCGCCGTCACTCAAACAATTAGCTAACCCTTCATCAGTGTTCTATAATGTCGGCAGATCTTTAATTCAGTTGATGCTGCAAACGTTATCGTAATATCTGCGTGCCTGCATGCGTGCAGCAAGGCCAACAATAGTGCCAACCACTTAAGGCGCTATTCTATTACAATATAATGTTCTATCTAGCCAGCCACTATATGTTAGTAGGCTAATACAATATAGGTGAGCACATTACGTCTTTACAGCATTAATATTTGACCTTCTAACAGTGTATGACTGTACGTTCTCAGTATGTTGGTTGGGTGGCTCAGTGGTAGAACGTCGGTCTCTGACCGGCGAACTTTCACTGGTCTGCACTGGACCTGCAACTGATTGGTAAAACTGTCTGCTGTAGGTCAGCCAACAAGGCCAACTCAGCCTTTCATCCTCACGGAGTCGATAAATGAGTAGTAAGCTTCATCAGCTGGTGCTATGACTGTTCATTCAGTCGTGGTGCCCTCTGGCGAACAATGCGGTGCAGTGTAACAACTGTGTGATCCATACCTGAGCGCTTTAGAGGTGAGGTTCTCAACTTCTCACGATAAAGCGCTATACAAATTCACATCTTTACATTTTACCTTTTATGTTGGTTGGTTCAACAGCAACACCAAGTCTGACAATCCATTAGCATATTTTATAACACATTTTGTGAATGAAATTTGAGGCCCTGTAACGTTGATGTTAGACCTTCTGACCCAAAAGTGGTATCTCAATTAACACTTGCAATGGAGTATGTACAATATGTGCACCTGTCTACAAGATATGAGTTAAGTGTAGTTAGTCACTAACAGACAGACTCAAAAATGTGGCGAAAGGACGTCAATAATGTGATAATTAGCCTAACATAACTGTATAAACTATTAACAGAAATGTCAAAAAAATCAACAAAATTCTACATTACGAAACAATTTATCTAGTGAATGTGCAAACATTTAAATATATGTCAAAAAAAAAATTCTTGTTCCCTTAAAAAATTTCTTGTTCCCTAGTAAGCAGAGCAAAATGGATAGCATTTCTGCCCCGTCAGAGAATGTAAATAGTTTTATGAACTTCAAAAGCATTTCAGACGAGCCTCCAAAAACCCTTATGGCCACACCATCTAACAGAAACTTGTTGTGTGAGCAGTCTAAATTATTTAACTGAAACTCATTAAAACGTACTGTCACGATGTTTCATCTCTTCTTCCCACAGAGAAATGTTGCGCTGCTTGAAGTCGTCGAATTCCTTCTGCAAGTTGGACAGTTGTTCGAGCTGTGTCTGCAGCCGCCTGATATCATCTTTCATCTTGTCCAACTCCGTCTGTAGCTGTCTTTCTCTGTCTGCGGCCTGTATCAGCTCGTCTTGTAGCATTGCTGCTGTATCGCTGTCTTGATTCAGATGCTGACCGTCTTTCTCTTGTTCCATCTCAATTCGCGGCACTTTTCGCAGCGGCTCTTCTGCATTAGTCACACGCACAAATAACTAGTTATGACAAATGACAAATGACAAATTTTGGAAAACAAATTACGTACACTAAGCTTTGTAAAGCATACAGACTACATGTGTAGAGGTGTGATGTATAAATGTACAACAGTACATAAAACAAACCTTTTTCAATCAACATTAAGCAAACAGATACCTGTTTCGTCCCATCGTAGAACATAAGTTTAAGTAGTTTTTGCAATAAACAAAACAGAAAATAAAGTAATGTACAAACCAACTGAAATAACATAAAAATGATAAAATTGACTGATTATAATATAAAGAATGCTGTTGATAATGCCGTCGTGTTGGACGGTCAGTAGTCGATGTGCATGACAACCAGAGGTGCAAAGCAAAGTGGATGTACTGGGTGGTCCGACAGCGATGACGGCAGTCCGCTGTGCAGGCGGCACATCGGTTAAATCTCGTGAGATCTTGAGAGACAGATCGGGAAAATGGCTACGAGAATCGATCGCCGGTTTTTAGCTAAGAGTGTTCTCCTAGATTATATAATAGAGATATGACGTACCGGTACCTGGCTGTTCTTCGGTTGTGACAGTAAGATTTCCAATCAAACTGAGTAGTTTCACTTGTGTGACATCAGCAGGTGTGAAGTTCACGTGAGGTGAGTGATACTCAACTGCAGTGACATCCTTGCTCAAGAGTTCAGTCGCTCTGTCATGTAACTCACAGGCAGCTCGTGTGATGTCACTCGGTCGACCTTTGTCCTGCAGCTCTTGTGAATGTGTATGAAAGCTTTCCATGGTCACAAGCGCCAGCTGGTATGCTTCCTGTACACTCTCGGCCTGTTTGGTGCTCTCTGACGTCGCTGACTCCAGCTTCATCAACAGGTCATTTACTTGATCATCAACTGAACGCTTAACCACATCACCAGTTGCAACAACTCTCTTCTTTAGTTCTTCTGCTTTGCGGAAAAATTATGCTGCAACTTGATTTGTCTGTTCCAACTGCTCACGGACAGAACTAATGGCAGATACAATTTGTTTATCATCATCATTAATTCTCGGCCTGAAACTGTCGGCCACTTCAGGTATCTCAACACTATTGTGACTTCTGTGCTCAATAGACAAGCACCTCACACAGATGTTTTCTTTACAGTCATGACATTGACAGTATAACTCGATCTCCTTATCTTTGTGCTTATTGCACGAACTTTCTTGCAGATGTCTGTTCAGCTCCAGCAGCTGCTGAACCATGAAATGGTGCCGAAGTCCACCAACTCCATCTGATGGAATCTGAAATTCCTGTCTACACACTGGACAAGATGCTGTATTTCCCGGTGATTTGTCCCTAAAAACGCCTTCAATACACTTGAGGCAAAATACATGGAGACAAGGCAATGATTTCGGGTTGGTAAACGGGTCTCGACATATTGGGCAAGTTGTCAGCTCGGTGGTTACAGATGATGCTGTTTCCATGTCTGTGGTCTAAACTCTCTGCACACTATTGATTAATACTCTGTGAGAAAAATATGTAACTAAAGACACATACATTTGTAAAACACACAACTTCCATCATAAACACTCTCATCATCCATCACTCCTACTCTTTTACAGTCCAAACTCAAAAAGACCTTTTGCACAAATCCTTTCCAGTTCCACCAGATCCTCAAACCCATCCACCAGACTGCCTTCTGTTTAAGTTACTTTCCATTATCTTTTTAGTTTGGTACATGTGGTAGACTAAACTGGTGGCTATCTGTCAATTTTTTTATTACACGCTAAATAAATGCTATCGATTGACTAGAAGTCCATGAAGAAACCCATCCTGCTGTTCCGGATCCTATCAAGATGGTTCTTAAACACATTCACAGAGCTGGCGTCAACTTCCTGTGTTAGACTGTTCCATCGGTTTACTACTCGAACAGAGAAGAAGAAACGTCTTGAATCTGTCCTGATGTGAGGCTTGGCCAATTTCCAAGAA
>Ga0209145_1000139_pt1 | contig 13755 bp, 11 predicted proteins | sample WorMetfiPIANOSA2_FD_187396 | JGI IMG/M metagenome (GOLD analysis project Ga0209145, IMG submission 187396) | Marine gutless worms symbiont microbial communities from Max Planck institute for Marine Microbiology, Germany - Olavius filocauda... | ecosystem: Host-associated > Annelida > Digestive... | reverse complement strand
AATCTAACGTGAACATTTGCATTATGACATTTTGGTGGCTGTGGTGCCTTACAGTGCGAAAATGAACAAGTCTTGTATTCACCTTCATTTTTTTCAACTCCTCAATGCTATATATTTCTGACATGGTCCGTAAATTATGCTGATGGCGACATAAAACAGAAAATAACACTAAATTTTATCCGCCACAAATAACTAACCAAAACAATCCACATCAACGAATGTGTAACAAAATTATCCTTGAACTTGAATCGCCAATAGTACCGGTATCGAAAAATATAAGGACTAAGGAGAAAGAAGCTCGAAGGCAAGTTAGATCCTCTGATGAGTCCTAGATGATAGTCATTTTTTTCTTTAAACTTGCCAATTAATTACATTCAATTATTTCGTCATTCAGTGCCAATCAGTGATTCAGTGGCCACTAATTGATGAACTAGTAACCCACCCTACAGGCAAACGTTAGATTATACAAACACAGTCGTTGAAGATAATACAATTGAATAATTTTATTATCTACAACAAAATATTATCAATGCCTTTGAATTTGAAAAATGCCAATGTATGCACTCTAGTTCATGGTGCAATGAGTCCAATGACGTAGTGCTGACTGCTGCCCAATGGCAGTGCACGGCTGCGCGCACGGGCGGTGGGCGGTGCTATGGTAGTGACGTCATTTACATAAAAAGATCAGCTGAGCGACGGGCGGACTGGCGCAAGGTGTGTCTGCCAGTGTTGTGGTATTGCCAATGGAGTTGTCGCCGTCGTTGCGGTATTTCACTGGTAACAGCAACGATGACGTATTTCGACAACAACTTAACAGTGAACACGTTCCAGCCGATGTCTCTGGCCTGCAGCGATCGGTATGTAGAAGACAGACGTAATGCCGTCCGTCTTGTCACCGAAAATTTGCGTGCTATCGTGTAACGGTCTCGTTCTCTGACCGTGACCGACGTTACCCTGTTAATTATACGTTATACGTTAATAACTAAAAATTATACAGCTCTGTTGTGCGGTCGTGGTGGTGATTTTTTTGCATTTATACTTTGATATCGTAGAAATAAAGTGATGGTGAGCGCTGTGTTATGTCCATATGTCCATATAATTGGTCAGTGAGCATGCCAGCGCCAGCTGATTGTAAGTGGCCGTATGTTACTTACAGTTGACACTGGATAGACAGTGTAATCGAGTAATTTTCAAGCAGTCGTCAAGCAGATATCTCGTAACGGGCCTCAACATACAGTAACTTGTCACAAAAGTGACTGAAAGCTTGAGACATCTGTGCCATTCTTGTAGACATTTTGCTGTTGTGATATCAGCCCTGCCAAATTACCCACATGAGACACACATTTTAACCTCTTCACCCGCTTATTTACATTTGACACCATCCGCGCAAAGTCCATTATTACCCGCCGACGATGAAAATCTCAACATTTGTCAACTCAGATCTATAGCCTCATCTGCTGATGCTGCATCTGGAGCCAGAAAAATGCTCCGCTGGTTATGGGTCACAAAAGCCAACTCACTCAGCCTGTCAGCTCTATGGCTACAAGTACCTGCTGTCCACGCTTTCGTAGACAGATGGACAGAAGAACCGCAGACCCTCGTTAGACTAGAGGCTTATGCTTTGCGCTTGCAATGACCTTCCCACCCGGTTACAGGTCACTGGCCGAAGGGTCACAGGTCCGAAAGGTATGGAATCCTACAGCTTAGTGACCCAGACCGAAAAAATGCCAGCAATCTTTGTTAATTTAAAAGTAAATACATTTTTGTGTACAATTCACGTCATGCCTGCGATTCGCCTCTGGGCTGACTTGAGGCATGTTTTTAAATGTGTTTAATAATAATAATAATTTTCTTGTATGCAGAATTCCACATTTTTTGTTGACATATGATGTATGACGGTTGTACGAATATTTAAGTTAAGTTCCAACAAGATAGCAATTCTAAGTCTAAGTAGTAACGAAACATAGATGGGCACATTACATCTCGACAAACATGAACTCTCGGACAATGAGTGGCGTACTGATAGGGAGCGACGGGGCGGTCGCTCCGAGCGGCACTTTTTAAGCGGCAGCACACTGAGAGTTGTCAAAAATTATGTTTTGTAAGAGAAATAAAATAAATAAATAGTGTTTTAGTAACCATTTATTTTATTTCTGGGTTTTCCTTTCGGTCACTTCCAGTCCGAGGGAGGCTTTTGGATTGCTGATGCAACTGAATGGTGATGATCTTCATTTGGTGAACTGCAGATGATGTGGCCAAAGAGAGGCGTAATCTTCTGTCAGTTATGGTGTGAGAGACAGGCTGGCAACCAGAGATGTGTCAGACTTCAGTATTGGTCATACATGTATGGCGGGTGTAAGGTATGCGGAGGATCTTCTGAATAGCCCACGTGTGAAACGCATCAATGAGTAAGAGTGGAACTACGTATACGTCTGATAAAGATGCAACTTGGTATTCAGCCTGATGCTAGCTTTCCAAATTCTTCTTTCCATGAGGTTCATGGAACTCCATGCCAATCCAATCTGACGCAGGATCTCTCCTGTGCTGTCACCAGTGGAATCGATAGTGCTCCCGAGATAGACAAAGGAGTCGACCACTTCAACCTGTCTATCTGTCACCCGGACTGTTGAACATGTGGCAGGATTGCAGGTTTTAGACCAGTTGATGTGAAGCCCAAAGGCTGCTGCTTCTTCTTCCTTCATCATATGGTCCATTGGTCCTAGAAACATGCCAGGGGCTATTCTGCAGCGCTGTCTAACTCCACTACCAATAACCTATCGTGAACCAGTCCAACATCACACCACACAACTACATGTATCTGTATACAGTGCTTCCATGAGGTCAACTATTTGCTGTTGAACCCGAAACTGCATAGTATTTTTAGTAGCTTCAACAAAGCCATACGGTTCACCGAGTCAGATGCGGCTTTTTTAATCAACAAAGGCACCCAGAGTGGTCTCTGAAACTCTTTCCTCGTTTCGATAATGGTGTTCAGCGTGACAATTCGGTCAATAGTTGAACGTCCCGGTATGGAACCATTTTGTTCTGTAACTAGACCCCGGCGGCCACGAAAGTTGTTACATACATATAGACTGACGTTTGAACTGCTCATCACTATGTTAGCGGTGTTAATGAACTCCACATTTTGCTACTTACTTGGCCAATCCAGTCTTATCAGGATGAAGATCTGGCACATTCTCAGGCCCGGATTATAGTACATAATGATTGTGTTTTTTGTTAAAAATAGCATACACTGTTAAGTGAATTAACGGTAGCATTAGTGTACATAGTAATTTATATTAGTTACCATTACAGTCTTACACCTTTGTAGTGACTATTGCCATGTTACAGTGCCATATAAATTTTTGTATTTATGTTAATGTTAATATTATTATTATGTCAGATTTATCTGTGCAATTTGTTATTAGGACTTCTGCTTCAATCCGTCTGCGTCTCCATTTCTGCCGACAACATGTACGTCATTTGCAACTAGCAGATTGACAGCAATGCATTCAGATACATCTACAATGGCTGCACAGTTACCGCACGTTCAGCCAAACTGGAGCCAGGCTGAATTTTCACAGTCAGGCTGGAGTAATGTGTACCAACAGGAGCGGCCATTACCATTGCAGCAGTATGACAGCACTGCGTACTATGCTGCAGAAGACATGAATGCAAGGAGTGCAGGTTTTGAACAGCAAGGAAGTGTACCTTGTCCCGTGGATTGGTATCTTGATAGTACAGGAAATCCTCAAGCTTTGCAGTCTTTGCTATCATTTCAGGTTATTTTTTTTCTCTTGCTATGTGGTTAATATTATGCCACTGTGAGTGGCCAAACATTAACATGAACAGTAGACATCTAGCCTAACATGTGTAGTCACTAGCAGTATGCCCAGTAGCTGACGCAGCAGCTGTCCTCGCTGACTAAAGAATGTCAGCTATCAAAAATTTTATCTATTCCAGAGTGAGATTTGCTACCAGGTTGGAGCCAGTTTTGTTGCATAGTCCATCACAAGTCCTCACCTACCAATTAATATTAAGTCAAAAGGTCAAAGGTCAGGGTCACAAAGTGCAAATACATATTGAAGTCGATTGAGCGGCCAGCACGAGTTATGCAGTCTATCTAGAGCCTACTGCCCAGCCTCTAGTATTAGCATGCAGTTAAAGCTAGTGGACAGCTTTGTTGACTGTCTGTATGACAATGAAATTTAATGGAACTAAAAAAGAAACCTGTGAGCATGTAGCATTGGTGTAATGCAGTTTTGAATAACGTTGTACTTTGTGACGATGTGTTTCATGCAGCTGGATTGCATTTTGTTTGTTCATTTAGGAGTCCGAACCTGATCCTCTTGGTTGCAGCAATTCCAGTGATCCATTTGGATTAAGCAAGAGCACTGGCAGTATGGGGCGAGCTCTTGATGAGTTGGTTAGTAAAATTGTCGAGGATGACCTTTCACAGTCGCTCACAGAGACTAACTTACAAGCCATGTCTGCAGCAGAAATGCAACATTTTACCGGGTACATTTAATTGTTTACATTGCTTATCTTTGTTACTATTTCACGTCAAATAAATGTCTCCTCAAATGTCACTTTTTAAATATTTTAATAAGTAGTTTGTCGTTAGCAGAATGGTAAATGCCTATTGTATTAGTGCTGTCAGTCTGTGGTCTGCTATATGTTTTCTATGCAGTCATTTTGGCAGCTAAGAAAATATCTGTGAACTTCAAATCATCGTGTTTATGTGCTCTTGTTCAGGGCTTATTTGAGGCCTTGCTACTGCCCCCTTTGGTAGGAAAAAATTTGGGGACATTCTAGATAACATTAAGAGACCTATCAGTACAGGAGATGTGGGACCTCTCGGTGGGTCCCTCTTATGGATCTTAGATATGTCCCTGTTGTTATGTAATGGTTTCTACCATAATTTTGCTGTCTGTGTGCAATTTTGCCGTCAGCCTTGCTCATTGTGCAAGCTATATGAGGCATTATAGTCAGAAAGTAGTTAAAGCCACGGAAGTTGCTTCACAGCAGTCATGAAGAAGGTGTTCTGTCCATTGTTGCTTTATTACACTTAATTTCTGCATATATGGTCCCATCACTACAAGAAGGGCATTAGTATGTCACATTTACCACCAACTTGACTTCCATCTCTTCTGAATTTATAAGTGAATACCATCTACAGCTGGGAAGGCAAATGCTGGGTGTGGTATGTGTATGTTATTATTAAGGTGGGTGCCGTGACAGTTTCATTGGGAATAGACCTAGGAGTGACAGTGAGAGCAAGATTTAGGGAGCGACAGTTTGTGGAAGCAAGAGCAAGCGAGAAGTTTTTGTAATGCTGAGCGAGATATTTGAAAGGCCAGTTGGTCAGTTGTACAGTGATTACTTATATAAGTCCGACTTAGTAAGTAAGTGAGCACGTGTTTTCACAAGTGAGCAAGAAAATGTAAATGAAGTAACTCCCAGGTCTAGCACTACACGATGTGTACCTAGTGCTTTGTGTTTGCATAGAAGTCAGCCTAGTGCAGAGTGTCCCTGTCACTTTTAGAGTAGACATATACAAGTGTAGTAATACTGTAAAAGTAGTTGTAGTTGTTGGATATAATGTTACCAGACACACACACAAAGCTTAACCCGCATTTGCAAGCTTACTGCATGATGTTGTCCTACTGTAGTATGGATCCCACGGTCTGGAACTCGCTGCCTGACGACCTCCGAGCTCAACAGAACAGTGACTGTTTCTGTCGGCACCTAAAGACTTTCCTTTTCTCCCATTACTAGCGTATTTAACGCATTAGAGATGTCTTACGACAATGCGCTATATAAATCTATATTACATTACACTGATGTCCGAGCAATGGACTGGTGAGGCAAAGTCTGTGTCAATATGGTACACTTTACACATCGTCATGCGCAGTTATCTCATCAACTAGACGCTGTGCACTCGACAGACTGCATAACTCACGCCGACCACTAGATCGCCTTTTTGCACTTTGTGACCCTGTGACCTTGACCTCTGACCCCAAAATCATATCACCTGTAGGATATCTCAAGGTCATTCCCTACACCAAGTATGAACACGTTTTTGAGTTATCGTAGAGACAGACGCCGCTAAATGATTAACTCCCGTCGGCGTGAGTAAGGACGACACACTTAGTCCTGTTAAGAAAACAGATATACTATGCCCTCGAATAAACGTTAAAAATTTAGAAATACGTGTTGTAAACAAGTTTTATGGAAATAAATAAAATAAATTAATTAATTAATTAATTAAATTAAATTAATTATTAAAAATCGTTAGTAAAAGTTGAAAAAACGATGCAGATTGAAAGAATGATGCATATACTGATGCGTTAAACTTACGGCCAATAGAAATTGTAGTAACACGTAAGAAAAACTCATTGCTGTTTTAATACAAATACTCAACTCAACCATTTTTGTTAATCAGTAAGATTGAAAACAGTCTGTATTAAACAGCAAAGTGTCAAACTCAACATCACAGGAATACAACATGCACTCTGCAATAACAAGCAGAAGCAGCCGAGTCAAACTGCTGCAAAACATTATCCACAGACAAAGAAGTCCCTTTCTATGTAGCACGTTTCTGGGAAGGAGCAGTGTCGTGTGCTCGTTAATGATGTTTACTTCCATAACATAATTACCTGTCACACACTATACTAACTAAGTCTCATCCTAATGCAGTGGCAATGCTGAAGCCACAGGAAGCTATTCCGTAATCAATTTCCACATTTCCATTTCTGAAATTAATGTGTTTCGCAAATGCCTGTGATACTGCTGTCACATGCAATGCTGTTTCTATTTCCTTGGCTGATAGTTCAGTGAGACTCAATATGTAATTTGCAAATTAGTTACTTGTCTTTGAGTTTGAAAATAAACAAGCTGTGTGGCCGTCACGGGTGCAGCCGACACGGTATACCCCCGCCCACATACAATATCCCAACTTCACAAGGTCTTTATAGCTGGCCATGGCAGTTGATAGCGCATGCTCCAACCGCCTACCAAGTTCGAAGTTCGTAGGTGACACACTATCGGTTTCAGCATTAATCAGCCTGGTAACCTTTTGACCTCAAACCTGGTGCGCGTTATTGCCTGTGGGGAGGGCAACCTTCTTAATAAACATTTTTAGAATAGACATTTACTGATATTTTATTCATTGTTTTTACTTGAGATATGGGTCATCGTACTTCATCTGTGTACCAAGTTTGAAGTTCGTAGGCCTTTCCGTTCGGAAGATACGACACTTTTTAATCCACATGGTGACCTTGACCTTCTACCTTGAAACTGGTGCGCTAATTGCACATTGCCCCCGACCTGCATATGGTTTTGTTATTTATTTTATTGATATCGCTTTCATCTCTGCGTCGACGTGTGTATGGTTTTGTTACTTATTTAACTAGAGGCTGAGCACTTGAGAGAGTGTTTTACTCACGCCGGCCATACTCGATCGCCTTCAATAATGTATTTTTACTTTGCATATCCTTAATAATCTTACGTCATCGCAACCCATCTCCAATAATAATTTCTAAAATGAGTTTCAATTTCAACATCCACCTCCGTTGTTTGTTGACTTTTTCTCAAATTAATAAAACTTCTGATTTTGTTATAAACCTTATAAATGTAAATTCTAACATACGGAAATGTTTAATTGTCTTTCTGCCTTTCTATTTCTATCTTCTGTTTTCTCAACGATTACTTTAATGCTGAACTCGATCGATCTCTTTCTCCCATTGACTCATACAGGCAAATTTCATACCTGTCGCTCTCTGGCTTCCCGTAACTAATTTAAGTAAGTAAAACTGGCTTACCCAAGGAGAATCGATAATCGCATTATTGCCTGTGGAGTGGGCAACCGTTCTACCAAGTTTGGTATTTCAAACTCGACTTATGGGCCAACACCTATCAGACGCGTTACGTGACCTTGCGATCTTGACCATTGACCTTGGAGGTCACGTCGCTTGTCACTGATGTGGGTCTTCATGCTCCGTCTGTGTACCAAGTTTGAAGTTCATAGGCCTTCCCATTCAGAAGATATTGGGCATTTACAGTGAGCATTAATCGGCCTGGTGACCTTGACCTTTGACCTCGAAATAGGTTCACGGGTTACTCGTGTGATGGGCTTCCATCCTGCCAAATTTGGGCTTCGTAGGACTTTCTGTTCTCGAGTTAGGTCAAGGCATGCGACAGACAGACGGACGGACAGACAGACACCGCCATCATTTTATAATGCCCCTCCCCTACGGGGGCATAATAAACACTATCATAGAGCCGAAATCCAAACAGTGTAGCTTCCGTATAGATCTGTGACATCTTTATTGACAACCAGACACATCTATAGCAGTATGCATGTAATGGTAACCACTAGAAAGTGTGATATTTCACGACTTTATGATTTAGAATTATTTGTCTGTTAGAAAATATTTGTTTAGTTAAAGATTTTACGGAAAAAAAATCTCTGTTTTACTTGTAACACAATGAAAAATTTATGTTTACTTTTAGTTCTTAAAACAGCCGCTTCCCTTCAGCTGCAGACATTAATGGTTAGGAAACGAGTGCAGTGCAAGAGAAACACAACAAATAAATCTTAACACAAAAAAACAAAAGTTTGACTACATAAATAAATGTACACATTAAAATTTAGTAGTACGAGCTGGGCAGGCCTGGCAATACAAAAGGCAATCAAACATAGTGTGCAAACGCACGGCTATCCATTAGTCAATGAAGACTTAGCATTTGTTATGCCATGAATTCCTGCATAACTGTTTATACAGGAGTACACCAAATAGTATCGGTCAGCAGCTTTCAGTGGTTGAAGGTTGTGGCTGCATCCATACGCTTACTAATTGATCCGCTTTTCTGCAGTCAATTCATCTTCCTCTTGTCCAATGAGACTTTCCTGTCACCTACAGATTTATCGCGTGCTGTTGTCAGCTGCCATAAACGGACGCTAAAGAAAAGCTGTCGCTCCAGGTCAGCTGACTATAGGCGGCACATCTCTTTTTAGTGATTTAGAGTTGGCGAGGGTTGAAGGTTGTTAAGTTGTGTCACACAGCCACACAGCTGTCATTAACCGACTAGATCATAATATAACAGCATTTCTGGTAACACGGCGTAGGCCTGCTGTTTTGTAATACGCACAGTTTCTTCTCTGTCAGCCAGGGCTCTGCCAGTAATCACTGAATACCATCGAATGGTTACTAATCTCAGTACTACACTGTGTTCAGAAAAAAAACACCCACTTATGTTTTCGATCATAACTCCGGCGTTTCTTGGTCATTTTTAAAATTTTTATACCAGTGTAAACAGGAAGGGAAACACTACACTAGTTGGCGGTGTAGCTCAGTGGTAGAACGTTGGTCTTTGACCGGCGAACTTTCACTGGTCTGCACCGGACCTGCAGCTGATGGGTAATCATTTATATGGGTAAATTGTCCGCTGTAAAGGCCAGCCAACTAGGCCAACTCAGCCTTTCATCCTCTCGTGGTCGATGAATGAGTATCGGTGATAGCGCCGTCTGGTGAATGCTTTACGAGGTAAAGGCAGGTGTGGTGTACTTTGCAGCCTAAAAACTGTGATCCATGCCTGAGTGCTTCAGAGGCGAGCTTCTCACAATGGAGCGCTATACAAATCCAGCTTCCTTTACCTTTTTTAAACTACAATATGCTTATTTAATACGTTGATGATGTCACAAGTATGCGTCATATCGCACATCAAAAAAGTTTACTTCATTAAGTTAGTTCGTAACATTTTTACTGTATGGAAAAATTAAAATTATGAATGCAATCAAATACCTTCCACTGAATAGAATGCAGCCACTGATCTCTGATATAGTAATTTCTTGCCTACAACAACACAGTTACAACAATAACACACTGCAACCCTATATTAAGTAAATATCACAAATTACAATGCCCAATATCTACAGTGCATGTCAGAAGCACTGTGCGTTTTGCCAGTACAACATGTTGTTTGTTTAATATCTGCACAAATTATGGTCAACACACTTGCACTATACACTAAAATGCTAACAAAACGTACAGTAATTTCTGTACATACAAAAAGGGCTATGTTTTGTGAGTAAATACTTGATGCAACAGCAGATGCTCAAGCCAGTATTCAGGGCTAAGAACTGCTCATGAGAGAACTGTAGTTCTGCATCTGTTGTGCACGAGACGTTGCAAACTGGACAACGTCTAACACACTGCTGTGCCCACTGCCCAGTACCAATCCACTGCGTCCCTGCAGCAGGAATTCAGCCAAATTCAACTCATTATATGACCCGACGATAATCAGCCATTTATTTATTTATTTATAATGGTATCGTATGCAAAGTGCATGAGTAACAAAAAGATATCGTATGTAGAGAGAGATGTTGATTTTTATGCAGTAGTGTAGTTTTGTCATGCGACAGTACTTGCTATAGCAATTCGGTCCGTAAATATGTCAGTCTGACTGTCACTGGTGACAAAACAGCATGGATCCCCACCATCTGGTAGAGCCACAGAACTCAAATGCAAACTCGTGCTGGCCAAGAGTCCCGAGTGTGCCCACAAAATGGAGCTAGCTGCTCTAGTATTATCCGAGTTATCGTGTAAACAGTGAAATTGTTACAAACACACACACACACACACACGGACGTATGTACGTAGGTACGAAAATGGTCGATACTATATCCCCGCCTCGCCTACTGGCGGCGGCGATAAAAAACTCCAGGTGGGTCCAGGGATGGGCCCTCCTATTGATGGTAGATATAGCCCTGACGTAAAGTCTCATATTTCCAAGCAGCTGTCAGCTTGTATGCATTACATAGCCTGATGCTGACAGCCTGCAGCCTTGCTACATACTGTAGAATGTCAGGTAATGGACAGCGACTACAACTGTAAGACCAAGAGAAATCTTAACGCCATGTGTTTCAGCGTATAATGTAATGTACCCAAGACCATCATTATAGTGAGACTGGGACAGACAAGTAGACAAAACGCTGGAGACAGACCAATGCTAAACTGGACAGCTAGGACAACAGTGGACTGCAGATGCTGAAGCAGCAGCATCACTGCTAACTGGCAGTGAAAACGCCACTATGGAGAGTGGAGAATACACACGTGACAACTATAGGTGTAGAGGGCTGATATGTGTTGGGAGTTGTTTAATCTGCTCCAAAAAATTTCTCGACACTGCCCTATTTTTGTCTGCCCAAAAAAAGTTCTGGATACTGTGCATCATTCGACTGAATGCAAATTATACTATGATGCAGTAAAAATTGCTACATTTCAAGACTGCTTCAGAAAATCAACCCTTAAGTAAATTTAGCACAAACTAGAAAGTACTCATAGAGTTCAGAAAAATGCCGAAAAATGTAAAAATGCCCTATCTCGAAATTATGAAAAAAACGGATCCAGGATCTAGATCAGTCCCAAAATTTAACCATTTTTCTTCGTCCTTGGCTCAATATCTACCATTCCATGTAATTTGACCATTCCATGTAATATGATTCAAATACATCAATAACATTTTAAGATATCCTGTGCACAGACAGACAGATACAAGTGGCAATGATCACTATACCTCCTCAACTTCGTTCACAAAGGTAATAATTGTTGAATAAAACCCATCATGATTCGCAGAATAAAATGCAATTTAGAAAATGCAGTAAGTAAAGTAAATACAAATCCTAAAATTATTTTGTAAGGAAAGCAAATTTCAACATGTGTCGATAACTGAATAGGTGGTAATAATTGGATTGCTCATGACAGAACATGAACCAAGCAAGTCTGGGGTAAAGTTATGGGGAGGAAGTTATGGGTGTAATGTATTTTGGACAGATTAATACTGCCCTCCCAACACTCCAAACATGCACAAGTAAAAATGAAAATTTTGTTTACCCTTGTCACTAACCGAATTTTTTGCTTTCCCAAAAAAGCTCTGGATGCTGGGAGCTACAGTCTCTTATGCTTACGGTGACAACCGAACTCAGCCTGCGCAATAGTCTTATAATGCGTGAGGACTGATCATAGCGGCGGATGAAACAGCGGTGCATTATGCGACGGAGCAGCAACGGAGAGATGGATCGACAGACCGCCTGCCAGCTAGCCGCCTGGTGACTCTCGTTCAACGGCAACGACTGTAAGTCAACACGCGCAGCGTCAGCAGCAGCGAGTCCAGTCCAGTCGGCCAGCAATATCGATCGACCACATTCGTACTCATCCTGCCCGCCCGACCGACCGACAGACACAAGCTGGCTATCAGTCAGTCCACTCACGGCCCGTTCACCGACGGCAGAATGTCCTTCGCTAACCCAACCGTGCCTGACGCGACTTACCTGGACCGTATCGACTCGACCTTCCTCGACCTTGAACACTGGTCCATATTGGTCATCACCACAACCAACCTGCTCCAAGCCCTCCACGGTCAACTGTCACCACTCAACAGTCTTTTCCTTCGTCACGAAACCGTTGCTGTCCGCCACGTCCGTTTTGTGACATCACGGACTATTTCATGACGTAGCCTACGTCCAAAGTCAGTAAGTAACGACCTTGGCAGTTCACACACGCACCTCCGGTGTTCAGCACAGCAGTCGTGCGCGTGCGACCACTGCAGTGTTCTAGCGAGTAGCCCTGCAGCATGGCTTTGTGCACGAACCACAAACACATTAAAGAGAAAGGGTCGGAGAGGGACTAACCAGCAGTTGGATGGATGCATGTAGCTTGTGGGCTTGTGGCTTCATTGCTACATATCCAATGGATATGCAGCAATGAAGCCACAAGCCCACAAGCTACATGCACGTACTACTACTACGTAGCACGACAATGTATGCATATCGCGAAACAACAGCCTTACAGCAACGCGCACGCGAATCACCAGCGGCACGCTATCAACGGACGTACTGTACAGCAGTAGCGGCAATGCTAGTTCCCAGCTGAATGTACTGGCAGACTATGTGGAGTGTGGACCACGACAGACAGCAAATACCACCTAGTAGCTATGACGCTCTGTCCCAGACACAGTCGTGCTCAAAATGCCTACTGCCTATCAAATCAGTGTGGCAAGCTTTGACAGTTTTGTAACTGACCATCAATCAAACGGAATCACGGCATTTCCTCTCAACATACAACAAAGAAGTGAAAACCAACGTCAAAAAGTCGACTTTTAACTTGGTAATCTGTTTCAGCAGGCGTTATCATTGATCAACTTTGGTATTATCATTTTATCATTTGTTATTCTTTAACATGATGTCTTATTTTGGTTTCCTCCACTTCCAGTTTTTATTTCACTGTCTGGCTGCAAACCACTGGTCACTTTTTCTGTAAGTGGTAAAACTGGCAACCTTCTGACTGCTCGACTGATTCATATTTCATACTCATACACCTGCAAGGTTAGACTTTTTCTGGATCAATTTTTGTCAGAAGCAAAATGCAATGGAATGTTTAAAAACTTCTGAAATTTTAACTGCTGTGAGAAGTAAACTACGAGTTTGACGTCCAAAGTATTACTGTGTTTCAAAACAATCTGCGACCTTTTAATTTTTGCATAACTTTAATAAAATAATAACAGATGATAAGGGCTTACAGGAGGAGCTGACCAGCCCTGAACAGGTAATGTACAGTTAATGAATGAATGGGGACGCTGAAAATGCGAGACCTGCAAATGCGGCACCAGACTGCAGGGGTGGAAAATGCAGGACTGGAAAATGCAGGAAACGACATTGTATGGAACGCCGCACATTGCTTATGTCTACTTAGT
>Ga0209145_1000137_pt1 | contig 13836 bp, 5 predicted proteins | sample WorMetfiPIANOSA2_FD_187396 | JGI IMG/M metagenome (GOLD analysis project Ga0209145, IMG submission 187396) | Marine gutless worms symbiont microbial communities from Max Planck institute for Marine Microbiology, Germany - Olavius filocauda... | ecosystem: Host-associated > Annelida > Digestive... | reverse complement strand
TGGCTGCAAATACTCCAAAATACAGACGTCATAATCTATAATACTAATTGATTTTTGCCGCTGACGCACGTTTTGTTGGCTGTAGCCATCCTTCTTGTGAGAACTGGAATATCACTGAATTACCTGCCACAAACCATTTAACATGGCGAGTGATAATGCCAGATTCCACTTTTTTGTTGTACTTAAATTGACGCATTATTTATTAGCAATAGCAACTTGTCGACCATTCTTTGTAGATGGATGTTATTTCAGAGTGATGAAAACAGTTAGATAGGGTAATGTGTCCAGCCATTTTGAGATGCATGGGCAGACAGAACATGCTACCACAGCTTGCATTGATAACTAAAAATAATGTCACTCATAAATAATATCATAAATAGTATGTCAGTAGTGTTGTTCAACGTTCCATTTAACTTGAATACCAAATATTCAGAATTCTGGAATTCAACATTCTGGGTCTTTTCCGCATTCTGGGCCTTTCACACATTTTGTGGAGTAATTTGGCAGCACATGAAACACCGAAACACCGTTGGAAAAAAGAAAATATATGAGGTTTATATGAGGTTGGAGAAAGTAATGGTCAAATACAGTGTACAAATTATGTCGATGTATTGGTTAAATGTGGTAACAAAGTGAATAGAGTGAGCATCCAATATGTTGTGTAATTGGTGTAATTGGCAATTGTAGGCGAGACAAAACTCTGCAGCGGCTTGTCTACAAGATAGTTCCTGGGCTTTATTACAGTAAGTTAGTTTTTGATGTTTGCAAAACTGCTTGTTTAGTGCCATGTTACACTTACATGGAATTTTGCGGGTTTTGTCCTTTGTGGGTTTTTGTGCTGTTGTAGGCAAGTAAACATTTATGCTAGAGATGGATATTGATTGTTTTGTCAGATACCAGATTTGAAGATACAGCACCTAAGGTCCAGATTGGATTTTTGTTATAGCTAAAGTAGAAATGGAATCTTAATTGCAGCACACAAGATTGATTTCTTTTAAGCATATACTTCTCAGTACAATAAAAAGTAATGAAAGAAAAAGCACTGTACTGATAATTAGGGATGTGCAGAAACCGAATTTCGGTTCGGTTTCGGTTTTTAAAAACCCGAACCGAAGCCAAAAGGTCAAACCCGAAATTTCGGTTTCCGTGCCTTTTCTCAAAATCGAACTTGTCTCATACAAATAGCCAATATTTGAGCCATTCTCACAAAGCTTAAACATTCTTCATGTTACGGACACTGTTGGACAGTAAATGATCAAATTATCTGTCGACACCAATTGAGCATTTAGAAAACCGTCGACTAAAATGCAAAATGCACACACAAGAAAGACAGCTTACACATTTTTTTGTATTTTACAACTGATCTACAAAGAAAACCGAACCGACGGTTTATCAAAACCAAACCGAACCCACGGTTTTCCTCAAAACCAAACCGAACCGAACTTGAAAAATCCATTCCACACATCCCTACTGATAATAAATCTTTGGCCGCTGAGAACATATTCAGTGGTAAATTATCAATCATATTCTCGTTCAACAGATAAATAATTCTGTAATATTTGACCTTTATGTTTCTTTTATTTATTATTTATTTTGTACTATTACCACTATATGCTATACAGTTTGCAAACAACAGTGTAGTGCTGAATTGCTGATAGAGCAAAAAATATTTTACTGTTTACTGTGTATTTTATTGTGTATTGCATTTTATAATTTACAGATGAGCTGCAGCGAAGACGGGAATTTGAAAGGAGCCATGGTGTGATAGGTTTGTTTATCAGTCGTTTCTGCTGCGTGATACATTGCATACAAGACTGGTACATGCTACAGCAGTTATGCCTGCCATGACTCACTTATCGACTGTGTCATAATGGCTGGACTTATCATCAAACTGTGTTCACCAGCATATCATTCTAGCTTTATCGCACTAAACATTAAGACTAAATTCCAGTAGGGTGTTAAATGCACATGGGGCATGAAAAATTCACGATTTTCAACCTATGTCTGACTGCATCTTAGTAACAATACACACATAGTTGCTGTGGAATAGTAATTGAACTTGTATATGATTTATAGAATTCTGCCATTGGTGGATACCCCTCGTGGATGTATTTGCACCAAATGTTGTACCCGGGTTTGTCTCGGATGTTAGACATTAACTGTGGCAAATTTTTGTTACAAATAGTTCAATATCTGCAGCACAACTGAAACTCTGGCGCATCAACAGTTTGCGGTTTACTTTGTGGTTTTTGGGTATTTGGCAACACGATTTTTGTAATCGCAACTTTTCAGGATCTAAAAAAAGCCTGAATTTTGAACCTTATATGCGAAGAGCATCTGATATGAGGTCAATGCACATCTGTTTTTCTTTTAGAGTTCCTTTTATTTCTGCTCATAGTGATAAATATTTTGATTAATGTACATATTAAATTCCCAGAAGTAGTGTAGCAACATACTTAAGGTGTGATGGGAAATAATATATGGATTTTATTGGAAATTTAGTTCTCTTTCTAGCGGTAAAATAATTTTGAAAATTGGTTGAGATTTGACGAAGTTACAGCCATGATTTTTAGTGGAATCCTTTTTTGAAACACGGTGTAATAGATTGTAGGCTACACCATAGCTGCACCATGCTGTGAGCTTACAAACATGATCAGATTCTTTTTTTTATAAAACTACGGTGGCATTTAGTTGTACTATCGTTTTATTTTAAAAATATTGTATGTATATACAGGGTGCTTAAAATTAAATGCCCCAACACGAAAACCGCAGTTTCTCAGATATGCGTGGATATTTTTGCACCAAATTTTGCTCATTTATTCAGCATATAACTGTTGATGAGTCTGCTATTTCATGCTGCATTTCCTTGACGTACCAGAAATGACAGAAACTTAAACTTAAAGAACGAATTTTTCAACTGAACAAACGTTGATTTCAGTTTCCAGCTTGGTTGTACTGACAGTGTGACGTCAAAAACCATCCGATTTATACGATTTTTATATGTCAACGGTATCCTCGGGGAATTACACACCAGAAGATTATAAATTTGCCCACCTCACCTGTATAATGTTGCCTCATAGTTACTTTAATGAAATATCGACGTTCAATTGCAAAATTCATTCTTTAAGTTTTAGTTTCCGTCATTTCGGAGTACGTCGAGTAAATACAGCATGAAGCAACAAACTCACGGATAGTTACATGATGAACAAACCTTCAAAAAAGTGCAAAAATATTCACGCATTTCTGAGAAGTTGCGGTTTTCGTGTTGGGGCGATTTATTTTGACGCACCCTGTATTTTATCTGTAAGCAGCTGATTGACTTGCCGTAAGCGGCCTTGTCCTGATATGATTCTGAAGCTGTGCTAAGATATGCAGTGATGACTTAGTCATCTAGCTTGTTTACAGAGGGACAAAATTTACCCATTTACCAATTGAAAAGAGCAATCACAGTGAAGGTTATGAAGGTTATGAAGAGCATTGAGCTGCCATTGCAAACGACGTTTCGCTACTGGTTGGACTATCATAGCTCACTGTGATTGGTTAGTTTATTGGTTTGGTCATAGCTTCCGACATTTTCTTTGAATTTTTTTTCCTGGCGGCAATTATTGGCAGTTCTGCAGAAAATTGTAAGTCGAGATTGTAGTTAGAATATATATATATTTGTGGTTCATTAGTTGTGCTAGTTGTGTCTTGCTTAGCAACACGGAGCAGTCGTCGCCGTCGTCGTCATCACGCAGTGAAGAGAAGATTCAGAAATTCTGCGATTTGTTGCGACAATGACTTGTTGTCCGTCTCACTGCATTATGGGTAAATAAATAAAATGAATTTAGAACTAACGAAACGAATTGTCAGGTGCTTCATATGGAGCATAGTATTATACGCAGCAGAGACCTGGAGTATGACAAAGGCAGACGGACAACGATTGGAAGCTGATGTGTGTCTGCTTGTAACTCTTTATCACTTAAAAATTCTGGCCTGTAGATTATTTTAACAGCTGTGTGTCACAAGTGGATTTGTCTCTCTGTCTCTTGGTAAACAATTTGTGTATTAATTTATTGCTGCTGTTGGAAGGATATTTGGCTGATAAAAATCCAGTGGTTGTTCCAGTAAGTCTCTTATTTGTTAAAGCATTAGAAAGACATAGTTCTTCTCTTCATAAGTCAGTGATGCTGGTAATTTCGTGGACAGTATCTTAAGTAATTCATTATTTTTTTTACTTATTTTGATGATATTTGAAGTTCAAGATATGCATTAATATGTGCAGTGATAGTGTACTGTGGTTGTTGTTTTAGAGTGGAAGGGCTCAGCATTCAGTCTGCCGTTGATGTCATTGGGGAGGTTTATTCTGTTTCTGGGTTTTTTGTTGCTCTGATTGTCGTCATAAAACTAGATATTATTGTTCTGTCATTATACTATATTGTATATATCTGTGCATCTCTACCTTTCAAGGCTTTTAATAATTGTTCTGACATTCTTGTCGAATTAAAGTTATCATTATTCACATGCATGCATACACAAATATAAAAAGACATGTTACATGAAAAGGTGCCCTTATATTTGTTTAAATACTGACATGTGGTATTTAAACTAATTTAAAGGCATAAAGACATAGGTTGTGGCATGATGATGTAATGGTTAAGGAACTGGACTCGTAATCACGAGGTTGCAGCCGTTCCACTTTCATGTAACAACCATGGGCAAGCTGTTCACACGTATATGCCTCTGTCACTAAGCAGTGTAATTTGGTACAGGTCAAAGTGCGGTGACACTCTCAGCTACGAAGGTTACCACTGGCCTAGCAGAAGTGATGGCAGCCTACCACTGGGTTTATGACTAGTTACCTGTGGGCTGACTGCCTAGAGACCAGGATCAGCTCTGGACCCAATACTCGCATTGAGTATGACACAACGTACTGACATAGAGTTTCATAGAACTTGACAGATGAGACGTCTGATAAAGACTTGGTGAGAAAGTGTCAAGTGGGATATGACAAGTATTTCACGTAACAGCCGTGGTCGATGGCTCTATTATGAATACGTACAGAGTGAGTCATTGTGAGCAGTGGAGCAGACATCACCAGTGACTAAGATAGAACTCCGGTCAACCATTAACAGTTGATTGCCGACTGATCGTTTGAAAGGAATGTAACAGGAATGTTAAGGGACAGGTTTTAGTTATTTACAGCTGAAGGAAAGAAGACATAGCTGGCTGGCAACAAGTGGACTGTGGCGTGTGTTCCACTGAGAGTGACGGCGGATGAGTTATGTTACAATACAAGGCAAGTCAAGTGTAGAATGAATCCTGCAAGTTCAAGTCAAATCGCTTCTAGGATTTGCCTATTGTGTGTGTTGCGTGTGTATCTAGTAGGCCTGCCAATACCACGCCACTGCATAGTAGACGGCAAAATTTCTAACAGCGCTACAGAGTTAACAGAATTTCGTAATATCTGTAAGATAAGTGCAGACAAACGTTGCAAATAACCGTAGAAAATTTTGTATAGAAAAATTAAGTTATTTTTGAGAAATTTCAGTTTACATTGTGGTGTTTTTTTTTCCGTCGCAGCCTACGTAGCCGTAGACTTTATTGAAACTTTTGAGATATTAAAGAGTTATTGTGTTGCATAGTATCTGAGTAACCTCGATACTTCTATAGATGATATGTGTGTGTTTAATGTGTTTGTATGTTCGTTTATGTAGCAGTACAGACGTCAGCTGACAATGCACCTCCGTTGTGCTGCACACATCACTGTACGAATCATTAAGAAACTACTGTGCATGAAGTTGGACATTGGACATCAGCTTACGGTCTGTCTGTTTCTCTGTCTGTCTGACTGTAAAGCCCAGTTTCCACTACCCGAGTTAACGGCCCGAGTTGACGGGTGACCGGTTTCCATTACCGGTGACCAATAATGGAAACCGGTCACCCGTCAACTCGGGCCGTTAACTCAGGCCGTCAACTCGGGTAGTGGAAACCGGGCTTAACTGTGAATAGATCATCTTAATCTAAAGAAAAAATGTCTGTCTGTCTTTTGTCCTTGTGGTCAGTCCATACCATGTGTCATTGTATTATTAAGTAAATATGGTCTGTTTGCAACATCCTTAGATACTGACATCTGAGAGCAGACATTAAAGGGAACGATGTCCCTTCTCTCAGAAGTCTAATGGTGGTTGAAGTAGGGGCTAATATTTCTGAAAAAATTCCAGGCATGGACAATTAGCGATCGATCAAGGTGCCGAGAGGTTGTGATGTGGGAGGGGGTGTTCCCCTCTCCAGCCACCAATACTCCTGATAGAGAGAAAATGGATTTTACATTAATCAAAGAAGCTATAATATCGCAGTAATCATGACGAAACATCAAAATTTTGAGCACGGATTTCCGAATGTTCAGACGCGGATTTCCGATCGCCAAGCATGTCCGTGCCTGTGGGCACAGAATATTAGCCCCTGGGTTGAAGAAAGGATGAGGTACAGTGAATGTTTTCAGCACTGGTTAGTTAAAGGAAAGGAATCTGGCCACAAAAAGTCTACACCAATTACCCCTCATGGAATTTTGTACTTTCTCTTCACTCCTAGTCTATCATTCATCGCTATCCTGCCCCATGTGGGCTCCGGCAGCTAAGGCGACTAAACCAGGGTTAGTTTGGTTTTGTTAGGTTTAGTTTTGGGGGTTTCTTGTATATCTTTGGGTTTCTTGTATTTATCTTGGTTGTTGTAGGTTTGTTTTGTCAGTACCATAGCCAAGTGATTGGCTGGAAAGACTCATCTGCGAAATGACCTATTATGTGTCGAGTGAGACGTTAAACTCTACTAACTCAACTCTACTCATTCATCACCATCCCTCCACCTGTCTGGGAAGGACATAGTGGGCTAGTGTTAAACAGGATGCGTGGAGAGACAGAGTCCACCTGGAAGGATGGCCATTAAACAGGCATATGTGTGTGTTTTGCAGTCTCTGGCATTAAAGCAGTTGGTTTTGTATAAGTTGAATTGTCGTATGACAAACTATTACAGTTGACTGTGATTCATAAAGTGGTATGGTTCTGGAGAACTGAACGTTCCTTATGGATGATGTCCACACAACTGTCACTCATGTGATCAATTGTGATTCATCATGTTATATTGTCGCGTGCAGTTCTCCAGAACTGAATGTTCCATACGCCCATGTAACTGAATGTTCCATATATCCATGTAACTGTACTGTCACACTTGACTGACAGGTGGTTGACCTTGACCTTCACCTGACCAATGTCCGAACCATACTCAGTGGCTTACAATGCAGCCAGTCGCCCAGTATGGAAATCGCTTGGTGATAATTTTCGTGAACATTTTGAAAAGTATATGGACAAACGTGTTTATAAGCTTCTTGTTCAAATATTTTATCACGAAAATTGACTCGAGTCACATTCGGTGATCACAGTTCATCATATGACAATGATACTTGTGACCCTGTCTGTCTGTCTGTCTGTCTGTCTGTCTGTCTGTCTGTGACAGTACATCTGCAGCAGCCAGATCTAAACGTTACACAATTTTGATAGGCACTAAAGATGCATCTGTTTGTGGCTGCATGACTGCAATGCCTAGTGACTGTTGCTTTTTTTCCGACAGCGGATGTAGTTACTTACTTACTTAATTAAGTGCATGTGTGACTGTGCTGAACTGTAGGTGGAGCTGTTTGATCATTGTGGTGAACATCTCGCCAATCACTACAAGCTCATGGACATTTTCTACATATTTCATTCTGAGCCGGTAAGTTGATGGCCGTTAAACAGTCTTTGCTGAAATTATATTTTTCATCTAAATTATTTGCTTTGCTTTGACATTGTTGTCTGAATGCTGGGAGGACATCTGGACTGTAAAATATTGCTCCGCAGTGAGACTTTAGGTAATTGAAGACCTCCCTGCAAGAACCAAATATGTTTGCATACTTGGCTCTTGCCGTTCTTGTCACCAATGAATTAAGTCGTATGCCATGAAATAAGGAAATTTTTGATTTAGCAAAACCAAGGAAGTTACATATTTTCTGTCCAAAAAGAAAAAATGCTATGTTTTTATAGCTGACAGCTGATTATGTTGACATACTCAGTATTTGACTTCACTGCCATCTGTGTTTGCTACTGCATCAGCCTAGCAATAGTAAAATATATTGTAAAATATAAAATATATTTTACTGTCTTCCGATATCAAAAACCAAATATGTTGACTTATTCCATCGCTATGTTTAAGGTTTTCTTATCATAACGGTCAAAAACCAAACATATTTCATGAGTGTCTGTTGCACCATGGGCTACATTTTTAAACATTTTCAAAAAGTTCCAATTTCAGTCATATTTGGTTCTTTCAGGAAGGTCTTCAATTAGTTATATGTTGTACCTGTGTAATTTATTATGTAGGTCGGTACATTACGTCTGCACTATGTCATCGTGAGTGCGTTGCCGATGGCCAGCAAGACACCATCGGCCAATAATAGTCAAGTAGTCATTGGTGATGAAATGTCCACTACTGATGGTCAAGTGTCCAGTGGTGGTCAGCAGTGCGGTGAAAGACCGTTGTCCGTTAACAATGTACAACAGAGGAAGAGACGCCGACCCAGTAAACCAATCACAAGCAAGTCTCATGTTGTTACCATGGGTACGCGCTGCGGCAGCGGTGGTGATGTTTCCGTGGCAACCGGCTGTGGCAGTGGCGATGTTACCGTGGCAACCGGCATCACTGATGTGACACACTGCTTACACGACAACGACACTGTGCCATGTATGCAACAGCACTGTGTGATTTCAGCACAGCAGTTGCGACACAGTGTCACTGCAGCACCAGTCAACACAGCCATCAAACACGACGGGAGGTGTGTCGTCTCGGAGAAGCAACACTGTGCCGTTACTTGCGAATTGGTACGACAGCACAGTGTCAACTCAGAGCCACGGCACAGTGCTGATGCAACAACAACAACGACACACATTGACAATCCAACTGTTGCTACTACTACACAATTGGCAGTGACAACAGTGAAACTTACAACTCAGTCTAAAGATTGCATAACTACTACAAGCCCAGCTGCTGCTACACACTTGATGACTACGACAGTCAAACCGATGGGTAAAGACTGCACAGCTGCTGCGGACACTAATGTTTGTTACCAAGACAACCTAACAGCAGCTTCTGCACTGATGTACCCTGGTGATTGCGGCGTGTCGATGCTGTTGCTTCCCGAACAGCCAACACTGACTACTAATGATGATGATGATGGTGATGATGATGAGAGCGGATGTAAAGTGATGATGTCGCCCGCATCATTTCATCTCATACCTCTCATTGCTGCCCCGCATCCGTATCCATGCATCGAGCCAATGTATGTCGACATGGCAACTGTCGGCATGGCAACGTTTGGTGTGGGCATGCCGACAGCTGGTGTCGGCATAGCAACAGATGACGTCATCATGACAACACACTCCGTCGGCATGGCACCGGCCACCAACAACGTTACAGGTGATGTCAGCCTGGCAGTAGCTGGTGCTGACATGGAAACGGACGGTGTTGCCATGACGGCAGCAGGTGTTGGCGTGGCAACGGCAGGTATGGCCGTGGCAATGGCTGATGGGCTGGTTGGACATTGCATCATGTCAGTTGATGATGATGATATTACAAATACTAATCCTGTTGTCTGGCCAACTCTGTACCACTGCTGTGACAACTGTCTGCCCACCTTTGACCACCCACCTGTCAGCAATCCACTGCCCACCGTGCCTCCCACCCTCACTAGCATTAACCATAATGCTCATCTGGTAGTTGACGGTCATCTTACGAGTACAAATCTTCAGTCAAAACTGGATGGACCTCGCTGTACTGGTGGAAATATGGCTGTCATTCCCAGCTCTCATCCACAGTCCAAGCTAGCCACTCGTTTTCTCTATGCTGTCACCACCAGCTCGCTGTGTGGTCCTGATGCTACTAATCCTTCTCTGACAGTCTCTGATACTGCAGATAATTCTTGTGATAATCCGATGCTGATCGTGGGTGGTCCCTTCTCACTACCACAGTCCAGACAACAGGTGTCGGCCGGCTGGTTCTTTCAAGATGCTGGCAATGTTAGTGCCGCTGGTGACGTGCAAGGTCAGATGTCAGCTGCGTCCCGACCTGATGTTGTATCTTCCAACATACCCCGCAGTCACGCTGGTACTAACACTACTAGTAGTAGTAGCAGCAGTAATAGTCTCAGTTGTAGTTCTAGTAGTAATTGTAGTAGTGTACCTCACAACCATGCTACTACTACAACTACTTACAACAGTAGTGTTAGTAGTACTAGCAACAGCAGTATTATTACTAATGTATGTAGTGCTAATTCTGGTAGTAGTAGCAATAGTAGTCATAATATTAGTGCATGTCAGGTTGATGTAAGTGCACATCATCCTGATCAGCAGCAGCGGGAAGATTATAATTTTCCTCATAATCACAATGATGAGAATGATGAAGCGTCACGTGGTGTTCAAGTGTCGTCAGTCAATGATCAATCAAACGGTGTAAACCAGCAGCAAGAATTGTCATCTGATAATGCAGATGATAATGGTTCAGATGTGAATAGCTGTGCGAAATCTGCTGACTGACTACTGTGTTTCGCAGTTGTAAATCTACTGTAAATTCCTCAGTGTTTGGCTGCCAATGATTTATCAAATCATTACAAATTCACACTCGAATGACATGTTATTTCTGCTGAGTAATGTTACTAAACGCTTCTACAAGACTTGCTTGTACAAAGCTTGTATTTGTTGCTGCAAAATTGGTTTCAAACTTAAATTCACATACCATAAATCCTTGAATAGAAGCCGCGGCTTCTATTAGTACAGTCAAGTCACACTTCTGGCTTGTAATCAAGGTCCGGCTGTAACATGTAACGGCTTCTATTCGAGGCCCGGCTTGTATTAGTACATCTGCATTACAGCAAACTGATGGCAGACAACATGTAATCCCTGATAACCGTGTGTTTCGTTTAATAGACAATACACAAACGTTCAGAAAGTAGACTCACCAGTTGAGCCAACTTTTGAATCCCGGCTTGTATTTGAGGCCCAGCTTCTATTCAAGGCCGGGCTTCTGTTAGTACAATCAAACCTGACCACGGCTGATATTCAAGGATTTAAGGTATGATGGATGCAAACTTTGATGGTACTGTAATACAGGGAACTCTTCGTGTTGCTTGAAGTGTGAATTAGACTTTAACGTCGTAGTTTTTATCGCAGTGTGAATCAGACTTAAGCGTGTTGTATTCGTTATTGTTGTTTGTGGTTCTAGTTTAAAGGCAGCATTTGTTCTAGTTAAATAATGTTATAATAGTATAAAGTCTGTTAGTTTATGGTTATGTGTGTGTGTGTGTGTGTGTGTGTTGCCATGGGTAATATGTGCTGCACTGGTTGTAACTGGCACGTTAATATAATATAATTTGATTGATTCATTGATTGCTTGATTGATTGTATTGTTTAAGGATCAGTTTTTATTTACACATGAAATACTCGATGTTGATGCCAGGCTCTATGTTGCCTGTTTATTATATATTACAGTATATTCATATGCTAGCTCAACTCAGCCTGGCCATCCCTCCTAGAGTAAGTTGCAGTAGCACTATTCAGTGGAGCATGCATGAAATCGATAAATAATAATAACAGATGATAAGGGCTTATGGCAAGAGCTAACCAGCCCCTAACAGATAATGTACAGTTAATAAGTGAAAAACTAGGCTACTTTTGAGAGGGAAGTTGAAATGCTTTATGGATAAAAAGTTTTTAGTTTCTTCTTGAAGGTAGTGGTGTTATGGGTAGAGCGGATTTCGACAGGAAGACTGTTCCATGCTTTGGGAACTGCTACACTGAATGCTCACTTACCAAAATGGAACATTGCTGCTCTGCTGGATCCAGAGACAGAATATATACAATATGAAACGCCCTATCCTCTATTGGAGCAATAATTTCATTTACAGCTCTGCTTTTATTGTATTATTATCTTATTTTTTATTTGTTTTTCCTTGCATGAAAGAAGGAGTTTAATTCTTGGAACTGATGTGGATCCAGATCCTAGACCCATGATCATTTTTTCCAATTTTTCAAAATTGTAAAATAAGGCATTTTTGACATTTTCCACGTTGGCAGAGGTTTGAACTCTTATGAGTGCTCTCTAATTTAATATCACATTGAATGAACCAACTGCAGTAACTCGCAGTTGAAATGATAATTTTGGGTTGAAAATTATTAGTGCAGTATTAGTGGTCACAAACGTGTTCAGGTGCACAAATGTATATACAGTTATATGAACAATTTTCCATTCTCTTTTGCTTTATATTATGCTGTTTGCTTATCCAGCCCTGATGCTGCAACACAAATAAACTCGGGATTATGTTGACATGTACTGCAGCTGTAGCTGAAACCACCGATGTTGCAATATTGACATAGGTTATATGCTGTTTTAACAAGACACCACATTTTTTATTTCTGTACATTGCAGTATTTTGCGACCTTGTGCTAAATAAATGTACTTAATAATATTTATAATAATAATTGTACGTGAAATATATTTCCCCATCATGGACAGCTGGCTGTTATTGATGATGATGATGACATTGTAACTTGCATTTATTGTAAAGTGTCAAAAACTGTCAATGCTAATGTCAGTTAACAATATTACGAGCATGAAGTATGTAGTATGCAGTGGTCTGTACTCCGATGTCAGGATCGGACTTTGAATTTGTGAAAATCTGGGTTAAATTTGTGGCACTGAGGTCAGGTGGGTGGGCTGAACATGAACGGTTACCACCATATGCCTGGGAGAGCCGGCCTCGTCTGGATGTGGATGCCTAGTCGCTTACCGCTTTCATGTTCGTCTGATCTAGGCCTATATAGTTAATGCCTTTGAGCTGTTAGACAGCGCTTTGGAGCATTCCGGAGTCCTGAGGTCTGGAGAAGCTGTTTAGTGTTGTCTGAGAGAAGAGATACCATACAAGACCTCACCAGAAACCACCCCAGTGATGTTTTCAAGGACTTAAAGTTCAAGGACTTAGGGCTCGAGGACAAGGACTTGAAGTCCAAGGACAGGGACAAGGACTTGTAAATTGGTCCTCGAGGACAAGGACTTGAAGTCTGAGGAGAGGGACAAGGACTTGTAAATTGGACCTCGAGGACAAGGACTTTCCTCGAGGACAACAACACTGTGCAAAGATTTGTGTGGCACAAATCTTTGCACAAACTCAGTACACCACTGTTAAACACACTTCCTGGCCAACAGAATACAAGTGCACTGGGTCTGAACTGAACAGATCCTCAGCACTGGAGCGACGCGACTATAAGCCTGGATAATGTCGCTCCCTGAAGGAAAGGAAGGAGGGTGGTGGGATAGTGTAGGGCGGGAAAAGGCCGTTGGGATGAATATTACAGATCTGTGCCAGAATTTTAGTCACCGTTTATTATTAGCGTTCTGTGAATTAGTTGAGCATTGTGGGACATACTCTACAGTCTATCTGTGTTTGTGTATGTGTGATCTAGCCGGCTGCTGGGCATTTTGTTAGACAGTATTTGTTCATTGTTGTTGACTTACGTGCAGTCAGCTGCAGCAGCTGATGATAATGATGATGACGATGGAGCCCCATGCTGTGGTTTTTTGTTAGAATAGGCCCGATCTGTTTCCTGGCCGGATGTCGTAAGAGGCGTGACTAAACCAGGGTTAGTTTGGTTTTGTTAGGTTTTGTTTTGGGGTTTCTTATGTATATCTTTGGGTTTCTTGTATTTTTCTTGGTTGTTGTAAGTTTGTTTTGTCAGTACCATATCCAAGTGATTGGCTGGAAAGACTCGTCTCCGAAAT
>Ga0209145_1000136_pt1 | contig 13865 bp, 8 predicted proteins | sample WorMetfiPIANOSA2_FD_187396 | JGI IMG/M metagenome (GOLD analysis project Ga0209145, IMG submission 187396) | Marine gutless worms symbiont microbial communities from Max Planck institute for Marine Microbiology, Germany - Olavius filocauda... | ecosystem: Host-associated > Annelida > Digestive... | reverse complement strand
ATCCGGATATCCGGATTTGGCGTGAAAAAAGTAGCCGAAAATCCGGATTTGCCAAAGTGGAACGGATATGCAAACACTAATTCGAACAAAGAAACTACATCGAATTCGTCAAGACATTCCAAGTAGCAAATGTAAAGTACAAATAAAAAATGTCATTTCTCAAAATCATCATTTTTCGCCCGAAAGGTGGAATTGAACCACTCCGACGCTAATCGGCTACAGGTTTGAAGCCTGCACCCCGGACCACCGAGGCTCGTTCGGGCAATTAGTTCACGCAAACACGACTATAGAAAGCATCTAATGGAAGGAGTTTTAATAACGGTGTCGCCATAATCCGTAGGCCCTACTTGTAAAAGTTTTTACAGTTATGGTCTATTTTACGTGGAGTATTTAATGCAATATTAAAATTAATGTTTGCAATAATATAGTGCATGAAAACTCTATTATACGTCATAGAATATAGAGATTTGCACTTCAACGGCATAAAATTATGATAATATAGCGTGTATAGGTACTAGGTAGCGCCACAGTGTGTGTGTGGCAAAAATATGCAAGTACTAAAATTAGGGTGGGCTCAAGCCTCAAACACGAAACCGACGGTCAGTTCTCAATAAAAGCATGGGTGAAAGGCTATCACACTGATGATTATTTAAATTAATTAAATTTGCAACTCAATGCTGTCTCATCCAAAGTTAATAGATATACAAAATTAATATAGAACGTGATTATTATTTTTTTTTACAAAAATATAGTTGTACAAAATTTTATGCGTCGGTGGCGTTACGTCATATAACGGTTGACTCGTATCGTGTTTGGGTATTTCTGTGTGTATACCTGTGAGTATTATGATGTTACTCTTCGACAGGTAGAAATACAGATTACGAGTGAAATGCATGGATTACTGTGAAAATTTGTTGATTTTATCAGAGCCGTTTTATGAGACAAGGTATATGCATTGGCCTGTGATAATTTATATATGCTGCTTAGCAACATAAAACCGGCGTTAGACAGCTGACACGGTGGCAGTAAATGCGTAGCCTATATAAACTAAACAGCAAAAAATAACTGATCAGAACGAAGTGGACGTGAAGTGTCATATCTGGTGTGAACAGAGGAAGGAAATGGTGGTCTCACTATTGGATTTTTGGATCGTCCCAAGAAGGCAAGAAAGGGGCAAATTAAAAACGTAGGGGCTATGGTGCCGTCGAGTACCGTACTAGCAAAATAATTCGCTTCTATTGAATGTTGCCGTTTTACAAGTATTGTGTTTGGTATCTGCCCAGTTGTCCCAGGGTTGACTTGTCCGAGGGTCCACTAGTTCGAGGGTCCAATATCTTGCATGCTACCGGTATGTAGAGGCTCTCGGGACACATCGGCACCAAGACACATCGGCACAAAATGATAGTGCCGAAGTGTCAAGACAGTTCGGCACCACTATACACTGATGGATTTCGTTCTGTTTGTGGCAGGTTAACACGAAGAGGCCTACCTATCAACAGAGTATAGCAAACGACAGCCTATAAAGTCTAACGTTATGTCGTTGATGAACATGAACTTATTTATCGTTATTTGTTGTATGGAATGTGCGACTTGTCTTTGTCCATAGCTACCCAGTTACAGGTTAGCCAAAAATCAGATGAGCGAAAGAACGTCTGAAGTTACACTGCTGAAATCAAAGTAGGCCTATAACCTTCAAACAACATATAGTTGTGCAATCGAGATAATCTTAATTTGATGAATCAGTTATAGCCTAGGACCCCATTACGATAAGCCTTACATTTAGATCGGTGCCGAAATGTCTTGGTCACTTCGGCACCGGTGCCGAAATGTCTCACGGACATTTCCGCACCGGTGATGCCGAAGTTTCTCAGGGACACTTCGGCACCGGTGCTGAAGTGTCCTGGTGCCGAAGTGTCCGTACCCCATGTAGAGGTGTGCCGATCTGCCATTTTCAAAATATCGTGATATCCGATCCATTGCTGTAAAAGATCGCGATATTGGCGATCCACACGGTCAGATGTACGGTGCCAACTTCAGGCTGCCTGATGCTTGTGATACTTGAGATGGGACAAGTAAGGGCAGACAATAGTCTGCTGCGCTGAGTGCAGCCTGCCATGTGCAGTGTAAGCTGTAAGCTGACCAGGCAAATGTCTGACTTAATATACCCTCCACATATTGTTGACAGTGCGTTAGAGGTGTTTTATGTATTTGCGCTATACAAATGTACATTTACTTACTTTACTTACTTACAAAGTTGACATAATTTTCACATAAACTCTTTGTAAATTTGAATTGTCTGCACTTATGCAAACATGATGGTATTTAGTGCAGATTTCGTTCATTTTCTAACTGTTGTTTTTATCCTTTTCAGTTATAGGGAGCATTAGCGTTTAAAATTTTAGGTGCCTCAAAGCACTAGCAAGACCGAACTCCGAAGCACATTACTCGAGACAGAGGCTGAGGCCAAGACACCATGGTTTGAGGCCCAGGCAGTGAAAATTGCACCTCAAGGCTGCTTCGAGGTGAGGCAGTGCCTCAAGGCACCACAGCACTGCAAATGGACCTACAGACAACTGAACCCATGGACAGCAGACTAGGAATCTTGTGATTGTGTTTGTTGTTATGCATGGTCGGTTTATTGGACCATTACTCTATTCATTCTGGTGACATTTTCATGCTTTACATTACTTTTTTCTTCATTGTGCTGTAAGTTTGTGATAGGTATTGTTGCTTAGTTGCCTTCATATATAACTGCAGTGTATATGTGTTGAATTGATCAACAATAAATAACAAAGTTACCAATATAGGTTATACGTTACCCTCTTGTACAGAACACAAGAGTATTGTTATAATAACTATTACAGTAGAACGTAATTTTTTGGTTAATATGTGAAATTAAATTGTTTGACTTTTAGGAATTCTCGACATGGATGAAGGTAGAAACGTGTGGGTACCTGACTCGGTTAATGGCTACATTATTGGCTGCATAAAGGACATTGGCACGGACACTATCACAGTAGAGCCAATATCTTCTGGAAAGACGGTTACAGCTCCGTATGAACAGGTTTTTCTGAGTGAAGAATATGAAGACAAAGATGTTGATGACAACTGTAAGTTTTATTACATAGCCTACCTGTAGTTTTTAACTGATCATTACAGTGCTGCAATTGAAGTTTGACAAGGAGTTTTGACCATGAGTGATATCTTTGATTTTGATAATTGATTGCCAAAAAAAAACATCACATTAAGAGTTTTATAATGGTGTGAACATGAAGCATAATTACTTAATGTTGCAGGTGCGTTGATGTTCTTGAATGAGGCAACACTTCTCAACAATCTGCGTTTACGATACATGAAGAATGCTATATACGTAAGATTTATGGCACAACTTCAAAGCTTGTGATAATATGCAAATGTAACACGATGCAAGTGCAGACATTGGAAATATTTTATGTCACTGGTTGGAGTATATGCCTACGAGCATCAATAGTGGGGTCCCGCTCGCTTTTTGACGTAGCTATGTGTAATAATTATGCTGTTAGTTCTGTATGCAGTCTATCTCCCTCTGTTGAATAACATTATGTCAGAAATGCTCTGCTGTTTTATTTTATGCCAATATTTCAAAAACGGTAAGTTCGATTTCTGAACTATATTTGCAACTACAGAATGTAAACTTTCTACTGATATAAAAAGTTATTTCGCTATCTGCTTTGTTTTTCGAAATTGCTTAGTTCGACAGAGAGACAGACGGACAGAAATTGGCGCGATATAATAAAGTGAAAATATCAAACAAGCGGTTGTGCAAGCTTTATATTTTCACACAGGGAAAATCACTCTAAGGCAGAGAGAACAGTCCATGCAATTGCCTGGAAACTACAATGACTTACAAAATGAAATGAAATGATATATTTTTCATCTTTGAATGAGATACTTGAGTGCAATAAAATAAAGGTTTACCAATTTTTTTTATTTTACAACATACTTGCGAAATAATTGTATAAACATAAAGTATTTAACTGACAAGCTGATAACATAATTTTTTAACATTTAAGTCAAGCTTTTCGTCAGTAAAATTTCAATAAAAAAAATTCATTATGGTAAACATCTGTCTGTATTTGTATGAAGTTCTCGAAAATGCCAAAATGGTGGCGTTTTAGCTTAGTGGTAGCGCATTGACGTAGTTGCTCTGCAACTGCATTGGGCGAGATTAGTTCACCACCCAAGTCTACTCAGCCTGGCCACCCCTCTGTGGATAGGCAGCGGCGCAGTGAGTACTGAGAAGAAACGGCGAGTTCTGAGTAACAGTACAGTAGGCCCTGTTACTAGGACAGCTTGCATACTGGCCTAGTCGGGAAATCTTCTTTGTGAAAATGATGAAGAGCGATTTTTACATCAGTTTAGTCTGGCTACATTGTAAATTGTACATGTGGCTGACAAACCACATATCACATTGGCCTTAACTACCACTGTGAGCATACTAAGATAGTTTAATGGTATATGGCCTCATGTGGGGCCTGTGAGTGCTTGATTCTGTCACGTGACTCTCATTGCATTAATGGGATCAGAACATTCCAGTTAGTCATGATATGACAGTATATTGATTGTTGATTATTGGTATTATATTCTTTATTGGCTGTTAGTGTTTATGTTAGTTTCAGTCTCTGGTGACAGATAATTGGTTTGAATGTAAAATGTGGATTACAAACATGCTTTGATAACGTTTACAGTGGGATCTTTTCTGTCTCACCTCTATAAGGTGCAACAACAGCCAGGCTTATAGTTAGTCAAACGCTGAAGCCCTGTTAAGTTTGGCTCAGTGAAATAAAAAGTGGGATCTTATTTTGTAAAATAGTGTTATGTAAGTATTTGGTATAGAAATTGCAATTGTGATGCATCTGATGGCTGAGATTATTTATTGTGTTGTTTGGTGATCTGTAGACGTATGTCGCCAATATTCTAATTGCCGTCAATCCCTATACAGAGTTGAAGCAGCTGTACAGCAGTGACACTGTCAAAAGCTATCAGGGAAAGTCGTTGGGAACTATGCCACCTCATGTGTTTGCAATAGGTATTACTTCTTGGTAATTTGGTAGCATCAGCTGTTAACCCACAAAATTTGGATATGTCAGGAATGGAATGGGATGTTTTTGTTGTTGTCACATACAGATTTGTAATAATGTGATACTTTTAAAGATCAGTTAGGAGTAGAGTAGTTTTATTTAAAATGTAGTTGTGTAACATATAACATTAATTAACATTAATTCATGTCTTGTTGCTAAAAATGGCTGGCATGATGTGTCGTGTGTGCTATTTGTTTATGCACCTTAATCTACTGTTGGACGAAAATAAATGATTTCAGTTGCAGTTACATAAGTTAATGCAAGTGAAAGTTGACGACTTAATTAAAATTTATTTCTCTGATAAATTTATTATTCCTGAGAAAAATTTTGGTGTAAACCTTGTGCATGAATCTCCCCATCAGTTTATAAGTGTACTGTAGTACATCATCATCATCATCATTTAATTCTTCGCATATGGTGATACATTACATACATGATTGACATGGAGACAGTGTTCAATACAAACTGTGCGAGCCGAGTAAATAAGGCCATAAGGCACTAACAACAACCCGGTAAAAAGAAAAATAATAAAATAAAAAAACTACAACATACAGAGTATTGCTAAAAAATCACATGGATAAAAATTGATTGTACATTGTGCATTACTAACTAATCATACTGTAAAAATTTCGATAAATTGGACAGTATTAATGAGGATTTGAACCTTTTTACTGTGAAGAAATCAACAGCATCTTGTGATAGGTTATTCCACACGTTAATGACTCGGTTGCCAAAAAATGCTGTGCCAGTACTAGTTAAGCTGCGCTGTTTATATAGTTTATAAGTATGTCCTGTGGTATGTGACGATGGGTTAAGTTGCAAGAAATTGGTACAGTGCACGTTGACAAGACCAAATACTATTTTATAACACATGAATTTCTTTGTTATTTGTTAGTGTAAATAGATAATATGGGAATATTATTCACTGTTGTAGCTGACAAGGCTTACCGAGACATGAAAGTTTTGAAAGAAAGCCAGTCAATAATTGTGAGTGGTGAGTCTGGTGCCGGCAAGACAGAATCAACCAAGTATATTCTGAAGTATTTGACAGAGTGTTGGGGCAGTCGTGCTGGGCCGATTGAACAGCGAATTGTAGAATGTAAGAATTCTATTGATTGGTACAAATAGTAAATATCTAGTTTGTTGACTGTTAGAAAACATACAAGATTGTAACTTCCTAGTTGATTATCTCTGCCAAGGAGGTTATGTATTTGTCTTGGTTTGTTGGTTTGTCTGTCTGTGAGCAGGATTGCTAAAAAGATTGTAGGTGAATTTTTATGAATTTGTTTTTTGGGGGAATAGGTCGTGGGGGAAAAAATGATTACATTTTGGGGCGATCTGGATCCATAATTTTTTGTTCACCTGTTTGTAATATGTTACATTACAGTACTTCACTGTTATTTACTGTGTGTCAGCACTATAATGCTGATAACTTTAGTGATGACCCTCATTTCAGTATTGTGTATCAGTTTGACATTGCAAAATAATACACAGTTCTTTGTAGAGTGCTTTCTAGTTAAAATTTTAATCTGCCCAATTTTAATGATAATTCACTTAAGTTGTGTTTTGAAATTATCATATATTTGTATGCCTATCTTACGTGAGTATATAAATGCACACTGGAATTTAGGCTTATTAGAATATGATGGTAATTGTATGTGGGAAATTACAAAATTACTCACTATGCAATGCACTTCATTCAAGTGTGAAATATATGATATGATGCTTAGTAGATTAACAAGTAACTCATTATATTAAACATAACAAACTTGTTTTTTGCACTTGATAAATTTTGTAATCATAATTTGTGATGTGATCTTGTGGAATTGTGCAGCAAATCCATTATTGGAAGCATTTGGAAATGCGAAGACGTTACGCAATAACAACTCTAGTCGTTTTGGGAAGTTCATTGAAATACACTTTGATGCAAAGGTATAATGCTGGTTCTGCATCTCTCTAGACTTGTGTATTAATGACTTGTTGACAGTATTAATACATTTACAAGCACACACACACTTAGCTTTTGTTTCACTGCCAATTTTTTAGTGCTTATCACACATATTATGTCGAATCCCCAAAGGTTACTGTGGGCAGCCTTTATCGATTGCTAGTGTTGGATGTTCTCGGTGTCACTCAGCAGTTAATACAGCAATGAAAACAATGTTATGTTCAAATAATGTGCAATGGCGTGCTGCGTGTATGTTACAGAATCAAGTGTGTGGTGGTTATATATCGCATTACTTGCTCGAGAAGTCGCGCATCTGTGTTCAGAGTGAGGCCGAGCGTAATTATCATGTCTTCTATCGACTGTGTGCCGGTGCGTCACAGAACCTTCGAGATCAACTGAAGCTCGGATCACCAGACACGTTCCATGTATGCTATGCTTGCAGACTTTGTGTTTACTAAGCAGTAAAAGGGTTATTTGTAATTTGTGTAGGCCTAACGGTTCAAGCATATAGTTCAGCACAGCTAATGCTCTGGTGCATCAGCTTGTGGTAATTAGGTGATTGGTTGGGTGTCCTGTTTTTTCCTGATAATGCAATTTTTTGATGATGCAAAACAAAATTTTTCTGCACGTAATTTCTCACAATCTGCAAAAGGTCTGAGTTTCGGACTTTGCATGCAAAGAGCATGTGGTTGGAGGTCGATGCCCTACTAATTTATGTGGAATTATTTCTTTAATTTCAGAATTATTTCTTTAATTTTATGGAAAATGAGAAAAAATGAATTAATACAGTACATTGTAAGCTGGCAGCACATAGCAATGCCTACTCACTGATTAATATTAATGTGAAAGCTCAGAAGATAATGTAGAATGGCTTGATAGACGATATTGTATTAGATATTGTATTCTGAGATTGTGACTAAACCATGTTTTTGTATTGTTAGCTTTGTTTATTTGGTTTTTATTTCTTTTTGTAGCAACTTCCATATATTTTACTTTAAGACAATCCATGTATGAGTTGACTTTTATTTTGAAAACCAAAATGCATTAAAACTTTGAGACTTGCATGTAAGGTGACTTCCAGAGATGCTCTAGGCAATGGAGTCTGATAACAGAAATTGTAACAAAAATTGATGGCAGTAGAAAAAATATTTCTGTTCATTTTTACCATGCTGGTTATATATGTAAGTGTGATGACAGTGACAACTGCAGATGACAGTGACAACTGAATGAAGGAAGTGTGGCATGGACACGATACAATTAGCAGTTGGACATAGAGGGAGGTCTACTAGGCAGAGACTGCAGGTCACTTGGTACTGTTTAGTTTTCACTGCAGTGACTTGCACCTTCCTGATTAATAACACAATTGTTGTATGTACAATGTCTCAGGATCTACAAAAGGTTAGAATTTCAAATTTTGTATGCAAAGAGTGTTTGGTATAACGTCAATGCATTAAAAAATCACTTTTTTCAATAAAAAAATAAAAACTTGTCATTCGCACACTTGAATTTTTTGTGTCTAAATCAAATCCCGAAGCTGAGCTGGGACCCCAGTGACAAGTCACCCTTGTTATATAATGTTTGCAAATTAACTGGTGTGTTGTGTCTTTTATGTTGTGATATAATCAGTAGTTGTGTTTATACCGATTAGCTGTGTGCACGTGTGTATAGGACGTCAATAATTTTTTTATTCTGTATAATGTCAGCATTTGTGTGTCTGTCAGTATCTCCGGCGAGGTTGTACGCAGTATTTCTGCAGTAAGCAAAATGAGCCGAAGTTGAACGAGAACCAGAAAAGTCAGCAGGTGCATTTCATGTATTAGCCATTTGTTTGCTGTCTTGATCATTTGTAGCAGTTAATCAGCTCTTATCGTTATTCTTCAGGCATTCATCGGCTAAGTTGAATTTCAACCCATGTTCTATAAAACTTATAGCAATTGTAATCTGTGCTGAGACCGACTCACTAGATGTATGATATATCAACAACAATATGCATTTCTTAAGCTTTCTAACAAAAACATACAGCTTTGTTGTATATGTGTATGCAGGAAAGCAACGTGTTGCTGTTAGTGCTGTTACTGTCATTCTGTGTTGTGCACAACGAGTTGTTTGAGAGTTGTATGGTTGAGTAGTTGAGTTGAGTTGTGTAGTTGAGGCAATGGAGTCTGGAGATGTGTGTCATTAGACAGATATGCTAGGTTATGGTGTTTGTTACTGTGTTTATAGTTTGTGAAGCATGGAAGCCTGAAAGACATTCAGATGGATGACATTGCAGACTTCAAATTGACTGATGATGCCATGACCCACATGGGATTGTCTGATGCCGATAAACTGGCAATATACACCATCATCGCTGGCGTTTTGCATCTCGGCAATGTTAGCTTTGAAGAGAGCCATGATGACAGTACAGGTTTGAATAAGTTGCTTCTGTTAATTTTATTTGAAAATGGGATGTGTTTAGTAGCCATTTTTGTATATTTTAATATCTACCATTTGTATATTGTAACATTCTACAGGTAACATAAACAGCTAAGGTTCTGGGTGCATCATATTGAACTAATGGGATTTGGCAAGACACAGTATTAGCATATGTGACATTTAATTGCATAAATCATGTCAAACGTTGAAGCTACAGTGACCTTTACATCTAAGTTGGTTGTGTCACTTTAGTGACATATTGTAGTTTTGTGCAGGACAATTAAGTGAATTCTCAAGCATCAGTTTAGCTTAAACCGTTGCAATTAAGCTCAGTTTGTTTGCTTACTTATGTAAGTGTTAAATTGTTAGTAATTTATCTATTCAGATTAATTTTGTCCTAAAGTTATTTTTGACTGCTAACTAAATTTCTGTTTTAGCAAATGCCAAATTACATAATGTGCGTCCTAATCATCTTTACTTTTGATAGGCAGAAGGCTTTGCTGGACTTAGATAGGTGAGAGCTCTCAGTAGCTGCTTTTTATGGGAGAGAGTATAGACTTTTTTTAGACTTGAAGAAAGTGGTATTTTGATTGACATAGACGTTAAAGTCACTTTTTGTAGAAACTGAGTCACTGACTTTAGACAAACTTTATACTGCCTAGGACATGGAACCCAAAAATTTATACCCGTCGTGAAGATGTGGTTGGTCCCTTCAGTAATTGTATGTCATCTGAGGCTGGTAGTAGCAACTTGCTCCATGAGGTGCACTGGACTTGGATATTGCTTAGCATTCTTACATGCCACATAGCACTTAACAGTCATCTGAACTGTTTATGAAATTTCACACAGATCTACTATGTACAGCAAGTAGAGAAGAAGGAGAAACCCCATATCACTTTTTGGGGAGATGTTGCACCAACATGATGGTTAGATATTCCCTCATGGAGCTCGAAGAGTTACGAAAGATCAAGCCTGAAACTCTTTTTATGGTTCACAAGAACGTCACAGAGATTACAAAACGTTTGGTTACATCGGGAATGCATGTTGGGCCACCTCTATTGGCCTCAGTACTGGGTATTTTTAGACGCTTGCCCTGAAAGTCGTGGTAAAGGCAGTTGTAAGGAGGATGGTAGCACTCAGTCATTTGACGATGGTCGGACAAGGACAGGCATTAGGTCTGATCACCAGCCACAGCTGCAGAAAGCAGTTTTTCCTTTTCTTTCTCATATTAGGCTGTGAAGATAACAGTTAGCTGATGTATGTATCAGGTGGCTGCAAAGTGTCGGCAGAGTCTGACGGCTCTCTGCAGGTGACTGCACAGTTTCTTGGTTGTGACAAGAAGGAACTGAATGCTGCGCTTGTTAGTCGAGTGATGCAGACGCCAGTTGGTGGACGGCGTGGCAGTTCAATTATGTACATATCAGACTTTTGTTTTTCTTGTGAACTTTGTATGTCTGTAAGCAGTAGTTATTTGCATTGTGTTGCTGCGACGTCGAGTAGACTATTTGGTGTTGATGTGGATATACACGATAAGGTAGTTTGGCAAGTAAAATGTCTGGAAAGTGATATGACAAAAATTGTACAAATGTCGTAGTTTTTGAAAGACACATGTATTTTAATAATGAGAACAAAAGGAAAATTGAAATTGATGATCAGTATGGATATATATATATATGTTAGCTGCCTTATGGCAAATAAAGCTTTATATAATATAGCTTAAAAGCTTACTCAAGCTGAAAAATTGCATAAATCAAACACGTGTCTACAGCGTAAAGTCATCACCCACTGTACATTTGCATCACACACAGCTGTAACAACACATTCAGCAGTTGACCTAGTTGTGGATATGGTCATAGCACTGAGACTGCACTGTTGATAATGGCACTGAGACGTCATGCTTCATCATTTTCACTGGACTGGCTTATACTAGCATGAACAGAAACATTAGCACAATTGTACTTATATAGTTAGCTTCGACGCTGTTGGTTTCCTTGGAGACCTTTGATGACCTGACAACCTGTGGTGACCGTAGAAAATAGGCTGTTGAAACTAAAGCCGAGAGAAAGAGAGTGAGCGATGAGTATTATATATGAATAACTGTAACAGTTCTTGATTATTCACTCACTGTAAGTCTTGATACATTTCTGGTTCACTTGAACTAATTAATGTTGTTATTTTTAGGGTGCCGTTAAAAGTGGTTGACGCACAAAGTGCCCGAGATGCTTTGGCAAAGGCGATCTATGCAAGGCTGTTTGATTATATCGTCTTCAGAGTTAACCGGTCTCTCCCATTCTCATCTTCCAAGTCATATATTGGTGTGCTGGACATTGCAGGATTTGGTAAATTGCCCTCCTGTGATTGTTATGTTATAAATTTATTTTTAAGTGCTTATACATTGTAAGATTCCTGCTATCTAATGAAGTATTTATTGGATGAATAATCGATCGTTGTGTTGTTTCAGAATATTTTCAGATGAACAGCTTTGAGCAGTTCTGTATTAACTACTGCAATGAGAAACTGCAACAGTTCTTCAATGAGCGAATCTTGAAAGAGGTAACTTTAGTGCTAATGTGACAAATTCCTCTTTACTGAGTGGTGAATGTATGTAGCTTTTCAGAACAGTGTTGTTTTATTTTATGCATTTTGCATGTATGTATTGCTTTGCTTTCAGTGCTTTGACACTGCTGGTTTGGCATCTGGAAGCATATCTGGCTGTAAGAAGCACATTCCAGTTCCCAAAGGCTTTCCTAGTAGTGGGCACTTTAGAGGATCAAGCCTAACTTGTGGTGACTGGCTAGAACAGACTGTTAAGATTAAACCCAATAAGTTTCACATCCAAATGTTGTATGAAGCAAATAATTCTTTTTTTTAATTTGTAAAGTTTTGTAATTTTAGTTTTCTGTGACATGTCTTGCATGTTCTGTTTATTGTTTAGTACAATGATTAGCTGTAAAAACATTTCCTGAGTGACCATAAAGTGGAGAATGTAAATAACCCTAATAAATATAAAACTAGAAAACATCGTAGAGTGCAAACCTCAGCCAAGGCTGACCATGTGTACATGTCAGTTATTATCCAGTATTTCCATAGTGGCTTTCCCCACTACAATTCATGCTCCATAATAGTGGGCCTGTATTAACTGCATGAATTGCAGTGGGGAAAGCCGGATACCGTGTGGCAGTAAATTTCAGTACGTGATGCAGTTTTAAAGAAAGTCGGAACAAACAAATTCCTGTATTTGCATCCGAACAGTGAACACCCTTAAAATCTGATCAGTGAAGTCACTTGAGATGTCTGCATGTGATTCTTGCTGCTGGTGCATTTGCCTTTTGTTTCCTGTAGTTGAGTGTGGTTGAGAGGAAAGATGATGATATTTGGTTTGTAATGTGTTACAGGAACAAGCTTTATATGAGAAGGAAGGACTTAAGGTGAAGAAGATTCACTACACAGACAACCAGGATTGCATAGGTTTGGCGTTTTGCTGTATTTAGATAATTACTTAATTAGTTTGTATTTATATAAATTACTTGTAGTTGTGTTTTTACCACACAGAGCATATGCATAGTGCAGTATATGCTGTCGTGTGGTGTCTGTCCATCACATGCATATATTGTGTTCATCATCAATCAGTTACACTGGATTGTAGCCTAGAGACACCAAACATGGAACATATATCTTTACGGATCCCCTCTTTGGGGGCATTAAATAGCAGAGGGATGTTGAAAAGTTGCAATATCATGCTATGCACAACAGGCCAGCCACTTGGCTGGTGCACAAGGCTATTTGTAGTGCATTACATTACATTACAGGAAAAATTTATGGTACGCCAAATACAAAAATGTCCTACAGCAAAATACATTGTTCATTCAAAATGTGCAGTTAAATAAATGTGTCTTTAAACGTTTCTTGAAGTAGAAACTATCCGATATGTCCTGAAGGTTGGCCGGCAGGCTAGTAGCCTTGTACAGGTAATAGCCTACAAATAGAGTGTTGCCACTGTGCATTGTCAGCTGTCACTGAGCTTCTTGTTTTATATGATGGTTTGTAAACTACTTTGCTTGAATCTAGGAATGGCCTTGGCTGTGATGGTCAACACTCAACATGCTGTAGTACAGTTTTTGTTTTGATGTCAACAGACCTGATTGAAGGAAAAGGATCAGGAATATTTGACATTCTTGATGAGGAGAATAAACTGCCGAAGCCTGCGACTGAACACTTCACCAATGAAGTTCACACGAAGAACAAAGATCACTTCAGGCTCAGTGTAAGTTGTTAATAATAATAATAATAATAATAAACCGACAATTTCTAACGCGCCGTAACATAGAGCCCCATCACCCATTACAAGGGCGCGAATTGTCAATGTACCGCGAAATACAGTG
>Ga0209145_1000135_pt1 | contig 13911 bp, 8 predicted proteins | sample WorMetfiPIANOSA2_FD_187396 | JGI IMG/M metagenome (GOLD analysis project Ga0209145, IMG submission 187396) | Marine gutless worms symbiont microbial communities from Max Planck institute for Marine Microbiology, Germany - Olavius filocauda... | ecosystem: Host-associated > Annelida > Digestive... | reverse complement strand
AGTCTTATATAGTACTATATAAGGCTGCATGCTGCGTGCCTTGGCCAACTCAGCCATCCATCCCTCAGGGGTCGGTATATGAGTAGTGATCCATGTAATTAGGTACATGGATTACGGGGTGAAGGCCTAGTGTGGTTGATTGGGGCATAGCATATCTGCGCTAGCTGCTACTGCGGGTCCAAAGTCCGTTTGGCTGCGCTGCGGTGCTACTGTCAGTGCCGATCAGCTACCACTTCCTATGGTTGTACAGCGCTACTGGTCGCGCTTGTCGTCGTAAGTGGCGCTATATTAAATACACACCTTTACCTTTTACGTTTACCTTTCATGATCCTCTTGCGAAGGAGCATCTCTATACCGTATTCATTCATTCGTTCAGCGTTTAATTCAGACAACGAGGTCCATATCTAAGCCTAACGACAGAATTAAATACAGAGTTAGAGAGAGAGAGAGGAAAAAGAGGGAGAGAGAGGAGTCTGTGATTTAGCCGTGGATTCCATGCTCTATCATACACTGTGCAAAAACATTTTTGTAAGTGTACCCATGATTATGGGTGTTCGGCGTCCATAAGCATTCTCAACCCGGTTCTTGTTTACGTGTGTCATCGAGGCTTGATTTACAACTGCGGTGCTTTCATCATCAGCAGCAGCAGCAGTCATTGCGCGCCTTTCATTTTTATCAACCAGCAACCGATAATGAGTGTTTGCCGGGACAATGTGGAAGTGCCGGATGCGACGGCTACAGAACGCAACCGACGCCGACGCCGACGAAACTAATAACCATAAACCATCGTCGGGAGTGTACTGTGTAGGCGCCGTCCCTTATATCGTAGCTTCCGCCAGCGCCGTCGTCAAACCCGCTGATATGCGTATGCTAGAATTGTCCGTCCGCTGGCAATCCTTAGTTTCACTAAAGCCATCACCACAAGTACGACGACGTAAGAGCTCGCATCGTAGTCGCGTTGTACTCGTACGTTTGAACACAGCTTATAACAGACCCTCGAACTGTTCAGCTTCCGCAACTGAGATTACTCCAGAGATGTACCGTAGTCCGTCGAGCCGCAACCAATGACGAGACACAAGATGCTTTGTCTCGCTGAATGAAGTAGTCACCATCATAGGTGCAGTCACCTGGGTGACCGGAATGACCTATCTCCCCAACCGTTTAGAGACTCTGGCACCAGCAATGTTTCGGTCACCCGAGTTTTGGGACTCATCCATATCTAGATTGTTGGAAAATGCATCGATTTAAGTAAGAATTTTCTCAATTTTATCATGCGTATACCAAGAACATCGCCCATCTCAGATATAACCACCATGGGGAGCGTGGAGCGGGGTGCCGGTGCCCCAACAAACACTACACTTTACCCCTCCCCTCGTACCCCAACTTCACAACGCTGGTTGCACCGTTCTCAGCAGGCAGACGCCGTCACGTGATGAATACTGGAGTGTTAGTGTTAGTTTCATTTCTGCACTTTGATAGCGATGTCACAGTATACTGATAAGCAATCAAATAAGTAAGTAACTAAGAAATGCGTTTCTTTGAGTGCAGATATAACAGTAAATACTGTACACGAAGTAGTAGAAACATTTCATGACGTCTCTCGAGCAAACGTTAAACTTTAGATTTGAAAATCAGTCGGCGTACTGTAATCTTTGTCGCTTAAGTCCATCGATCCTCTGCAGACCTTTCAGTGGATCCGAGTCTGTCGGCGGATCCGTTCGCACACCTCTCGTGCGCCAAAGTCTGCTGCTGCCGGAAACGCGACATCGTAAACTCTCCAACGCGCTGTCTATCCGCTGGTTCGGACCCATGCCGTCGTCTCTTTTCTATAGGGTTGTGCAGTTCGAGCTTTTTTCACTACTATAGCACTCCGTCGAGTGATCGAGTGTCAAAAAGAGTATTCGAATAATAAGTAATTAAGTGCAAAACTCATAAGTTATTACAAGCGCAAACTAACATTGCACAACAATTGTCTGCCAAGCTGTTTTACATGTGGGCATGGCGGCTGTGAACCAACAACATTTTATTGTGAAAAAATAATACTGATATGAAAACTGTTTGCCAGACTAGTTTGTTTGTTGTTAATGTGACCGGAAAATTACGGAGATGGAGCGATTATCTGTAGAAAAAGTTGTTTTAATTTTGCTGTCTGAATTAAAACGCGGGTTTCTGTACAGATTCACAGTAGTCATTCTGTCGAATAGATTAGTATCTAATCGAATTGAAGCTCTGGTGAAACGAATCGAAACGAATATTTTTTCGGCTGTATTGCTCAGCTTCAATACACAGTACTATAGTATAAACACGTTGAATGAATGACGTTAGCGAACTATTTCTGGCGCGTGACGTTTTGCCAGTGAGCCACGCCGTTCGATCGATCAAAGTGATAGAATGACGGATGGTTGTTTGTCGTAATGAGTTAGTATGCCATCCGCCGTAACCCATGCGTACTAGTCTGTTTACTGACGGCTGCGTATGCCGCATGCCAACAACCGCAACGTCGCCACGCTGGCGTGTATGCGTGAGTACGTGATCGATAATCGAAGTCGATCGTAAATGGGCGTCGACAAACAGTCCTCGGGCGGACGCTCTGTTGACCCAGCTGTGACGTCTTTTCATGTCGATATTGCCAGCTGATAGATAGCTCACATTATACGGCGAACGTTTCGTAATTAAGTTACTTATAAAGAACTAATGAATCTGTCCATTTCGTGGCCTTACAAAGATGCGCGTATTTTGGAAGAAAACTTAATTGAGTATGAGTGCTTTGCGATTCTGAAGTAAATGAGTAAGTAAATAAGTAAAACTTGTCTTGTCTGGTAAAAGCTCGTACTTATACTCGTGTATGTATGCTGTACGAAATAAGACATTCCAGCCATTGATTGTGCCAGTTTGCATACTATTCCCTATACACACGCTGGAAGCAATTAGACGAATAATACTCACTGAAATGTTGCGAAAATGTAACGCGTAATTGCCAACGCCCTTAAAAGACGTCATTTGCTAATTCCGAGGCTATACCGATAAAAATGCGTTTGTCCGTTGACGTGAAAACGATTCTGTCACCAGAAATCCAGCTGATGTGCACTCGCTGATTGTTGTCTCCTGATGTATGGCCAAAGTGCGGGCAGGTAATAGTGGTGACCATAGCTTGGCCGTGCGGAGATCAGCTTGTCGACTGCGTGCTGTATCTAAATCCCAAGTTCGTGATTTATGCTCTATAAGGTTCATCCAATCCGCTATGTAGGTCTGGCTTATGTACGGCAACAAACACATGCATGGTCAGACACTTCAACTATATGCAGCAATTCCGTTTACTGGAAATATTTTGCTTCTCCGTCGGCGCAGTTGTTTTTAATAAAATAGAATACGCAAATGAACCCAAAGCCATGTCAAAGTACATCTGGGATTTTTAGCCTACGTTATCTGTCAGATTCTTTTTACTGCCCAATCCTCAGTTCCGTAAAAGAAAAGCCGCTCAGACCATGGTACCGGTATTCATTGTTTTCATTTTTAATGCATTGTCTTATCTTCCTGATAGTGCTGAGCTCAGCTGCAGCCTTCTGTTTAGCCATGCTGATTCGTATTTTTATGTCTAGCAGTCTTGCATAAAACTTGCTATTTTGTTGTTGTTTTTAAGATAACCTAAACTCTTTAAGAGCGAGAACTAAAGTTACTATTTTATAACCTGAAAGGGATAATTCACACGTTATGTTATAGAATAGTAGCTTAATTGTGTAAATGAAATCGGTCTAATAACGTTGTAGCTTGTACTGTGGCGAGCAGTAGAGAAAGCATAAATAAGGTTTGATGTGCGTGTGGCAGTGTGGGTGGTACTGGGGTGCGCTGGGGTTCGACGAGGCCGAGGCGAAGCTGGCGGACAAGCCTGACGGCACGTTCCTCGTCCGTGACAGCTCTGACGATCGCTACATTCTCAGTCTCAGCTTCCGTTCACTTGGCTCCACTCATCACACACGCATCGAGCACTACAAAGGTACGTTACGGCAACTGCTTCCGTGTCCTAGGACGTGACTGCATGATGTCGTGGACTCGTAGTGTGAGGTGTGATGAGGATTTTGATGAATAACTTTCTATTTTTGCATTTAGCAGAGAGTGAGTGAAAGAGAGTAAAAGAAAGAAACTAATAAGACAGATCTAGTAGCCTGAAATCTAGCAGCCAGTTTACAGCTCCGTAGGCGTTCGTTAAATGTAATTCATACATGATTCAGGCAAAAACAACATTAATGATCAAATAGATATGCACTCGCATTATCACCGCCGTGTAATGCGGTGGTCCGTAGATGCCTGATGATGTAGGGACCTGCGAAGCTTCGAGATTCGATTCGAATTCGAATCGGACGATTCAGATTCTATTCGATTCGAAAGTGGTGCGGCTGATTCGAAATTTTCGAATCAGCCGCACCTGCCGTCGTACCACAAACCAGGCTCACTGATCAACAAAAAACTTCAACCGTTGCACCGTTGTAATTGAGATTTATTTTATGTTTATGATTTTATGTTTATGTAGCAAGATCATACACACTCGCTAGCACTGTAGGTCCTACATGATACGACTGTTACATTTACAATTACATTACAACGTAGCATGCAGTAGGGTAGTTCCCGGTAGTACGCAGTAGGCCTACACAACTCCTGTGGTAATCGGCATTGAACACGTAAACGACTACACCCTGATTCGATTCGAGATTCGATTCGAACGAAAATTTCCGATTCGCAGGTCCCTATGATGATGATAAAAGAATAGTTAAGTCAATGATGCAAATGTGCAAAAGTGATTTTGCTACGAAAGTTTGACAGGAATGCTATCCGGTTTTTGTAGTACCGTAGCTGTGTTGGCGAACTACTAAAATAGTACCGTAATTTCCGTATTTCAGGCTTTTCATCTGAAATAGGCGCAGCAACGTGTGTGGACCAACGTATCAGGCTGCTGGCTTTGATTGCTTTGATCAGCGACGTATACGTTGCCTAGCGCTACTTGGCACGTAGTACTTGGTCGATGTGTAAATGAATTGTTGACTGCATTCAGGAAGCCTTCAGGCCTTTGAATTACACTCCCACGCCAATGAAATAGATTCTGCACTGCAGCCTATTCGCTGCAGACGTGATGGTGAAATTAAATTCCATGATTCGTTGTTGCGTATCTTGTCTAAATGTGTCTGACATTATATTAATGACAGCACTGTGACGAGTTAATAAAATCCCACAATTGAATTATCCATATCACGCAATTCGAATCGAAATCAAAACACCAAAAATGATGAGCTGTACTGTTTTCAATGGATCAAAGACTGAAAACTCTCACGGCAAAGCTTGATGTGAAAATCTTTATACACCAGGATAACCGTCTTTCGTGATAATAATAATAATAATAATCATAATATTTAATGAATATTAGATAAGTTTAAGCTTATACTGCATGAACCGTTGCATATTTTTCCTGCTACACAACAGCCAACTACAGTATGTCGTCTGAATTCATCATTTCATTTCATTTCCATTTTTATGTAAAACCGAAGATTTCACATGGTCATTTTTACCGTTTCATCGCAAAATGTCAAATTGTTATTTTTTAAATGTTGACGTGGTATACGAAATGGGCTGCAGCTATTTTTGGTTTTATGTAGTAGCAGGCAAGTGCGTGTTTCATTTAGCTTCATTAGTCTAGCTGTTTATCAAAGTAAACGAGAACGCACAACCGTACGTGACTGTGATACGAACTAGGCGACGTCGGTGGAAAGATGGATGCGGTTCGTTCATATTGTTTCCCGTTGATTGTCAGTCACAGGACCACACACACACACACACTCACACACTCCACACGTACCGATGACACAACGGAGTCAACGATTAGGCGGCTTTTTAGGGGATCGTAATCATTGACAGAACAAGAAGCTCAGCTGTCGCAGAGAAACCGCGCGACGCTTCCCGAAATGTTACACATAAAAAGCCACAAAAAGTGCCCAGTTACTTTACAAATTTATATACTTTCTGTTAATTTTTTTAATTTTTTTTCTTATTTATTTGACTTTGAATAACCTTGAAAACCTTGAAGAAATATTTAATGTCACAAAGTGTTATTTTCATTTAATGGATAGATAATGCTATTTACGTTTTTAAGTTCAGTATTATAGCACATAAGCCCTAATGCCATAATTATATAAATACTGAACGTTGAACTTGAAATAACTCATGTCACTCAAGGTCGTCAACAATGGCGCCGACTGATAGAGCACATACGCCTTCCTATTAGTAGTTAATAATAGTCATATCTCCATCTTGCATTTCCGAGGTATTATCACTAGTTTAGCGTACGTGACCTTGAACAGATTTCAGTTTCGTTACGACAGTTAAACTGATAGCTCAAGTAGCCTATTCGTCGGTAAGCGCATCCTAGCTAATATATACTATGTTTTTCGAGATATTTTATTTTGAAAGGCTTGCAATAGCTAAAATGATCTTAAAGTTCACTCAATGTCATTGATAATAGATCACGTGTGATTTGCTATTTGTGTTCCATAGTAATGCAGCGTCTATATTGCATTGTTACCCAGATACGTTATTAGCAACTGTTTATCAATATTGAAAACCTACGTGACCGCGAATGACTTTGAACCGTCATTCACTTCGAATACAACACTTGAACGCATCATTGTCTTTCATTAGAATTAGCTTCGTAAGTGGCATATAGGCTACTGCATCTCTCGACATATTCATGGCGGAGAAGTTTTCTGTAGCTGACACGACATTTCAAGGTCACTCAAGGTCATCGACAATGACACCATTCGATATGTCACATATGATTTCCTGTTAATGTTCTAATTACTATACGCCTGTCTTGTTTCATTTACGAGATACTGTCAGACATTCGTTGAAAATCGTTTCATACTCCGCATGTATGTATATTTAACGCCCTGGCGAGAGTAACATGCAGTCTGATGTTTGGTGTGAGAAAACTGATGGTGGAACTACCAGGATTGACGCTGTTTCGTTGTTTTGACGAGTGTGACGGGCAGACATACAGACGTAGTTAGTACCGTGTAGCGTGCAATACGCGCATTCAGGGGATTCACTGTGTTCTGTGGTGCTTTGGCCGATCTGCTTAGCTAACTCAGTTACGTCACCCGTTAACACGCACTCATCCCCGGCGGGTCCCCGTCACTCTAGTTTGCCGCCGTTTGTTAGCTTCCCCCAAACTGTAACAGTTACAGGATCAAAAAGTGTCCAGTTGTCACACGTCATCGTCACCCACGTCGTTATCACGGTGCCAGATAAATGTCAGCAATATCCGTGGGACATGAATTGCGACGACGCGTGAAACGAGTGGTGATGCACGAGGCTCAACAATTTATGTTCGACTCGAGTCGGTATCTCCATAACCGGACGCTTAACCGAAGTAATACACCGATGAATTCCTGTTAAATTTGTGAACAGAATTATGTAGTAATAATTTCGTGCTATTTGAGGGATGCTGCTCATAGATTTTTTTATTTACTAATTTATTATAAGCCACGCCCAGCGTTCAACAAACAAACGGACGGGAAGACAAACAAGATTACGTACGGAGAGTGGCGACCAAGGGCGAGGGGAGTGTGGTTTGTGGAGGGGGTGTCCAACTCCCCAACGGGGAAGGGGTCTTGGGAGGAGGCTGTGCCCCTCCCCCGAAAAAAATTTGAATTTTTATCCCGAAATGGCGCATTTCTGTGCATTCTGCAGCAGTAATTTTGGGGTAAGAGAATGCCTGACATCAGTGGGATTTTTATCCTAATCTAAGGCTTAAAATTATTTTTTTCGAAATGGCTGAATTGTGTCGTAAGTTTTGTTAAATTTGCCACATTAAGTAGGCCCTAGATCAGGTGGAACCCAGATACCAAATTCCGACACCATCAGCAATTCTGTTGACAAAGCGCTTGTATGTAAGCTGCGTGGTATGTCTGAACGCTAACAACACGCACAAAAAATATTTCGCACGCTAACGACGGGGGGGCCTTGGCCCCAGCCCCCTTGGATCCGCCCTTGGTGGCGACCAATAGTGCCGTTTACGACAACGACCTAACGTTGTGTGAAATCATTCTGTACTTTTCTCTGTATTGACACTGAGCACTGAGTTAGTTCATGGACTAATGGATGATCGAGTAATGCGCGCTAGAGTCAAGACCTTACTGTAGAGAGTGCAGTAAAATACCTCTCGTTTAATGATGATTCTCGTGCTGACAAAAAACGATTCGCTGTGGTCCCCGTTACACGACTTTCAGTCTGGAATTTTTCTAATCTATAATAATGATGACGATGATGATGATAATAATAATAATAATAATAATAATAACAATTGCATGCGTTGTGCATGTTCGTGTGCAGGTATGTTCAGTTTCTACGCGCAGCCGCAGTGTCACAGCGGTGCCACGATCGCGGAATTCATCGAGACGGCTGTGGCCGAGTCTCTGGCCGGACGATGTCTCTACTATCTGCGGCCGCGAGGACCGGGCTTGCCGCCGGCGCCGGTCCGTCTACTACGTCCACTATCTCGTCTACGCTGCATGCACTCTCTCCGGCATCTCTGCAAGTTCGCCATACTGCGCTGTGTCCGCCTCGACCTCGTCGACCGGCTGCCGCTGACGCCACGCCTCAAGGAATACATCAAGCAGAGCGGATGTGGCGGCGCTCAGCATGCCGTGACGGCTGCAGCGACTGCTGGGGGCGATACTGTTGCCACGCTGCGCCGGACTGAGGGCTTCCACTGCTAGTAGTGCCGTCGCGCCGGCATCACCCTTAGCAGAAACGTGATTTATCCGGGTGTCAGGGATAAGTGTATACCCCTTCGTGCCACTCACGTTTTTGTACTGTGCCTAAAGCTCCCCGATGTTAAAGACCATCAGAAAAAGCGACGAACAATTTTACTATGACACATTCACTTCCAAGTTTCTAGCCGCCTAAATATTATGATTTGTAGTAGGCCTAGTTAGAATATAATGATGGTTATCCATTTTTGGGCCAAAACTGATGCTGTCTGCCCCAGCAACCTGTCTCTCGAAGGCAAAATAGGTTTATTCTCACTGCGACGACTGTTCATAGGCCTACCTCAACAACGCAGCAGTAGTTCTAGGTTTACTTCGCAGCACGCAAGGGGCGTGGCCTGAACTGTAACATCATTGTGATCGAATTTGACGGAAACGTGACTGAGTTATGCAGAACACCAATAATTTCGGTGTGAAAATGAGGTTTTCCGCCTCGAGTGGTTTTAGCACGTCTTCTTCGGCCGTACAGTTACAGCTTGGTCCAATGCCACATCAAGTTTTGTCAAAATCTGCCATTAAAATACAGGCACTGTCACAAACGCACTGCATGGTGGACAGACAAACACAAACGTATACAAAAACAATGGTTACTCGCGAAATGAACCAATATCAACCCACCAGACTACCAGTCCACAGAAGCGAGCCTGTGATGCTTTATTGATTATGATAACATTTCACCTCCACAAATGCTTCGCTATAGCAAACCGAGCTGGCCATTATGACTCATGTATGGGCGGGCTCGTTGTAAAACTCTGTAGCGAATTATTCTGGCGCGAACTAAACATCAACTGTATTGGCGAAAAAGCACTGCGACGATTTTGTGTTGGGATCGAAAAACAGAATGCTTTTAAAGTTTTAATAGATCAGATATGATTTAGAACGGGCCAACTGACATTTCTGCTTTCCCTTAAAGCCACACTTCCACTATGAAACTATGAACGTATATTATATTGTTTTGTCGCCTCTATTTCTCTCGTCGTGTTAACTCCCTCGCCACTCACATGTCACATATTCACTACTTCATATGCACGTATATGACAGTGTAGAGTCAATGTTGCGTGTGCGTGTGCTGGAAATCGTTATTTTGTAAATTTGATTTCAGTATTATGCTTGTGATGTGTTTACATCAAGCACATGTAAGACGCCGGGCTAGTTGCTTTCGGTGTTCTTGTTTCGGTTCCGTCGAAAGTATAACATTAGTCGACAGCGCGTGTAATGCAGTTCGCAGCTTTTAGCGTCATAAGTCCAATTAAAACTGGACTCAACAATTCACTTTCCAAACATGCTTTGTACAGCCTATTAGGCCTAGTGTTGTTCAGTTCGTTCAATATTACCGTATTAGGCCTATATTCAGGCTAATACTGCGTCAGTTCAAATAACCGGGCTTACGTCACATATCTCCATTTTCCCCACACAGTTTTATCCAGTTCATTTTTCATGAACAACTGAATTTAATCAGTGTATATCATAGTTCATAAGTTGCACGTAATTGGAAATTAATTCTTTATACTGATTACTGAAGCAGTGTATTGCAAGAAGATCGCCAACAGTCTTATGGCTTTGTGTATCGCAATTTACAAGAGCAGGCCTATAAGCTTATGATTGTAAACCTGCATTATTCCGCCATTCGTTGCAATGACGGTGTCCGTTATTAATTAAGTGAAAATTTGTATAAACGCACAAACGCTGTGCTTGGCGATAATAATTATCAGTAGGCTAGTGAGTGACTAGTAATGAGGGCATTATTTCGCTATCAGAGGCCTTTTCGTTATCTACGCACTCAGAGGTCTATTTGCTGTCATGGTTTGCTAATTAAAGACGGACGGAATTATAAAAAAAATCAATGAATGCAATGTGACGAGCACGCAGCCCTGCCGGGTATAAGCTAAATGTACATTTATAGGTCTAATAATTGATACAGTCGTTAGTTCGGTTTGGTATGTTTAATTTACGGTATTGATTTGCTAAGCTTATTAGTAACTACCTCTGTTAAGCAGGAAAAGTTTCAGTCACTTTGTTAGTCGGTTTGTTGGTTTATATCATTGTATGTTAACTATGATTTATCCGGGTGTACAAGATTAGTCAAAAAGTTGAGGATGAATGTTCACGAAATTTTGGGGAGCGTATGGGACAAAGGAACAACCGATCAGATTGGGGCTGATCTGCATTCTGATCTAGATCCAGGAATATTATTTCTTCTTTGTCTGTTTGCAATATGTGAAATAGCGCTACTTTATTATCGTTCGCTAGGTGTCAGCACTATAATGCCGACAATTTTAGTGATGAGCCTGATTTCAGTGTTGTATGCCAGCTAGTTTAACATTGCAAACTAAAACATATTCCTTGGCGGAGATATGTGCTCTATATTGAGTGACATTCTACGTCTAATAATACTGATGCTGTCGTCAATTGTTCCGTTTGGACGAACAAACGTCTTTGCTAACATCTGTCGTTGACTTGTTGCTTTGCTGTTAGTAATTTCTAAACGAAACGTTATTTCGTCTGCAGAAGAAACTGGTTATTGAGTAAATCGTTGTTTATATGTTGTATAGTTGTATGAGAAGTTTTGTCTTTTAACGGCGGTGGGTTTCATGTTTATTTGAGCAGACTTGAAGACTGACGACAGTTAACGCTTTGTGCAGTAGTTAACGCCTTAGTTAACGCTTTGTTTTCAGTGTCAACTGTACAGAGTACTGATGCTGACAGAGTACAGTGTACTGGAATAACTGAACGTATGCTATCGTTAGCGGCTGTATAACGCTATATGCTGCATGTAGATGGACGGTCTTGATGTGTTCATTATACGCAGCTGATAATACACGATTATGTCACATTGTGGTGTTAAAGTGCTGTGTATTGTATAATGTATTATTATAATGTTTATTATTATTATTATTATTATTATTATTATGATGTTCCGTGGGGCCGTGTCAAGAAGTGTTTAACCTGTAGACTGCAGTGGCCAATCTCCCAACGAAAAGTCCCCATCGGTCTATATTTACCACGTGTGATGCGCGTAATCAGTTTTTCGTCGAAATTCATATAAAGTTTGTTGGTAAAATACGTAACTGGGTTTTAATATTTTAGGAAAGCGATGGCAAAAGATACAGACTGACCTGAACTGAACAGACAAGTGAACATGAAAGTGACTGCCTTACAATATAGTTCTAGTCAAGTATTTATTTCAAGGATTCGTCCGAAATCTCCGAATCACTCTGTAAACTATTCCTGTCATTTTGGTTCGTCGGAAAACATTTAGGCTGTAAAGCACGTTAAAATACATAGGTCGTATCATGATCATATAGTGCTTTATGTCGTCGCAGGCAGGCAGTTGTAAATAGTTTGCCCAAGGTTGATTCATAGTATATAGGCCCAAACGCCACTGGTTCGGAATCTCTTAAATCTCGACTGCGACTGCGACTCAGATCATTAGATGCCTTGACCGCTATCATCGGCACTATAGCCTACATTAATGTAGCATGATGCAAGTGCAGACATATCAAACGACCAGTACAGTATGTCGCAAAGTGTATTGTGTTTACCGCTTGTTTGTTGTCTGGAATGCTGCACATGGGGAGGCGTGGTGGTGTCGGACTTCCAGCTATTCCGCCATAGCAGGGGCGGTTCAAATGGGCAGGGGTGGCCACGGCCCCCAGTGAGAATTCTGGCCCCCTGTGGACACCCAATGAAGTTCATGATAAGGCATATTAATTACACTTTGCAGTTTGTTAATAGCGATTAAGTCAGGGGCGGAGGGGCGGTTCGGTTCAGCGCGATAGTATAGTTATGTGCCCCCATAGCTGAAAATATGGCCACCCCACTATCCCCAAAAACTGCATAATCCCAGAACCGCCACTGCGCCATAGACAAGATTCTTCCACCCGTTGCCTCTGTCACTTAACAGTATAGTTAATTTTTGTGCATGTCTGGCGAAAGCTGGGAGACACCACGCGATGGCTCCGTGACCGTCGTCTTGTAGCTTTAGCTCTCGGCTACAGAAACGGAGACCAGCGTCACCCTATGGGTCCAAGTGGCTCGGAGAAAACTTTTCCTTTACCTAATATTGTACATGTATACCGTACACGGAGCCTAGTCGATGACCGTGTGATGTCAAGCGTTCGTGTTTCTTGTTCATTGTTTGCTGTGTTACTCGTGCATGTGTGTGATCAGTGTGTTGGTTGGTGTCTCTACAGCAGCGATTAAAACCTTTTCACAGTTTACGAGTCGTTTTGAAATCACCTCAACATGCAGTCAAACGACTTCTTATCTTCGTTCGTTGTCGACTCGTCGCCTTCTGTCATAAGTTCTAATATAGGCCTAACTCTATCTCACAAGTCAGCGCTGATGATGAGCCGGAATCAGCACACGGTTAATCGAGCAATGTGCTACGTAACGTAAACAACGCTGATGACGATTCCAATCAAGTATGGTGTTTGGAGAGATGCAGCACATCTCCATCTCCGGCTGGGCTGGAATAACTTCGACGTAGCATTCACGCTTGCAACTGCGACAACACAATCATATGAAAATTTAGTCGTGATTTACTCGCGAGTCGTCAAAAATGTGTCGTTGCTTTAGGCTTACTGTCATGGTATACGGTATTGTAAGTGAGTAAAAGTAAATATATATATGTACATGTACTTTAGAACGATTGCAGGTTGCCAGATGTGTGTCAGTCACGATCTAAATATACAACGCTTGCTTAGACCTTGGTCGCACTGTGGTGTAGACCAGAGGCTGACAATACACAGGTTTGCAGCTTTGTGACTGGTCGTTACATGTCGAATCTACCAGCGTAAGCCTACTGATGAGAAATAAGAAGGCAAGGACAGGTATGATCTGTTGGCGCATAAATGTGTTGGTAAACAGACATATTACTTACTTACTTAAATCTACATATACATGTCATAGTGCCTGAACGCTGCTGACAAACAGGCTTAAACACGACAAGTGTACTGTGTGTACGTTTTCAGATTTTGATGTCGTTCTCAGCTTCTCAGCTGGCGATAGGATCGGCCGGCACATATGAGTTTGACCCCGACATCGTTTTTTTGACTTACTTCGACTTTTGTGATCATTCGTGACTTACCGTTAACAT
>Ga0209145_1000134_pt1 | contig 13919 bp, 8 predicted proteins | sample WorMetfiPIANOSA2_FD_187396 | JGI IMG/M metagenome (GOLD analysis project Ga0209145, IMG submission 187396) | Marine gutless worms symbiont microbial communities from Max Planck institute for Marine Microbiology, Germany - Olavius filocauda... | ecosystem: Host-associated > Annelida > Digestive... | reverse complement strand
GCCGTCGTAAATAACGGCTTTGATGTCGTGATAAACTACTGAGATAAACTACTGAGTAGGCTTTCTGGTTTAACTACTGCCCACGGTTTGAAGAGATTAAGCTATTGGTCAGAGGGGGGATTATGTCCGGGGGGGATAATGTCCTGGATTCGATGAAATGAATATTTGTTCTACCGAGCGCTGACACACAGACGGACACATATAAATAAAAATAATAGGCCCATAACATAATATAACATATTATATAATTATAATAACATAATAATTATAGCATATTATGTCAGTTTATCCTTTTTCATCATAAGCACTTTCATCGTCCATTAATCCTTGTCCAACCTACTGGACTGCCTTCAGAGACTCCAGACCGTATAGCCCGCCCATTTTGAGCACAAGGTTGCTCATGTTTTAAACGCTTTTCTGTTTTCGTCATATTTTCGTTATTTTTAGTTTCTGTACGGTACTCTCATACTTATGCTATGCTGACAGTGACAACCTCTCAGTTTTAAACGCATGTTAAACATTTGATTGATCGATTGACTGATTTACTGGCACCCAGATGTTGCAGTATGTAGGCCTAGCGTCGAATGTGATAAAGGCAGACGCCACAACAAACTTGATGCAGTGAGATGTGATACTTATCAGCCTCTGCAGCAGAAGCGTAGATTTGGTTCGAAATGTGGGGACGAGGAATGGTCGGGCGGTGTGAGGGTCGGCAATATATGTATGTAATTATGGTGAAACATGGTATGCGCCTCATTTATGCACACCATGCACCAAGCTCACCTCTTACAATATGGAATGTAAGCCAAAATCAAACTACATTACTGTCTCTTGCTGCACTTGATGCGAAATAAAAGTCTATAATTATATTACGGTCCGCCTGTCCAAATTCCGGTGACGAATCTCCCTGTCCTGTTCCCCGTGGTTTACGCGACTGCTCTGCAGCGATGTAAACCTTGTCGGTCTATAATATATACAACACAGGACATGCGTGCGCCAACTGTTACACATCACTCCAGAACACACACCACACGTACTTGCACAATATACAAACACACACACAGACACGCAGCAGTTTACTGCCACACCAACTGTCCATGCCACACACGTGGCGTGCTGATGCAGTGGTTAGCAAGTCCGCCTCGCGATTTTAAGAGGTCGCAGGGAGTGGTTCTGCGGCTGGTGTAACGTCACACTAGCTCGGTGCTATGCCCACTCCAGATGAGTCAAGATTTTAAAAGGGAAAGGAGCACCTTGCCTATGCTCCGCAGTAGTTTGGCACGTTTTATCTTATCCTTTACGAAATTTTCATCCTTCCAAAATTTGCAACGACTAAAATGACCTTCAGGGTCACTCAAGGTTGTCGGTAATAGTATTACATAGATCATATGCGGCCTACAATTAATGTTTCATGGTCACATGCATTTTTCTCTTGTATAAGCTTACTGTCGTACTGAGATATTACCGCTTGTTTATGTATTAGGAACTTGTGTGCATGGCCGCGAACGACCTAAACAGTGCTGCAGCTCACAACAGTATCACAACAGTAGCTGTAGTGGCTTCCTTTCGTCGTAATTAGCTTCGTAGGTGATATCCTATATGTTGTATTTATTGACGTCGGCCATGAAGATGTTTTAATAGCTAACATAAAGTTATCTTGTCAGATACAAGATCCAGTAGAACACATTAGAAATTAGATGTTTCTTGAAATAATTTGTATCTTTGCTATGAAAAAAATGGGAATCGGTAAAAGTATCCAGTTTTTCTGTGGTAGACTTGATTAACGTTATGTAGGCCTACAAAATGCAATTAAAAGTTTTTATTCATTCTTTATTACGCCATAAGGCAGCAAAAACATAAAAACAGCAAGTACATAAACCTAAAACTAGTACATCTATATACACACTCCACACTCATAATATGCAAAAACTAATTAGGAATCAAACGCATGGATGCATGCAATAGTGATCTGTTAGCTCTTTAAGTTTTAAGTTTTTTTACGAGTAGCTTAACTATGTTTTAATTAATTTGTGTAATAACTTTAATTTTGCTCCTGGATTTTTTAATGTGCATAAATGAAGCATTCTTTTTAGAATGTGTTATAAGTTTGTATTTTTGTAACATGTGGACATGTAGGCTATGCAAACAATTTTGTGTTTAGTAAGCTAGCAAGTTGCTTGTTCATTGTAATTTATAGTAATATTTTGTATTTTTGTAATGTTTTTGCTGATTGCATATCTGTACATGAACAGTCTGTCTTCTGTTTCTCTCTTTCTGCTTTGTGCTGCTGCCTGTACCAGTTGGCGAATAATCGTATCATTAATAAAACTATCCACTAATAGAAATATATAGAGTTCCCCTAAGTCAATTTGATTGATTGATTGATTGATTAGATGTAAAATTTTTGTCCTGATTATTTCTTTTATTATTTAGAATTAGAATGTCTTGCCTGAGCTTCTATAGATGTAAAGATAGACCTATTGTTACAAGAGTTATCGAAGGCCAAGAAAATTCAAACTTGGTCTTGGTCTAGCATTTTTATTCAAAACACTGAAGACATGTGCCCAAGCAGTTTGCGTTGCCGGTTTGTTGGTGTATTCTAGGCACAGTGGACTGCTAAATGCCATGGCTTTAGAGTATGCACCAGTACCGCCCCTATTGGTTCCAGCAGCTGCGTGCATGGCAGCGGCAGCCCATCATCATCTTTCAACAGAGTCGATTGCTCCGCAGCGCCACGCAGTCGAGTGGATTGCGAGTCTCAGCGTGCAAGTGACTAGTAAGCTTCCAGGTGTATAGGTAGCCTTAACGCATAGCAAGCAGGTGCGTGGCCGACGTCAGCGGTTGTAGATAATATCGGTCAGATAAGTGTTTTATCAGCCATGCGATGGCCCTACAACGTGCGAGGTCCAACTCCAACGGCAAACTGAAAATACTGCTTCTTGGAGCGGCAGAAGTCGGTAAAACAGGCAAGTTTACACACCACGATTGAAATGAATGATACCGCAATGTTGAACGTGCTTTCAGAAACAACGAGTTACAGCGTGTATTGCTACAGAAAGCGATGACTAATTGGAACATGGCTAATAAAAACTAGCTATAATAGCGTCTTCATAGTGTTACGTTGAATGTTTTCTAACTTGGTTTTATTCGTCTTCTATTTTTACCACGCGACGCATTGCAGACATGCACAGCATACGGTAAGTATGTAAATAAGTTGACGATTTGTAGAGCGCATCGACATAACACTCCTAATGCGCTACTCGCACGTTATATCTGTCTGTCTGTCTGCCTGTCACACTCGTGATCTGTGTCAAAATTGCTAATCAATAAACTTTTCACCGTTTGATAACTGCATCACTCTAGAGTTTTCTCCCCAAACAACAAGGCAACATTTTGACGAGATTACGCTCATTGGGATATTAAAGCAGGTATGGCATGAAAAGTTTGAACTTCGTAGGCCTTTTAACAGTATATTGGGTATATACTGTGTGAGCATTAATGCGCCAGGTGACCTTGACCTTTGACCTTTTGACCTCTGAATAGTTCAAGGCTTCCATCCTGCCATATTTGGTCTTCCTTGGCGTATCCCTTCTCGAGTTATGTTGAGGCACGGGACAGACACACGGACGGACGGACAGACAGACACCGAGCCCATTTTATAATGCCTCCTATATACGGAGGCATAATAACGGTTATTGCTCGATTTGTAACGGGTCTAAATGCAAGGAACATTAAAATCTGTCCGGGACTCTGAATGGTGATGGAATTATCAGTGTTCTGACCCCGTGTCTTCATTGTCTATGTTTGGAGCTTTGGACCGCTTCTTCTCTTGAGATTCAACCGTTGCCTAGAGATGTGTTTTGTGACTGACTGTCTGACTGTGTCTTGCTGTTGGTCGTTGTGTGAAGCGTTCGTTGTTCGTTTCGTTACTCGTCGCTTTATCGGCGAATACGACCAGAACAAAGGTCAGTTGTAGCTGTTCTATACTACAACACGTTGTCATGCACACTAAGATTATCATAACAATCGTCACAACAAGTAGGCTATCCCATTATTATTTCATCTCAGTTCGTCCTTTAAAGCTGGCAAATGTGATTTTTTCCAGTCGTAATTTATTAACGTATACATGAGCAGATAAAAAATGCGCGACCCTTTGACCACGCATGATATTCCTGAGCGGTTCTGGAGTGAAGTAGCATAAACAGGCAATGTAGCGAGCGCACCTTAGATTAGTTTTCTTTACCTTTGATCATGTTATGTTATATAACAAATAACATTAACAATACATCCATCACATCGGTCCTCTATTATTTTCTTCTCTGTATAAACGACATTAATGTCAGTAACAGTACACGGAGACCAGGCAGGTGAACAGTACTCAGTGACTGGTCGTACGTAATAAATGCTTTACACAGAACCTCACGATCTCTGCCATGAAAACATCGCAAGATCTGGCTGGCTCTCTGTTTTGCCTTGGTAACAATGTGATTAACATGAGACGAAAAACTTAAGGCACTATCCATGTAAACGCCTAAATCAATACAACTAGGTAGCCTACAGTGGATAAGATCACGCCATCCAATAAGTAAACTGAGGGACTACAAGAGTTACGTAGAGTAATCAAATCGTTTACCATCTGCTACAGTATTGTCAAGTAGTTTACAGAGTTTTAAAAAGTCTATTATACAACTTTATTCACCACTATTAAAGATATTAATTTTAATTATGCTTTGCTTGGCAAATATTAGTTTGTGTTGTATGTGTTTTTGTAACTGATAATTTTAGGGATTTTAATTTGTTTTTTTTATCTTTGTCTATTTGTGTTTTTATTCGTTTGTATAACTTCTAATGCTGGCCGGTCGTGAATGATATAATCCTGACCGAGCCATACGATCCACTTTCTCACTTTACATTTTTATTGTCTTCGCTTACCATTTTATGTGGATTGTTAAATTAAATGAATGAATGAATGAATAAATAAATAAATAAATACAAATTGTTACCGTCAAAGTAGATCATACTAGTGCAATGTCAACTGTCAACAATTGTATGAACAGTTATCAGGATTTGAATGCGACATTCAATGCAGGAGAACGTTTATATTTCATATTATATTTATTATATCATACTTCTTCTGCATATATTTCAGAGACATTGTACACACATCGGTTGACGGTTCCGGAACGGGAAGAAATTCAACTCGAAATTCTCGATTCTGCAAACAATGTAAGTTCTACTATACGTCTCCAAGTTATAAGTGTGAAAATAAACGTAAGTAACGGTTTTGCAGATGCCGTGTGGCATCGCGTTGGTTAATATTTTATTTTTATTACTCACGTTGACCAGAGTCGCGGGAGTAAAGCGTTTAGTGGTGTCTGTGATTCTGTCTGTGTGTGTATTTGTCCGCACGATAAAACCAAAACGGCTGAAACTACAATCACCAAACTTGGCACAGAGATAGTCCATCGCGCGTCCTCGTCCATCAATATTCGGTCAAAAGGTCGAAAACCAAGGTCACATGGGTCGCAAAGTGTAAACAGGCAATCGAGTGGCCGGAGTGAGTTATGTACTCTATCGAGTGCCCAGCCTCTAGTTAGCACTGTTTTTCTTGATTGAAACATCAAATAAGACATAACAAGCTACTTTTAAGAACATTCGAATGCCCCGATGCGCTGTAGGCAAAGGTAGGCATAAGCAAAGAACTTACCCAAACTTGTGATGTAGTGGTGTCACGAAGGTTCGAACTCGCAACCTGTGGATCGCCAGACGAATGGACTTAATCATGAATCATGGTTCCACCATGTAAAGCCAGTTTAAAAGTGCTTTTAACTTTGTCGCGATAATTTATTATATTAAAACAACACGAATACAATGTGTGGTGTATCTGACAAGTATTATGAGATGTATAAAAAGTTTTTAGTCAAGAGTTCAACAGTGAATATGATGCTGAATGCAGCCGGATGATGTTCAGCTGGAAACAAACATCAAATGGGCAGACGCCTTCATCCTTCTGTACTCAGTAACTGACCGCCAGTCGTTCCTCCGGCTCGATACCTACCTGGCGTCAATCGGGCACCTGCGTCACCATGACGACGGCCCGGCGCTGGCACTCGTCGCCAACAAGGCTGACTGTCCGGCACACGCAAGGTGCGTGACGTCAGATGAGGGGCGAAGGCTCGCAGTGCGACTAGACCGCCCCGTCTACGAACTATCAGTGGCCGAGAGCCCGGAGGGCGTGATCAGGGTAGTCGATGACGTCATTAGGCAGGTGCGACAGCGTGACGTCACCAGGACACGGACTTCAACCGGAAACACTAGTCCTGGCTCAACGGCTGGCGCGCATTCAGCATTCACGAATGTCAAGCGTGTGCTCAAGGAGAAGATCTACAAGGGAAGTCGTAGTGACTCTTGGATGACGCCTGGTTTTGACAGACTGGGAAAATACTAGATCGCCTTATTGCTGTTAACTATAGCGTTCTGGGTAATTTCCTTTCACATTTTGCACTGTTCTCATTATATTATTATTTTTGCTCACCATCACAAAGCCTGTGGGCGTAAATGTTGAAGAAAAGTGTTAACGGCTACATTATTATTATTATTATTATTATTATTATTATTATTATTATTACTAACACTTAACTACAGTTGTATTTACGTGGGCCAAATGTTTGTAAAGTATTTTCAGTTAGCCAACTATGTGAAATGAAATGACCTTCAAGTAGCAGTGCTGTTGGTCCTTGGCCTTGACCATAAGTGTCAAGTCCTTGTTAACATCACTACACTCAGGATCAATAGGACATCAGTAACGGTGCTAGATGATACAGCAGATACGACTTTCAACCAGTATGTAGAAATGTTAGCAACGACGTCGATCTCGCACTGATTACAAAAGAGACATTACTTCTTGAATTAGTCTAATGTGCCATAGGCTATGTGACAGGAAGTCACTCAATTCGATTACCACAGTACAGACGATATAGCTGATATCGGAATGATTTCCTTTCGTTGTTAGTTATATCGAATAGTGACACAATGCTGTATGCTTGCACCAGCTGAAATGACACTCCTTAAAGGTCATGTAATATCATCGCTATCGGCGCTATTCAATCGATCATAATTCATGACTTCCTTATTAGTGTTATTTAGAAACTATGTCGCCATCACTGCCTTATATTGATGGAGGATAATCAAAATTTTACCGCGCTGTCGTGTGGTGTCTGTCTGTCTGTCTGTCTGTCACACTGGTGTATTGTGTCGAAACAACAGAGCTCATCATCAACCAATTAGCACTGGATTAAGGACTCCAAACATGCAACATATATCCTTAGGAGATCCCTCTCATCAGGAGCGTTAAATAGGAGATGGGTTTTGAAAGGTTGCGATGTCACAGTGAGGTTTCAGCAAAAATCCCAGTAAAAAGAACGCCGAAACCCAGATAAACCCAAATAAGGCCAGAGAGTCACACCTGATATAGCCTACACGTGACATTGAGCTATCTCTGCGACAGCTGAACTTCTTGTTCATACCTTACGTCTCGCTACGATGGCGTTTTCCATGATGTTGCACCTCGTGATCGTATAAACTTCAACAAGATATTTGATGCAGAAAACTAGAATGATGTGGCAAACATATTATGCATGTAAGCTTAAACCAGGGGTGGAAAATATGGTTTTTTAAGGTTTTTGTTTTTGTTTTTATAAACCCAAAAAAACCTTGAAAGGTCATTTTTTTGTTTTTAATGGTTTTTAGATATTTAATTTTGTGTGTGTAAATTTTGCGCTCAAACCATACGGTTATTATTTCTTTATTATAATTTTATTTTCAGTTTACATGAATTTACACTCCCTTTAGCGTTTGTCGCCTAATTTTACTTCAGTAATATCATACAGTGCACTTCGTGTAGTCGTGTTTTCAGGCTATTTTTAACTTTCTACATGAAAAGCTAAAAACCATAAAACCATAAAAACATTAAAAAACAAAAACCAAAAACAACATTTTTATTTTTTTAAACCATTCGTTTTTCCACCCCAGGCTTAAACCGTTTGACAGTCACTGACTTCAGCTCAATACCAGATTGTAACAGACGAACCGGCAGACAGACGGACAAACAGCTTAGCGGTACGCGGTAGTGATTCAGCGTTTTTATTCCGTAAATAAATTCTAATTAACTAAAGAACTTGTAATAAAAGTTCAACAGAGGTATAGAAAAAAATATGTTGTTACTGTTTAAGAGCATTTTTATCGGCGTAACGTAGGCCTACAGTTGTGATTCTGCGTTGCATATCAAGCCTCAAAGATTTGAAGCGTATTTTTTTCACCTTTGAAGCGCCTGTGATTAGCTGTGATTCAGACGCTAAATAAACTAAACTATGTTTTACTGATTGACTGACTGCTGCGCCAATATTTCATGTGAACCAAACCCCGAAGCCGTTCTATTGAATCCGCCTGTTTTCGTATTCACAGAATTGAAATAAATAAATCATATCATCATCATATCATTTTGGCACTGGCGAACAACAACAGACGACTAATATATCAATATTATCAGAACCATATGACGCCATTATGTAGGACGGATACAAAGTGCTTACCTGTCCTCGTGTATGGTCTTGAGGTCTGTCCATTGAGTAAATCCGATCTGCAGTCACTCGACTTTGTCGTAAACCGGTTCGGTTCCTAATGAAACTTTTCAATACCTCGAATTATGAAATAATATGCGAATATCGAAATTATTTGTGTTTCTGTTTACCAAGTGAGTTGCTGGCAAAACGTTACAATGTATTTGTGGCTAAACTCAATAGTCAGTAATCGCCGTATGAGTGTTATGTTAAAGACATCTATTATGCTGCTTATGATGTTGTACATGTTTCTGATATCTAACTAGTTAACTTTTAGTTAAGATCGCGTCGTTTTACTGTATATAGTTTACATTATTATCTACCATTATTGTTGCTGAATAAAGATTCTCACAAAGAAGACATGTACATATGATACCCATTCTGTTATCCAGAAAAAAAAACTACTCGTGCAGTTTACAGCAATACCAGGTGGCATGCTTCGTTAGCCAGCACGTCCGTCTTCAGCATTCACGTAACTGAATCCATGCGCACGTTGTGGAAGCAGTCGGACAGCGCGGTTCTGTTTACAAATTACCTTGTCGACGTAATGTATGGAGCCATGGCAGCCACAAGGCCAGCTATGGGCGCTGAATGTAGACCGTGAGCGATGGCTTGAGCCAAGAGCTCACGTCACGGTCAGAAAATAATGACAACTATGCCGCTTTGTAGTGATGTATAACCCATTGACCATCACTTTGTTCTTACACTCTTGCACAGCTGCAGCAGACTGCTGTCTATGTCTACACGACAGATATACCTATTGTAAGTTAACGTGTTCGCCTAATATATAGCCTAGTTCACGGACTTTGAAGGCTATCGGTCAGTTTTTGAGCGTAGTTTAATTTTTTGGTTTACTGATGGCAAAGACGATGAATGGTAGGTCTATACTCGTGAACGGTGACCCATCACGGTATGAATGAATGAATGAATGAATGAATGATTAGAATGAATGAATAATGATTTTATTAACGTGTGATCAAAAACTAACTAAAAGCCAGTTTAGTCCTACACACGGGTCAACTAAAAGAAGATAACGGAAGAAATAAACATAACGCAAAGTGGTACGAAGTCCAGTGGGCAGTCCGGTGGGTAGGAGAGGTCTGTGGTAGGAAGGATTTATGGAATAGGTGAGTTTTAAGTCTGGAATGGAAGAGAGAGGAAGTGATGGATGGTGTGAGCTGTGATGGTGGTGACAGATGATGAACGAGGTTGACGGAATGAGGCAGTTCGTCGTAGAGTAACTTGGTTGATGTGACAAACGGCGTTTTACCACCAAGCCAAATCACCATGCATATAAGCCTAAATCAGCAGCGTCAGGGGTAGAAAAAGTGAGGGATAGCAACAGTAATGTTAGTCCTTGGCCTTGGCCTTAAGGCCAAAATCATGTCATGGAGGCTTGGAAAATTGGTTGAGTCCATTTCCCATAACGATAATGCTTTTCAAGTGTTTAGTAGTAGTTATAGACTAACTTAAGATCGGCTTTAACCCACTTTAATGGGTTTAGTGACACTAGGCTATACACGTTTTGTACAACGGGTTCTACCTCATCGTACTCAAATATCTGACACATTTTCGAAGCACCGGTCTTTGTGAAGTGCAATGCAAATTTATGCTTGAGTGTGATACATGCATTCATTCTTTCTTATGCAAAATTTGCTACAATCTAGTAATAAATTTTAGTACTTTAGTGTGTGGACTGAGATGTTTGTACGTATGCAAGTATTAGTCACGTTACAAATAAATATAATTAAATTTGTTATTGCAATGTAAACATTTACTGAACAGTATGCAAATTCGAGTTTGATAACGGTCGAATTCGATCAACAGCCCTTGCACTATTGCTTGACGTTGTCCTTGGCATGGCCTTGACCTTGTGTCCTTGGCATGACCTTGAACTTGACCTTAGGTTGAGTCCTTATTAACATCACTGAACAACAACGGATGTATAGCCACTGTGACTGACTTTGAATTTTGATGCTATCATTTTAGTCTGTAAAGACAAATTAACCACCAAGACAAAAAGAGTTATGCCTTGCAAACCTACGCATGGCTTGCCAAACCAGCTATCTGTTAATGCGGCCAACAGCAGACCATAAACTAGGATCTAATAATCGACGTGTATCTTAACTATCCATTACAACATTTGAAGGCGTTTTACAAATTGCAATCACTCCATGAAGCGGAAGACAATGCATGCAATTGGCTGGAGACTACAGCACATTCGGAATAAAATGAACATTTAAAAAGGGACTAAAATTAAGTCTAGCGGCTGAAAGTGAGGAGATAACGCTTGTAGGTTGAGCAGTAAGGGATGGATTCCCAAACTGTGTGACACGTGTAGGGCCTACGGCTCAGAGATGTATGACTATGCTTGCAAAGATATAGTCGAAGGCCTAATTTTGCTCAACTACAGTAAGCGAGGCAATACAAGTTAATACTGGTGGTTCCAGGAATTTTGGGTTGTTTATGTCGAAACTTCTGACTACAAGTGTATCTCGTAGTTTATTGCATACCGGCATGCAGCAGTGAGTTCAGTGACGGACTGCAGCTGTAGGTTATTTATTTACACAGCGATGGATACACACGTCTAGTCAACTGCGTATGTTTTATCGTTTGTATTGTCTTCAACATGTTAGCGGCTTACTGGCCCTCTGTTGTTTTTAATAAATGAAATGAAATGATGTGGTCGAGCTGCAACAGTGATCGCTGTAATTCAGTACGAGCAATGCATGCAAATTTGAACCATTTACAACAAATTGATATTCATGATGCATGTCATTACAACAAGCGGCATTGCAGCACCCAATCAGCGCAGCTGAGACGTTATTGCAATCGTAGTTGCAGAAACTATTGCCATAACAGTTGTGGCAACTGTTGCACCGTGTATTTGATTGTGTTATGAAGCGATTCACTTAACAGCTTTTTGAACATACACTATTGCTGTTACGAGCTCCAACTGCATGGATTGTATGGACATCATCTGCCATATTTAATAAAGTCCAGTAGGCTCATCAATTTTCACAGACCTAACCATTCCAGACCTCGGGTATGTCCACATACTAACAGTCTTTCAACGCGATAATACGCAAAATCAAGCATGAAACGAAAATGCACATTAATAGCTAAACAATCTGTTTTCTTTTATCACTTTTTATACGTAATGTACACACTGTCTGCAATTTCGAAATAAAGCAATAAGCACATTCGTTAGTCAGTGTTACAGCGCATTTTTGGTGTGAAGTTTAAGTTCGGGAGCTTCGTGACCTTCGACTTTAAAATATAACCGCTATAGTGTCCATGTCACCAACCTGTGTACGAAATGTTAAATTTCTGACTTTCCATTCTCAAATTATAACGTCAGACGGCACAAACAGGACAGCGAGTTACGCAACCATGATAAGAGTTTTATCCCCAGAGACACTGGACGTCTTTTCACTAATAACTTTTTAATACGTATGCTATAGGCTACAAAGAGTGCTATTGACTATACTTTCAGTAGATGACAGACATTATCACTATAAAGAATAAAGCTAAGTTGTTTTAAGTTGTACAGTAATTTTTTGTTTTAATCATCTTAGGTTTTATATTTTATCTTCATCACATGTACGTTGATGCGTTTTGTCATCTTCTTAATAAACGAATATTGTATTATTGTATTGTACTGATCTGGTGATCTTGACATTTGAACTTGATAATACGCAAATTATCGACACGTGGCATGTACTGAAAGCAGCATTTCTTCAAATTAGATCTTGTGACTATTCGTTTAGAAGTTATAGCACATTTATTCCCTGGACAGGGACTAATTTTTGACCGCTTTATCTCTAAAAGCACTAACAGTTCCACTTGACGTACTAAAAGATTATATTAAGTTTAAACTCTCTCTCATTTTTCGTTCTTGATCTAAGAACCCGGAAGACACAGCGAATTAAGACATAGCGAAAAGCAGTGGTTTTTGTAACGCACAATAATGGCAGAACATGCAATGATCAGCGCTATTGCAAAGTTAAGAGATATGGACTATATGAAGAGTAAGATGTGTGGTAGACTAAACTGGCTTCCTGTTAGTTTTTTTGACAGTAGGTTAAATACTTTATTGATTGACTGATTAATTAATTGATTGATTGATTGATTGATTGATCGATCGATTGACATATGTTGACATATAAGCGCCTCTGTATCCGCATAGGACATTATGGCGCTATACAAATGTTGTATTATTATTATTATTATTATGTTTTACATAAACCAACATCGATATGTGCTTGTAACAACGAAATCCGCATATTATTTTTTATTTTACTGGAAACTGGTTAATATTATAGATTTGCATGCATATATTACAAACCACTTTCTCACGGTAGACTAAGCCGTAATAGGGTTTGATGGTGCGCTTTTAAATTTCTGGTATTTTCTGTGTAGAGCGTGCATGGTGATCCTCTCCTATAGCATCTGATTTGCAGCCATACAGGCTATACGCGCTTTGTGAACGTTTCACGGTAATAAACTGCTTATGTGTTAATTCCAAACTTGCTTGATCAGAAAAATTTTAGCTGTACATGTAGGCCGAACAGTGAAAAATCAAATCGTCTACAATAATTGTCAACGTTGTCGAAAAACAAATACGATCGATTTCTTTTGGGTTCTGATAAATGCGTCTGATGAATGCTTGGTGTATAAACTGCAGCAGTTGGTGTTTAATGATGTAACTGCATGACAGAGGCAAATCGCTTGACGGCGTAACAGTGTAGGAGGCGATTATTCTGAACATAATCTTATACGGTAACAAAACATCTCTCTGTGTATTGTTAGAACGGACATTTCCTATTCACACTCACTTAAGAGAATGCGTTTGTGCCATTCCTACTCTCGTTTACAATCATAGCGTAATTTACCTGTACCCCCACTTTTTGGACTGAGGGTATACCGTACCCCCTACTTTTCAGGACGAAAATGTGAAGAATTTGCTGTCACCTGCTGTCAACAGAGGCCATCTGCAAAGTTCAAATAACAACTAGAAACAAAAGCAATGCCTACTTCGAGGCACTGCAACACCGGCAAGACGTGTTAGTCATTGCCCATTTCCAGAAGAGAACATATTTCCCTGTCTATACACGTTGTTCAGAAAATCACAATATTACGTGCGCCAAAAATCCGAAAAATCCGCGGTTTGAAATTTGATACTCTGTAGTGGCGCCATCTAGCGGCGGAGATAAATACTTGAAAAGGGATGCACAACTACAAATATATAAAAAGTCTCTAAAACTTTTTTAAAAATTGCAGGGCTTAATAGCATTTCGG
>Ga0209145_1000133_pt1 | contig 14051 bp, 12 predicted proteins | sample WorMetfiPIANOSA2_FD_187396 | JGI IMG/M metagenome (GOLD analysis project Ga0209145, IMG submission 187396) | Marine gutless worms symbiont microbial communities from Max Planck institute for Marine Microbiology, Germany - Olavius filocauda... | ecosystem: Host-associated > Annelida > Digestive... | reverse complement strand
TCAGAATCAGTGGTCATTTGCCAGCTCACATTAAAAATGGGGGAGGAGATAGATTTTGAAAATCGAAGAATTTCTAACTTTAAAGATCTCGTGACCTTGGATCGGCTCATACGGCATACCGTCGTGCAACACTCATTGACCTCTACCTACATACCAAATTATCGGAATCGGAAAAACTTTTTGCGGACGGACGGACGTACGGACGGACATCTGAGCCCCATATAGAGATTATTAGGTCGACTCTTCAGAGTCAACCTAAAAATTAATAACAAATGCTTACTTGGTGAAACACATAACTGTCGGGTGTCATTATCCGCAGACAATACACATATTACATGCCAGTGTAGGATCTGCAAAATGTGACTAAGGTGTACAGCTGAACAAGAAGAAACACAACTAATTTACATACATAACAAGGAAATGACTGCAATGGCGGCTTGTCTATTGAGTAAGTGAAGTTGCCAAGCAGTACGCCACTGACATCTTCTTCACTTTGCAGTCCCTAAATACATGTGTAACAAACAAACTAAACATTATTACCATTTAATACTGCCACTTGCACTAAAGGATGACAACTATAATTGTCACCTTACTGCAAAGTTAATCCATGTATGGCATCTAGTACTAAGTGACTTACCCAGACTGTGAAGTCCCGTGGAGCGCTGTTGATGTTGCCTGAAGGAGCCAGTGACATTGGGATATGTTCAATGGACACTTCGGTCACTGTGATGGCATATGACAACTGGACGACCAAGTATCCCTCGCTGCCTTCAAATGGCCAACATTCACCGGGCTGCACATCCGGCTGACACACAACACACCTTCTTCACTGCATGGTGATGTATATGGCATTCGTTCCCGATATGACCTATAATGTGTTTTGTGGGACGTTAAACCCTATTCTACTACTACTAGTATATGGCATTACACGGACAGCATAATATACTTTATTACAACTGTAGACCGGTGTTGTCAAAAGTAGATGACTTTGTTACTATGCAGAAAGTAGAAGTATTTGCCTAAAATTCTACTTTGTAGAAAGTAGAAGTACCGTAGTTTTAAAATTTTCTACTTTCTAGAAAGTAGAAAGTAGATCCAAAAAAAAATCTACTTGAGTAAGTAGAAGTAGATACCTGCATTCCAGCAACACATTTATTGCACATATATTATAATCGTGTTTGACGAATGACGTGACAGTGTCATAATGTACTAGTCAGTACTCATTTTGAAATCAAAATCCACCAAAACCCGCGATTGGTCCAACTAAGTACGGCGCTAAACACATGTATAAACTGACGCTGTATAGAACTTACTCGCAAAACTTAACAAGTGCACGCATTTCTACTACGGTAACAACATGTTTGCGAGCAAAAGTAACGAAGTAGAAAGTAGATATTTGCTGGAAAAAGTTACTTTGTTACAAGTAGAATGTAGTGTGTAAAAATCTACTTTGTAGAAAGTAGATACCAAAAAAATCTACTTAAGTTACTAAAAATCTACTGAAGTAGAGTAACGAAGTAGATCTACTTCGTTACTTGACAACACTGCTGTAGACAAATGCTACCAAGAACAAACAGAACAATAGAACCTAACAAAAAGCTACCACCCAGGACAGCAATGTACAACAGAACAGAAAGAACCAGCTTTCATATGCATGTCTCAAGTACAACCAAATACAACATACAACATTTAGCACAGACATAAGAGGCTATAAGCTACAAGTGCTGCAGTCAACAATGCTGTAACTTATTAACACCAACCTAAGCAACAAATGATGGACAGTTATGAAATCTATAAAGATTTACATGAGATAAGTTTATCCTATGTAAAAGTATGCACACATCTGTTTTACACTACTGTGGTTCAAACTCGTGTCCTTGTCTATACTGTCCAGTGATAACCACTCGGCCATCCCCTCCTCTACAGTACAGCATAATGCTTTATGAACGTACCATAAAATTACATGGTACAAACTTTGTGACACCCACCTGAATAGCAACTCGTGGAGAGTTACTGCTGTACCAGAACGGTATACCAAAGAGACTGAGCTGTGCCGTCCGAGGCTGGTAAGTCCGTGAGCAGCGTGTACTCACCACACTGCCACCTGGTGCACAGTCACATTCATGGCATCATGTACTGTATGTAACTTAACGAAAATAATCACGATGCAAAATGAAAGTCAGTATTTTGCATAAGTTACAATCACAAATAATAGCACTGTGGAAATTTACAATGACAAGAAATTCCACCAGTTCACTGGATAAATATATAGCATGATAACAGTTTCAGAATCTCAGATTAACTTGCCTAAGTACTGCTGCTACCATCAGCATCATCATTCATCAAAGCCTGCATTTTACCATTCCAAGAAAGGCAGAAACTCGCCAAAGTGTGTAAGGCTGTTTGTTACAGCACATATCACAATAGATATATCACCCATCACCAAAGATTTTAACCCTCACATGCACGCATCAAACATCACAGACACATGACTTACCAATGTCACAGCACTGTTACACAGCTGCAGCTAGCATTCATATCACTAGGTTAAGGACAGCTGAGCTCACTATAACTCACTCACCAAGCACGTACAGTACAGGAGTGAGTAAACGTCCCACTTGCACATCATATTTCACATGTATCTTGTGTACGATTTTATGACAGACAAACTAAAAAAATAAACAAATAAACGGGTCATTTCATACTGCATAGGACAATATGAAGAGTAATAAAACGTAAAATGTCACACTATGGTAAGCTGCAACATATAAAAACTGAGCAACATGTTTCACAAACCTGCAGACTCAAGAGCGAAATCAACCTTCCCAGTCTTGTCAGCATCATAAGTGTTTAATGCACCATGAATAAGATGCAACACTTCCTATCAACCAAAACGTAACACATTTACACTTTAGATTTCTGCATTAACTACGTCATCATCATCATCATTCCTGGCCTGTGCATAGCACCATTCGCAGCCAGCAATCTCCACAGTGGGCGATTCTGAGCCATACTGACTGCTTCAGTCACCACAGGACTCGAAAAATCTGCTTACATCACAGCAGTGTACTTTAACTTATTAATTATATACACAAAAAAACTAAAACCCAAAATATGTTTAAAACTAACAAATGCTTTACGCTGAGTGACGTGGATAAAATGTTGGATATAACTGTCAAAAATTTCCATCATGAGATTTTTATTTCCAATTGTGATCTAATCTTTGAAAATGCAAGTCAACTCAGATATTTTAGTGATTCACAGACAGCCTCCTATAGATATACCTCCTGTGTAATGGCTCCAGCACATAATGTACAGTTGCGCTGTGCAGTGGCAGCAGTGCTGACAATGCCAACAGTTTCATCTGCAGAACTATCACCAGGTGAACCAGCGACATTGTCTGTCTTGCCGCGGCCAGAATCCACAGAACTGGCACTTGCCACTGAAACAGCAGAAACACTGTCTTTACTCACTGCCAAGTTAGTGAACTGTAAATTAACTGTTCTGAACAAATGTTCACTGAATCAGCAGAAACACAACAGAAACACAACATACTCTTTACTGACTGCCAAGTTGATGATCTGAATTAACTGCTGTTCTGAACAATGGTTCATTGAATCACTCTGCATCCAACCTGTACATACCTGCTACTGTAGCGGCCAGCACTGCTGCTTTATCAACCTTGCTGTTCAAGTCATTGCTCACATCTTGTGCAAGAGCCGCCAGTCTTGTCTCCAGCTCACTGCGATCTACATACTGTGATCCAAGCCATGCAATCAATGCTGATCGCATGCGTTCTTCTGACTCTTTGTCCTCAGCAGCTGATGTGCTTCCAGCAGTGCCAGACAGCTGATAAACACAACCAGTGTATTTCATCAAGCAGTAATTAATATTATGATGATCGTTCCATAAATAATACACAATACAGTGACATTTCAGTTATTTTGAGATACAAAAGTCTGAAACAAACATTTTAAAATTCACTGTTTACATGTAGAGAGATATGAAAATGAAGAATTATCATTATATCGTCACTTGTACTAACAACATAGGCACCTGCTAAATATTTTCCAACTGATCTTTTTCCTTTCATAAATGCTAAACAGAGCATTAGAAATTAATTAACACAAAACACAGTAAACAAGTAAATTATCAGTTTACATGTTAAACAGCAGTATGTCATGTTTCCAAATATCCCTCCAAATATTTAACATACACGACATAATCTTACCATATTTAACAGTTTTAAATGGCACTATAGTGATGTAATCCTTATGCAATTTTCAGTGAATGTTCAAAATAAAATTTTTACAATGGCCCTTGTATATACATACACTTTGTTATCAGGTCCTTTTTATTACTGACCAACAATCTGCTGCTGGTGAATTCAACAGTACTGCAGACTGAGGATATCCGAGTAACAATGTAAGATTTAAACACACAATAATATAACACATTTATACATAATACATTTACAAAGACAGCTCTTCTCATTGCCTAAGAATGCAGTTTTGCAATGCAAAAAAAATCTAATTTCTTAGTTATTATTTGAGATGCTAACAACAATATCTATCGCAAAGAAGTACATGCCATCATGAGGTAGTCAATGATGCCGGCGCGTATCTGTGCATCAAGCTGTGCTTTAGACTGGCAGCACGCCGCAGTGCGCTGAATCACATCTTTGTATTTCAGTTGCAAGTCTTCAACATCAGCACGAAGACGATCAAAGTCGTCCTTCATCGACGTTATCAGTGCATTATGTGATGCTGACTGCTCATCATTTCTATCAAACAGCAAATAGTACAGTACAGTGTTTAGTACAGTGTAAACCTTCACAATGTCTTTATGTATTCAGTATGACAGTGCTCTAATGTCGTTTGTCTTATCATACATCGTTAACCATAAAAACAGCACATAACATTACAAAAGAATTGAAATTTTAGTACAGCTTTACAGCTATAAAAATCAAGTAATTTAGGTATGACATTAGCTATGTATACGTAATTTACAGAACTTAATGTTAAATAATATATGTACATACGCATTGTGCAACAGTATGGCTAATAATACATACGAGTGTAACTTGTTCTTTGCCACTGTCAAATCGTCAGAGTAAACCTGTGTAACAAAATGACAACTAGTGTACATTACAAAATGTAACTATTACTCCAATCTCGGTCGTAACTGGACGGGTTACTCTCTGAGAGTGCATACGACCACCAAGGCTGAACATTTCTGTATGAAAAATATGTCCTGTCTCACAATGTTGAAAAAAAATGAAAGAAACTGATCCAGATCTGAATCAGTCGCAAAATTTAATCACTTCTTCCACTGCCCAAGGTCTACCCTTCCACATAATTTTGTTCAAATCTGTCCATAACTTTTTGAGATATCCTGTGCACAGATAAACACCAGTGATCACTCTCAAACTTTGTCTGGCAGAGGTAGAACTCTTGTTTATCTTACAATGGTGCAGTATCAAACAATGCATGCTTCTGTGTCTTTGACACTGCACAGCACTGTAATTTTGCTACCTATTATTAAATATGTCTTACCTTCAAGCTGGCCTCAAGATCAGTAAGCTGGCCGTTCAGCTCATCAAACCGTGTTGCAAATGTGTGCTGCTGAGACACCTGAACACAGTCATTGCATTAGTTGCCTCATGCAGCAATGCACAGTGCTTAATCACAATTAATAGAATTGACTGTCACACAAAAACAAACAATATGAACAAACGAGCACATAATACATAATAGACCAAATACATGTACGCAGTACAAATTAAAACTTATAACATACAGCAAAGTTAGATGGCCGTACTTGCTGCTTAGCTCTAAAACTGGGCCTCCTCTCCCTCCAACAGACACCTGAACTGTGACGATTGTCTCTAGGATAAGAGGTAAGGTTATCAGTAATTCAGAACTGTTCTATGCTTTATTGTGTACTTTATTGTGCCTAATCACATGTACACATGTATGAGCAGTTATTACAGGTGAACTACAGCCTGTTAGGCATAGTTTTTTTTGTATGTATTTTTTTCACAAGGGCCAGTATGTTTTGTCATTTTTAATGTATTATTTGTCTATTTGGTTGTCAGTATCGATGCAATCAACTGTCCGGAAAGACTTGTCTCTGAAATGACTTACGTGTCAGGTGAGACATAAAACTCTACTCAGTCACTCATGCCCTCAAAAGTGAATCTGATACATCAAAGTAAATGGGAGCCTTTTGTAAACATCTCAACAGCAGAACAACATTAACACACTAAATGACTAAACACAGAATTATGAATTCTAGACACCATCAAGAAATAGAACCACATACAAGTTCAGCATATCTATCGGCATCTGCAGACTGGTCCGTTAGCTGTTGGGCAGCTGTAGCTTGCTGCTTGTTGTCTAGTTCTGCCATCACAAGCTGCTGCGTCCAGCTCCGCAGATCGGCATGCAGCGTTGCCAGCTTACCATCCACTGATTCAGTGTTCTTAGCCATCAGTGGAGCCAACTTGTCGTTGATCATCTGCTCAATCTCATTCACTCCCAGGCCACCAGCAACTACACTTGTTTGATCAGTACAACGGCATGGCGACTGTGTGGCAACACCGGCCACTGGTGCACCACTAAGTGACTGGTCCATGGCATGAGATCTGTCACCAGATGAAATGGAATAAGAGATAGCACCAGCCCTCTACTCACACATCAACAACACCAAAACACCGCTGTATTTATGCACAATGGAAAAGACACAGTTGTATACACAATATTGCACATGCCAGACACACAAAATTAACATCAAATCACATAAACAAATACTACAACAACAGCAATAATGCCAAACATGATTTACAGCTTTCCTATGCTAAACATAACCAGAAATTTGCTGTAACACTGTAAAACAAACCTTGCCGTCATAGTAACCAACAAATGGGAAAAAATGCTGGACGTTGTCATAAGTTAAACTTGAGTACACCATACCGCCAGTTCCACACCACAATAAATAGTAACCAACTACAAACAAACACAATTTCATCTGTGTGTAGCGGTGTAAAGCATCGACAATAAATCCATTTTGCTCCACAAAATGCACAAGCAGCTAAGAAGTAGAAGTATTTCCAGAATAACAAAATCTGTTATTTTCTATATTAGTAGTGTGATGCTTATTGCTTACCAATAAATATAAATGGAAGAAAAATAAGTAACAGCAAGCACCAGAAATGACTGCGACCATGCCTTCTAGTATGTGTCCTGCAAGAGCAAGAACACAAACATAAACAATGTAGCGTACAAACAGCAATAAAGATACGCTAAACAGTCCGTTTTCAACTCTCAGAAAAACACTGCTGTGATGTCCTCTGTGGTAATGCAGGCTTTCAGTATGTGACACATAACACACAAAGTTACGCTAGAAACAAGGGTGCAGTTTTTTACAGTGTAGTTAAGAAAACACAAAACACTCACAAAAACTAACAACAGACAGATATGACTTACATGGACAAGATATGACTGTCAACAGCCACTGAGTAACCAGATATGGAAGAAACAGTCCATCTCAATGCCTTCCAGCAGTAATGTGCTGCTGCTTCTACACAATCAAATTACAGGTTAGCTCTCAACTTAATGTTCAAACATTGTATCAACTGCACAGAACTTTAATTTCATTTTACGAGTACTTCTTTCACCACCGAATTCAGCCAGGTAATGGTAATTGCATAGTCATCTGCAGAATGGAACCTCAGTAGACCACCATCCCGACTAGATTCTGGACACGAGTCGACAATGTGGGTCATTGTCTGGGGTTGACCACATTTGTATAGGTCAGATGTAGACTGACCAACTTTGAACAAGTATGCACGGCACTGTCCCTGGCCTGTTCGAAATCGGTTCAGCAAAGACCAGGACTGATGAGGTAGATCAAAACCCGGTTGTCAGAAAGTAGGATAGAACTTTAACTAAGTTGGTCTTCACACTGACTTAACAGCATATTTATAGCAGCTCAGTCCTAACGTAAGACAATATTCTCCTTGACAGTTATGTTTTACTAACATTTACAGTCAGAGACAGTTTTCTTGTGTATCTATTAAATGCTTATTACTGCAAAATAAACTCACCAGTAAAGAATATCGGAGACAAAGCAACTCTTGATAACATATACATGGCACCTATAAATCCACAACATTCTTCAAACTGTAAATATGGTAATATTAGATTAAATTATTTTTAATAGTTAATTTTTTAAATCGATTACTTATTAGTTATTTTCCACAGCTATAAGGTGAACTTCAACTATTATTTGCCCAATGATTAAATAAATGGTAATACAAATGTTACACAGCTCAAGTGAATATAGCTTTTATAATAAAATACAACAAACAGCAGTTTTCTGATACCGGTATACCTGTTAAAACACTTTTTACTGCATCAATAACTAACTAAGCTGGCTTCGGTTTACTGTGCCATCAGTGCTCTGACACTGTTCACTGGATATCAGGAAAGCCTTTGGTCTCTGAAAAATCCCACTCCAGCAACCGCCATAGGTTTCATAGAGAGATATTTGGCCTAATTTGTGGTCAGCACTCAGCAGTATAAAAATCCCAATAAAACAAATGCCAAGTGTGTGCATCCTGGTAGGTCATATAAAAGAAACTCTAACCAAACTATATAAAAATAAAAATGGACAAATTAATATTATTTTTCAGCATCATTACGGTGCAATAATGCATCTGCTGCAAGACATATTATAATAGTTATTAAAACATACCAGCAGGACATGTAATCAGGCAGAAATATGTTGCAGATCGGACAGATGTAACAAACTGCTGCCATCGTGAGATAGATGAAACTGTCATCACAGATGTCTCGAGACCATCACCTTCACCTGTGTGTTGAGATTGAGACTGCTGACGGTGAGACTGACGACGTGTAGTGCTTGTTTCAACTGAGATCTGAGAACTTGCTAAATCCACAACATACATTATACCATCTCATCAGTACAAAGCAATCTTTACAGCCAGTAAGTAAATACTAAAGATTGTTTTCAAAACAATGCCATTTGTTTAGTGTAAGTGACTGCCTGTGACTTATGGAATTACACTGGAACTCCATACTTTCCCTCCACTTCTCTCAACTCCCCACCATTCCTTCTCCTGTTCATGCTGGATTGGTGTTAAAGACACGTGAAATGTTTTAATCTTGAGGATGCACAGATCTGGAACAAATGGAGATGAAGAGTCAAGAAGGCAACCGGACAACTCAGGTTCACCTAGAAGGATAACCATTAAACTGGTAAGTAAGTAAGTAAGTAAGTAAGTACGTAAGAGTATATGTAACGCGCAAAAAAAACATAGTCACTACGCACGGCATCCACCACTAAACAAATGCGTCTTCAGCTGCTTTCTGAAGCTGTAAATGCTGTTAATGTGTATACGGCACCTGATACTCCCTTAGGTTAATCACAATGAACAACACTCCTCCAGTATAACATTTCAAAGTATTAAACTTTAATCTGTATAATATGCAGTATTCTACTGTATCATACTTCATAATGCATGTACTCTATGTGACTTAACATTTATACACGAGCATGAAATAAGCAAAATATTACTGGTATAGTTAAAATTACTATTATGTTTTGTTATATAAACCAATCTTAAATACAAAATCCATCAAAAGTTATATATGTACAATAAATCCTTCTCCAGTAGTCAGGGCAAAGCAATACAAACTGGCAACTTAATAAAAATGACAGTAGTAGCATACAAGATATACAACACTTGTGTGCATGACATGCATGTGCATACATACATGCACTTTTGCTTGAAGCTCTGCTGCTAAACAACATGTACACTGCACGTGCCATCGTTCTCAATGCAACCAACGTGTGAGATACCAAGAGCTGAACTGGCTTAGTCACAATGGTCCAAATAAACACCATCACCATCACTGCAAAGTACAAAATCAGCTGAAACTTAACATATAACACAAATAGCAGAACATCACTGCCAAACAATCATGAAATAAAACAGTTTAAACAGAAAAACACATCTACAACTAGAAGGTGAGTGCATTCCATCAAGATGCAGACCAATTCTGATTCATGACACTTAATCATACTGAGCCTTCACCCACTGAAAAACAAAAATCTACACGATTCAAAACCTGTGACAAATGATTCGTAGACAATACCACCACTACCACTATTTGCAAACCTGCTGCTGAATTAACAAAAGTAACAATACAATGGTGTAACAAGTATGAACTAACTACAATCAGATTTTTGTATTGTGGAAATGGACAGATATACACTCACTAGGCAAAACAATGACAATGGCCAAACAGGCAGCATAAGCAGTTAGAATTACAGTACCAGACAAAACTGACGTTTCTATTATGTATTGAGTGGGATGTTAAACTCTACTCACTCACTCACTCACTCACTCACCAATAGGCAACCCAGTTATTTTGTATTACAAATGTAAGTTTGTACACTGACACATACATACACACGGACAACCATTTAACAGTCATTTTTTCCAGGTTTAACCAGTAGTCCTAGTAAGTCCTCGTAAAGCCCGGTTTCCACTACCCGAGTTGACGGGTGACCGGTTTCCATTACCCATCAACACGGGCCGTATTGACTGCCCGTCAACTCGGCTAGTGGAAACCGCGTGCCCGTCAACACCGGTAATGGAAACTGGTCACCCATCAACTCAGGCCGTCAACTCGGATATCGGAAACCGTGCTTAAGTCTCCCTCTCCAAAGAAATCTCTGTTGCATGACATAACAGTATTTACAGGCCACATGCAGTTCCTAATGCTGATCCTATTATAATCCTAATACACTGCTACAACTGCTGAGAATTAAACTAGCTACACTTGCCAAGAAATGTCAGTATTCGCCTCCACAATGACACAGTGTTTTCTGTGTACACCAGCTGCCTCTGTCCCGAGACGTCTGCATACAATGCCTCATCATCCGACTGGTCAAGACCTGCTGATATCACCATACAACTGTTTTCACATCAAGCCCAGTCACAAGAATATTGTAACAGCTACGGACATGTGTGTAAGGTGTATCTTTTACAAACACAATATACAGTAGCCTACCAGTGAATTCAGTGCTAATACTGTTGGTTGCTTGCTGTTTAACAGCACTTTCAACACAGACAGGTTATTGTGCCTAGACAGTAAAGATAATGTTAGTAGACAATACAATAATGTCAGAATACAAAAACAACTTCAAAACACACTGGAAATGGATTGGGTCTATTCTAAACACAAAAACCACAGTTCCCAGAGTCCACAGAGGGCTGTGACACTGTTGATTTGGGCACCAGGAAGGGCCACACCTGTAAAAATATTGCTCCAACAACGTGCCGCATAGCATCTAACTCAAGTGGGTCGACAGCACTATCATTTACATGTGCCGTGGCTGACAGGCGGCAGCATGTACATCTTATAGCGATGCACTATTTGCTGCATTAATGGGTTCAGTGGACTGAGAGCTGTCGATGGTTGGGACATCTACTAGTGGCCTGTAGTCCAAATCGATAAACAAATAACCTGTGTACACTCACCAAGATTCAAAATACTAGTGCAGCAGCAACTCTCATCAGTTTATTTGGACAACTAGACAGTAAACGTTGTCTCAATAGTGCTATTGAGACAACTGTCTAGTTGTCCATATAAACTGTTCAGAGTTGCTGCTGCACTAGTATTTTGAATCTTGGTGAGTGTACATTGACACAGGTTATTTGTTCATCGATTTGGACTACAGGCCACTAGCAGACGTCCCAGCCATGGACAGCACTAAGTTCACTGAACCCATTAATGCAGTAAATAGTATTAAACATGGAGATTCACAGCCTACAACATGATCCAGATAGCCACAAACCATACAGTGTTGTTAGCCTCTCTTGCTACATTGTAACAACTCAGTCAGTACCAACCATAGAGGTGTGTCATCTTTTTATCCGCAGCCCGCTTGGAACTGCTGGCGTGTGCCAGCGACTTGTCAGTAGATGTGTGCTGCTGCTGCTGTGTAGCGGTGGAAGCCGACCGACTGGAGCTTGAGCTGGCCACTGTCTGTGTACGCTTGCTCACCATTACTAAACTGCTGCTAGCATCTGTCACATCTGTCACACGCCTTGCCTTTCGACCTGCACATCATCGTTCAAGCATTTACCATTCAAATTTCAATATTTTGCTTTCTTAAAAAATTTCAGCATTCAGTAATTGAACACTACTGTGTAGGATCCAAACGGGGCAACCAGTTTGTAAAAAAATGCTCCTGTAATCCCAATGTTCTCTTAAAAAGACCTTTGCAGAACCAAGCCTGACCTATTATGACTACATAAAACAGATGGGTTAGACAAAAAACAGATTTTCATGAAAGCTGTATAGATCTGCTATTAGACAGACACAGCTGGGAATGTCTAAGTGTACCACAATGGCACACTATAAAGACCGACTGTAGCCAACCGAAAAACTGTTTGCCCTTAGATCATATCAACTGGCACACTTCATATGCATTATAAATTAGTATATATGTATCATATTTCAAAAATAGCCCTGTACGGGACTGACGGTCGACTCCTCGGAAATCTGAGACCCTTCCAAGTTCGTAGTCACGTGACACAAAAACTAGGACAGATATCAAAAATCTGGTCTGTACAAAATTTAGATATTTTTCCATAGTTTCAGAATAAGTAGTCATTTGCCAGCTCACATTAAAAATGCCGGAGGAGATAGATTTTGAAAATTGAAGAATATCTAACTTTAAAGGTCTCGTGACCTTGACCTTGGATCGGGTCATATGGCATACCGTCGTATGAAATATACCTACATATCAAATTTCATTGGAATCGGAAAAACTTTTTGTGGACGGACGTACGGATGGACATCTGAGACCCATATTATTAGGTCGACTCTTCGGAGTCGACCTAAAAATGTGTATGACATTTTTAATGTGGAATATTAGGCCTACGTTATTAGCACCAATAAACAAAACTTCATCTTGTCTTAAGCAAGATTATTGGTATTATGTTTCAACATAGTACTAGAAACCAAACCCACCAGTGTGAGCCACCACATAATCTGCCGTTGACGATTCTGCTGATGTGTGTGAGGAACTGGATGCCCGCAGGTCACCACAAGGCTCTTCATAGGTGCTTCGTAGCCGTCGACGTGACATGTTAGGCCAGACAGACTGCTTGTTGGCATACACAGGTGAATACGTCACCCTGTATACACATGCAACCAGGAAACATCGTAAGACATAATAACAAACATAAAAGTAAACCGGAGTAATAATCTCATCCAATGAATGCTCAACAGACTAACTCTAAAGACAAACCAGTTAATGTCAAACAAAATAAGTCCAACATAAATATTAACATAACATATCAACACTGAAGCTCACAGTCCTAACTTATTCCTGAATTAGAACAGTTTCATCTATCATATAATGCATTAAAATATAATTAGTAACTCTATTTCTACATCATAAACATATACTGTGCTTAAAATAACTCCCAAAAATGACTCAATATCGATAAACTTTTGTATAAAGAATTGCAATTAAACCTTCACTTCACTTGGGTTCACTTAATAATACTTGCCTATTTGTAAGATGCGTTAAAACAGAGGACCACACAAGATTTTTTGTCTGTGGAAACCAGAGCAAAGGCTATGGTAACACACCAAAACCGATTAAACTGTTTTCTGAGCATACATCTAATACAGTGCAGTGATGGCTATGAAAAGTTCATTTATTTCGCTGCAGAAGACACTAAACTGTAGCATTATAAGTCGAAAAATATAACTTTAAAAAATTAGCCCCGTACGGGGTTGACGGTCAACTCCTCAGAACGCCGCCACCACCTGGCGAATGGTATTGTAATAGCAAAAGCATGTGCAAACTGAAGGAGACCCTTCCAAGTTCGAAGTTACGTGACACAAAACTAGGACATATATCAAAAATCTGCTCCGTACAAAAGTTAGATATTGTTCCGTAGTTTCAGAATCAGTGGTCATTTGCCAGCTCACATTAAAAAT